>Ga0310695_10005501_pt1 | contig 22064 bp, 13 predicted proteins | sample RumenRJG_04DNA_FD_203882 | JGI IMG/M metagenome (GOLD analysis project Ga0310695, IMG submission 203882) | Bovine rumen microbial communities from Lethbridge, Alberta, Canada - RJG_04 (v2) (version 2) | ecosystem: Host-associated > Mammals > Digestive system > Stomach > Rumen | place: Canada...
GGGAAAAGGTGGCTGTAAAGCTGAATGTCCCCTCCGGCTATGTTCTGAAGGGCGTATTCAGTGATGAAGCCAGGCAGTGCAGCCTTCAAGAGGAGGGCGGAGAATATTACCTGATCGTACCTAAGGGTGGCGGCGTATTTGTCAATATGTGGCTGGAAGCAAAATCAGATTTTTCTAAGTATGACGGTAGTGCTAAAGAGCCTGCGGGTAAGGAGTCCGGGGGTAAAAACAAGGATAAGGATCATGAGACCACCTATGAAGGCAGTGAAGGGAACCCTGTGACTGCTCCAAATGAGGCTGGGTATTATACGATGGGAATAACGGAAAAGAAGCTGGAAATGAGTATGACAGGCAAACAGCTTCAGCTTTCATTTCCGGCCGGGACTGACAGATTCACACTGAATCTGGCGGACATTCAGCAGTATATTGAAGCGGGGATGACAACATTTGTCATAAACGCCCTTTACGGATCGTTAGAGATCCCTGTTAATAATCTGCTGCCATACCTGCAGGAGGGGATCCCTATTACCTTCATTCTGAATAGAGGTTCGATCGAGGTTCTTGTGAACGGATCAGAGATACGTCTGTCCGGCGCTCACTCAGTGGAGAAATCGGCAGTGCGGGTTACGGCAGATACGGCAGAGCAGCAGCATGACCTGAGCGTTAAACCAAAAAGCGTAGCACCTGTACCCATACCTGAAACTGGAACCATGACCGCAGAAAAGGATGTTCTTAAAGCAGAGGCCCTTCAGCAGGCGGCAGAGCAGCAGCAGACCCAGCAGGCTGAGGCAGAGCAGCAGCAGACCCGGCAGACCGATAACAATTGGGACGAAGAACTCGTAATACCTGACGATGCAGTCCCAGTCCGTGGCACAGCACGCCGTGGCAGAGTAGCAACAGCCCAGCAGGCTGAGGCAGAGGCCTATCAGCAGGTGGAAGAGCAGGAGCAGTCCCAGCAGGGTGAGGCAGAGGCCCTTCAGCTGACGGCAGAGCAGCAGCAGGCCCTGGCAAAGCTGCAGCAGGCCCAGCAGGCTGAGGCAGAGACCCTTCAGCAGGCGGGGGTTCAGGTTCAGCAGGCGGCAGAGCAGCAGCAGACCCAGCAGGCTGAGGCAGTTCTGAATAACGGTTCGATCGAGGTTCTTGTGAACGGATCAGAGAAACTTCATAACGATTCGATCGAGGTTCTTGTGAACGGATCAGAGCAGCAGCAGGCCCAGCAGGCTGAGGCAGAGGCCTTTCACCTTCAGCAGATGAAGAGACGGGTTCCGTTCGTCCCTGTGAATGAGCCAGTCGGCTTTCTGGCGGCAGAGCAGCAGCCCCAGCAGGGCGTGGCAGAGCAGCAGCCCCAGCAGGGCGTGGCAGAGCAGCAGCAGGCCCTGCAGGCTGAGGCAGAGGACCTTCAGCAGGCGGCAGAGCAGCAGCAGGCCGTGTGGGCCGATCCAACTGAAACATCTTATACTGCAGCCATGAAATATAACCCCAAAATGAATTCTTTTATAACAACGATGGCGGAACACGAAGCCAAAGTCCAGCAGGCTGTGGCAGAGGCCCTTCAGCAGGCGGCAGAGCAGCCCGTGTATATGGCGGCAAAACAGCAGGCGGCAGAGCAGCCCGTGTATATGGCGGCAAAACAGCAGGCGGCAGAGCAGCAGACCCAGCAAGAGAATAGCTCTGCCAGCTCAGTCGCCGTGAATGCAGCTTCAACTTTAATTATTGAAGGTTTAGTAAATAAACCTGTACCTGAAACCATGCCCGCAAAAGAGGCTGCTTTAAAACAATCTGCCACTAGTACTATTAATGTCGTCGTTAAGCCAGACATAGTCTATAGCAAAGGCAAAAAAAGTGAGGAAATCATTAGTTATTTAAATAAGAATAGCGGCAGCCACCCCTCGATGTATGGGAGTGAAGCTAGCGTAAAGTTTTTGTAGGATTGATATAAAAAAGGAGGATCCCTCTTGTGGTATAGTTGATATTTGGTGCGCAAACCAATATTAACTAACAGGAGGGATCCCCTTATGCTTGACAGTATACAACAGTTTATTGATTTTGGAGTAAACAATCTTCAGAAAGCCTCAAAAGACTTTTCAGATAATCCAGGTAACTTTGCCGAGTTTGTCTATAAAGTCAGGGATGAAGCGCTCCAGATGGCACTCAATTACATTGCAGAAACTCTGGACACATGCAACCAGCTGATCCGGGACTGCCCGAAGAGAAGTGAAGACTGGGTAGTTGTCAGAACAGATAGAAAGGAACTGGTGACATCGATAGGAAAGGTGACATTCCACAAGACTCTGTTCAAGAACAGAAAGACCGGAAAATCCAGATATCTGGTAGACGACCTGGTGGGATTTGAACAGCATGAAAGGCTGTCAGAGGATGCCATAGCCGAGATGTTGAAAGAAAGCACGGAGACGTCATACCGTAAAGGAGGAATGGCAGCAAGTATCCTGGATTATGTAAGCAAGGAGACGGTCAAGGATAAGATCCACGCCCTGGAATTCCCCAAGGAGCAGAAACGAAAAGGGCGGAAAAGAAAAGTGGACTATCTGTACATAGAGGCAGACGAGGATCATGTATCCCTGCAGTTCCAGAACAGGAAGGGAGATCTTAAAACGAGTGAGAACGGGCGTAAACTGAACGGGATGATCACTAAACTGGCATATGTACATGAAGGCATAGAAAAGGACGCACCAAAGAGTACACGCCATCATCTTATAAATCCCCATTACTTTAGCGGGGCATATGAAGGGGAAGGCAATACCGTACTGTGGGATGAGGTGTACAGCTACATAGAGAATAACTATGACCTGGACAACATAAAGAAGATATACCTGGGCGCAGATGGTGCAGCATGGATAAAAGCGGCATCCAAAAGGATAGTAGGTATAACATATGTGTTGGACGAATTCCATCTGAAGAAATATCTGATAAAAATGACGAACCACATGCTGGACAGTGCAGATGATGCGAGGAAGATGCTGTGTGATAAGATAAAAAACGGTAACCGTAAGGGCTTCTTCTCATTGGTGGATACACTGTGCTCATATGCAGAAAATGAAAAAGAAAAAAAGAGAATAATCGAGGGTGCGGAATACATCCTGTCAAACTGGAGCGCAGCCAAGATACGTCTGAAAACAAGAAAGATACCGGGGTGCAGCGCAGAGGGACACGTAAGTCATGTACTTTCAAAAAGAATGAGTACAGCGGCAATGGGATGGAGCCGAAAAGGAGCAGACAAAATGGCAAGACTCAGGGCTTATGTATGGAACAAAAAAGGAATGCTTGAACTTGTCAGATATCAGCGTAGCCTTAAAAAGAAAGCAGCCGGAGCTGAAGGGATCGAAGAGATAGTATGTGAAGCGAGAAACAGCAGGCAGACCCATCCGGCGTGGGGAAAATATGTAGATGCAATGCAGGTTGAACTGAGTAGCGAATTAAAGAAATGGATGAGTATAGGCTTACACAGCTACGTATGGAAGCTTTTCTGAAAAGGAAGCCAGGGGCTGACGCCCCTGCCCCTTGAATAAAAGGCGCCGTGCGCCTGATGATCCTTGATCTGCTTAATTGTAAAATATCTGCCACCATCCATCAGTCAACCCCAAAGCCGCAAATGCGGTGCGCTCCGCGCAGGGTTGACAGACGGATGGCGGCAGATAACATGTCCCCTAAGCAGATCAAGGATTACCCCTGGCATCAAAATGCCTGGAATGTTGATAAAAGGCCGGCCGTAGCAGAGCGGAGGCCGGGCTACATTTTCTGCCTTGAAAAGCAGAAACAAAAAGGATTATAATTGGGAAAGGTTTGAACACCAAAACACATCCAGGGGATTTCTACCCGATTAAATCCTACAGTAAATTTACGCCGCCGGGAGTGAAAGACTCCCTTGACAAACGGAGCGGACTGGGGTAAAATCCCAATTCATAAAGACAAAGGCGTCTCTAAAGATCATAGAGGCGCCTTTTATTTTTGCTTTTTAAGAGGCTTTTCGGCAGTGCAAAGGAGCATTGATATGCTTTTTGCACTGCTTTATTTTTTGGAGGATCAACAGTTTCATTAAAAGGAGGAAAAATATGATCAATGCAGCAAAGCTTACGGAAGAATACGGATGTCTCGTCTTTAATGACAGGATAATGAGGGAAAGACTGCCGAAGGATATTTACAGGGCGGTTAAAAAGACCATTGAGCGGGGGACACACCTGGAGCTTGATGTCGCAAACTGTGTGGCCGCCGTTATGAAGGAGTGGGCGATAGAAAACGGTGCAACCCATTTCACACACTGGTTCCAGCCGATGACGGGTCTTACGGCGGAGAAGCATGACAGCTTTATCTCCCCCACAGACGACGGAAGCATAATAATGGAGTTTTCGGGGAAGGAGCTCGTAAAGGGAGAGCCGGATGCATCAAGCTTTCCTTCAGGAGGCCTAAGGGCAACCTTTGAAGCAAGGGGCTATACAGCCTGGGATCCCTCTTCCCCGGCATTCATAAAGGACGGGTCACTCTATATCCCCACGGCATTCTGCTCATACGGCGGAGAGGCACTGGACAAGAAGACCCCGCTCCTTCGCTCTATGGAGGCACTTTCAAATGAAGCAATGAAGGTCTTAAAGCTTCTCGGAATAGATGATGTGAAGAGAGTAAATACCACCATCGGGTCCGAACAGGAATACTTCCTTATCGACAAGAGCTACTACAAGATGAGAAAGGATCTCCTTTTCACGGGACGTACACTTATAGGTGCTCCCGCCACAAAGGGACAGGAAATGGAGGATCATTATTTCGGGGTAATAAAGCCGAAGGTGTCGGCCTACATGCATGACCTTGATGAAGAGCTCTGGAAGCTCGGTATCCCGGTAAAGACCAAGCATAATGAGGTGGCTCCTTCACAGCACGAGCTCGCTCCGGTCTTTGAGACCGCGAATGTGGCAGTGGATCATAATCAGCTCACCATGGAGGTTATGAAGAAGGTCGCTGAAAAGCATAATTATGCCTGCCTCCTTCACGAAAAGCCCTTTGAAGGGATAAACGGCTCCGGTAAGCACAATAACTGGTCTGTCTGCACCGATACGGGTATCAATCTCCTGGATCCCGGAAAGCATCCCGGAGAAAACCTGCCCTTCCTTATTTTCCTTATAGCAGTCATAGCAGCCGTGGACGAATATGCGCCGATACTCAGGCTTTCCGTGGCATCTGCCGGGAACGACCACAGGCTCGGCGGAAATGAAGCGCCTCCCGCGATCATTTCCATCTTTGTGGGCGATGAGCTTGCAGAGGTACTAAAAGGAGTTGAGGAAGGATCAGCATATCAGGGCTCGGGAAAGGTTCAGATGGGAATGGGAGCGCAGGTACTACCCCATATCACAAAGGACAATACCGACAGGAACAGGACCTCTCCCTTTGCCTTTACCGGAAATAAGTTTGAATTCAGGATGCCAGGCTCCTCAGTATCCGTTGCTAATGCAAATATAGTCCTTAATACCGCAGTGGCTGAGGAGCTTTCAAAGATTTATGAAGAGCTTTCAAAATTCAGCGGAGAAGAGCTTACGGATAAGATCCCGGGAGTATTAAAGGAAATGCTCTTAAAGCATAAGAGGGTTCTCTTTAACGGAAACGGATACACGGATGAATGGGTAACAGAGGCTGAAAAACGCGGGCTTCCGAACCTTAAGTCCCTGCCGGACGCTATGCCGGCATGGATATCCGGGGCTTCAATCGAGCTTTTCACAAAGCACGGGATCTTCACCGAAGAGGAGATACGTTCAAGATATGATATCCTCCTTGAAAACTACTCGAAATCCGTTCATATCGAGGCTCTTACAATGCAGGAGATGGTAAGGAAGGATCTGATGGAGGGCATCATTTCCTATGAAAAGGACGTGACAAAGGAAATGCTTCAGAAGAAGGAGCTCTTACCCGATGCGGAGTGCCTTATGGAAAAGAATATCCTTAAGGTGCTGGATGAGGCGACATCGGACATGAGCCGGATGCTTATAAAATTAAAAGAGGATACGAAAAAAGCGGAAGAAATGGAGGAGGACCTTCTTTCACAGGCGGAGTTTTACAAGGATACCATCCTTTCCGATATGGAGGAGCTGCGGAAATATGCGGACAGCGCCGAGGCTATGGTGCCGGATAAGTACCTCTGCTACCCGACCTACGGACAGATGCTGTTTTCACTGAGGTAATACGGAGTAGGAGGAAGGACTGAACACATATGAAAAAGATTCTTCGCTTCGCTCAGAATGGAAAAACATCCGGTGGATGTTTTTCGGGCACGTATTGACGCGCTGAGCGCGTCAGTGCCCCGTAGGCGAAGAAATAAAAAAGGCAAAAACTATGGAAAACTGGAAAGCAGAGCACGATGCCTGCGGCATCGGGGCAGTGGTTAATATAAACGGAAAAGCAGATCACAAGGTACTGGATGATGCTCTTTCAATAGTTGAAAAGCTGGAGCACCGCGCCGGAAAGGACGCCAGCGGAAAAGTCGGGGACGGTGTGGGGATTCTTACCCAGATCTGCCACAGCTTCTTTAAGGCTGCTGCGGAAAAATGCGGCATAAGCCTTAAAAATAAAGGAGACTACGGCATTGGTATGTTCTTCCTGCCTCAGAACCCGATGAAGCGGATGTTTGCTAAAAGGATGCTGGAGGTCATTGCCGAAAAGGAAGGCTTGCATGTGCTGGGCTGGAGGGATGCGGATATTCATCCGGAGATCCTTGGGGAAGCAGCCAGAAGCTGTATGCCCCATATAAGCCAGTGCTTTATAGAAAGGCCTGAAGATGTGGAGAAGGGGCTTCCCTTTGACAGAAAGCTCTACTGTCTAAGGCGGGAATACGAAAAATCTTCAGACGACAGCTACATCTGTTCCTTTTCCTCAAGGACCATTGTTTATAAGGGAATGTTCCTAGTGGGGCAGTTAAGGAAGTTCTACGGGGACCTCCTTTCCCCGGACTATACGACTGCGATCGCAATGGTCCACAGCCGCTTTTCCACAAATACCACTCCCTCCTGGCAGAGAGCGCATCCCTACAGGATGATAGCCCATAATGGTGAGATAAATACGATAAAAGGCAATGCGGACAGGATGCTTGCGAGAGAGGAGACCATGTCATCCGAAGAGATGAAGGAGGACCTGTCAAAGGTGTATCCGGTCATCGCAGCCTCCGGATCGGACTCCGCTATGCTTGATAATACTCTGGAATTCCTGTATATGAACGGTTTAGAGCTGCCTCTTGCCATGATGATCACCATTCCGGAGCCCTGGAAGCATAATGAATTTATGCATCAGAATAAAAAGGACTTTTATCACTACTACGCTACGATGATGGAGCCCTGGGACGGGCCTGCGGCAGTGATGTTTACCGACGGAGAGCTTTTCGGTGCGACACTTGACAGAAACGGCCTCCGTCCATCCAGATATTATGTGACAAAGGACGGGAGGCTGATCCTTTCTTCGGAGGTGGGAGTCCTTGATATCGATGAGAAGATCATAGAAAAGAAATCAAGGCTTTCTCCCGGCTGCATGCTTTTAATCGACACGAAGGAAGGGCGGATCATTAAGGATGAGGAGTGTAAGGAAAAGTACGCCTCTGCCTGCCCCTACGGAGAGTGGCTGGACGGGAATCTGCTTCACTTAAATAAGCTTAAGATACCGAATAAGAAAATAATCACCCATTCCCAGGAGATAAGGAACAGACTTTATAAGGTATTCGGATACACTCATGAGGACATCGTAAAGCAGATAATCCCCATGGCGGAAAACGCAGCAGAACCGACGGTTTCGATGGGAACGGATATTCCGCTCGCCATGCTGTCAAAGCATCATCAGCCTCTTTTCTGTTATTTTAAGCAGCTGTTTGCCCAGGTCACAAACCCTCCCATTGATTCTTTGAGGGAAAAAATAGTTACGGATACGACAGTCTACATCGGGTCTGACGGAAATCTCCTTAAAGAGGGAAGCAGAAACTGCCGGGTTCTGGAGGTAAATAACCCAATTCTTACCGGAGTTGATCTTCTGAAGATAGCAGCTCTCGATGAGCCGGGCTTTAAGACGGAAAAGGTTTCACTTTTATATTACAAGAACACATCTTTGGAAAAGGCGCTGGAGCAGCTGAATATTACCGTTGACCGCGCTGTTTCAGGAGGAGCGAATATCATAATCCTGACAGACAGGGGAGTGGACGAAAACCATATGCCGATCCCTTCACTTCTCGCGGTATCCTCAGTGGAGCAGCATCTCGTAAGAACCAGGAAACGGACGAGGGTCTCGCTGATCCTTGAAAGCGCTGATCCCAGGGATGTTCATCAGATAGCAACCTTACTGGGCTTCGGGGCAAGAGCGGTAAATCCCTATCTTGCACATGAATGCATTGCGGAGCTCATAGATAAGGGTATTCTTGATAAGGATTATCACACTGCGATAGCTGATTATAATAATGCCATCCTTTCCGGAGTGGTAAAGATCGCTGCCAAAATGGGGATCTCCACCCTTCAGTCCTATCAGTCGGCAAAGATCTTTGAAGCTGTGGGGCTTTCAAAGGAATTTACGGATAAATACTTTACCGGCATAGTGAGCCGTGTCGGCGGGATAGGGATAGAAGAGATAGGAGAGGATGTAGAGCTTCGTCACACGAAGGCCTTCGATCCACTGGGACTTTCGACCGATATGAGTCCGGACTCCTTTGGTTTCCATTCTTTAAGGAGCGGAGAGGATACGGAGGATCATCTGTACAGCCCGAAGACAATAGTTACCCTTCAGAGAGCGGTCAGGGAAAATGACTACTCCCGCTTTAAGGAGTATACCGCACTTGTGGATGATGAGGATAAGCCTCATACTCTTCGTGCCTTAATGGCTTTTTCACCCCGTAACGAGAGTGTCCCGCTTGATGAGGTGGAGCCGGAGGAGGAGCTTATGAAGCACTTCCAGACAGGAGCCATGTCTTTCGGGTCTCTTTCAAAGGAAGCGCACGAAACGCTGGCTCTTGCCATGAACAGTATCGGCGGAAAGTCCAATACGGGAGAAGGGGGAGAAAATCCGTCACGCTTTGGTACGAATAAGAACAGCGCGGTTAAGCAGGTGGCATCGGGACGCTTCGGAGTCACAAGCGAATATCTGATGAGTGCTGATGAGATACAGATAAAAATGGCTCAGGGAGCAAAGCCCGGAGAAGGAGGCCATCTTCCGGGGAAAAAGGTATACCCCCATGTCGCGGATATCCGGTTTTCAACTCCCGGCGTACCTCTTATCTCACCGCCTCCGCACCACGACATTTATTCCATAGAGGATCTGGCACAGCTTATATATGACCTTAAAAATGCGAATGAAAAAGCCAGGATTTCCGTTAAGCTCGTATCTGAAGCCGGTGTCGGAACCATAGCATCGGGCGTGGCAAAGGCCGGGGCAGGAGTGATATTGATATCCGGTTACGACGGCGGTACAGGGGCGGCTCCATCTTCCTCCGTTCATCATGCGGGGCTGCCCTGGGAGCTCGGCCTTTCGGAAGCGCATCAGTGTCTCCTTGATAACGGTCTTCGGAGCAGGGTGGTCCTGGAAACCGACGGGAAGCTTATGAGCGGAAGGGATGTGGCGATCGCAGCCCTTCTCGGAGCTGAGGAATTCGGCTTTGCTACAGCTCCCCTTGTCTGCATGGGCTGTATGATGATGAGGGTCTGCTCAAAGGATACCTGCCCCGCCGGTATAGCAACCCAGAATGAGACACTTAGAAAGCGCTTTTCCGGGAAACCGGAGCATGTGGTCAATTTCTTCCGCTTCATAGCAAGGGAGCTCCGGGAGATCATGAGTTCGCTGGGATTCAGGACACTTAAGGAGATGGTCGGGAGGACCGACTGCCTTTCAATAAAGAAGATACCGGCGGTAAGAGGCGGCGAGACTGCGGATCTGAAGAATATCCTGTCCTCCGGCTATGCAGGCAGGGAAAAAAGCCACTTTGATCCTTCCGATGTCTATGACTTTGGACTGGAAAAGACACTGGATAAAAGAGTGCTTATCCCTGAGTATGAAAGAGCAAAAAAGAAGGAGAAAGGGAAGCTTTTCCCGGAAACAGTGCAGGTCTCAAGTACGGACAGGAGCTTCGGAACACTTTTTGGGAGCCGTGTGACTCTGGACTTTGGGAATAGCCTGCCGGATGACAGTTATACGATTGAAGCGAGGGGAGGCGGAGGACAGTCCTTTGGCGCATTTCTTCCTAAAGGTGTCACCATAAGGCTTAAAGGAGATGCCAATGACGGCTTCGGTAAAGGGCTGTCCGGCGGGAAGCTTATCGTAACCCCTCCGGATGATGCACCTTATAAGGCACATGACAATATCATTATCGGAAATGTGGCTCTATACGGGGCAACAGCGGGAAAGGCCTATGTCTGCGGTATCGCAGGAGAGAGATTCTGCGTGAGGAATTCCGGAGCCATAGCCATAGCCGAAGGCTGCGGTGATCACGGACTTGAATATATGACGGGTGGAAAGGCAGTGATCCTCGGAATGACCGGAAAAAATTTCGCTGCCGGTATGAGCGGGGGAATAGCCTATGTACTGGACAGAGAGCATACGCTCTACCTCAGGATGAATAAGGATATGGCTTCCCTTACGGAGCTTAAAGAAAAGTATGATGTGGAGGAATTAAGGGAGCTTATCCGGGACTATGTTAATGAGACAGGTTCGGTTTTTGGGAAAGAAATACTTGATGATTTTATGAGCTTCGTCCCGGATTTTAAGAAGATAGTTCCAAATGACTACCAGAGGATGCTGACACTTATAAGCCGCTTTGAAGAGCAGGGCATGGATTATAACCATGCGGTGCTGGAAGCATTTAAGGAGTCAAATAGATAATAAAACTGTCATCCTGAGTTTTTCCAACCGGTCATAGAAGATTCTTCGCTCCGCTCAGAATGACATAGTAGTGAGCTCAGAATGACATAGTAGTGAAAAACAGTTTTAATAGAGGATTAATAATATGGGTATGGATGGCGGATTTTTGGAATATGAGAGAAATGATAACAGGGATGTGCCTCCGGAGAAGCGGATAGAAAGCTTTGAAGAGTTTCATTTATTTCTGGCCCCCGAAAAGAGGCAGGAGCAGGCCGCCCGCTGTATGGACTGCGGAGTGCCCTTCTGCCAGTCTGCAATGGAGCTGTCGGGAATGGTCACAGGCTGTCCCCTTCATAATCTGATCCCCGAGTGGAATGATGAATTATATAAGGGACATTACAGGGAGGCAGCGGCAAGGCTTACTAAGACCAGTAATTTTCCGGAATTTACCGGACGGGTGTGCCCGGCGCTCTGCGAAAAAGCCTGTATGTGCGGCCAGTACGGAGATGCGGTAACGGTTCAAGATAATGAGCTTTTCCTTATAGAAACCGCATTTAAGGAGGGATATATAACTCCGCGGATCCCGGTGATAAGGAGCGGTAAAAGGGTTGCCGTAGTGGGAAGCGGACCCTCGGGTCTTGCTGCGGCGGATGAACTAAATCACCGCGGACACAGCGTGGAGGTATTTGAAAGAGAGGATGAGATAGGGGGGCTTCTTATGTATGGCATCCCCAATATGAAGCTTGATAAGGCTGTCATAAAGCGGAGAAGGGTTCTTATGGAGGATGAGGGTGTGATCTTCCATACCTCAACGGACATAGGCAGCCCGGAGAAGTCCGCGGAGCTTTTGGACAGCTTTGATGCAGTGGTTTTATGCTGCGGCTCAAAAAAGCCGAGGGAGATAAAAGGAGCAGATCCCGGGAAGATCAAGGGCATATATAATGCGGTGGATTTTCTTACCCTTACAACAAAAGCCCTTATGAAGGCAGATGACAGAAGTGTGGCTGCATTAAGGAAGCAGGGAGGCTTTATCGATGCCAAAGGGAAAAATGTGGTGATAATAGGCGGCGGAGACACCGGAAATGACTGCATAGGTACCGTGATAAGGATGGGGGCAAAAAGCGTCACGGCTATCGAAATGCTGCCGAAGCCGCCGGAAATGAGAAGCGCATCAAATCCCTGGCCCGAATGGCCGAAGGTATTAAAGACGGATTACGGCCATGAGGAGGCGGCCTTTGTTTTCGGAAAAGATCCCAGAGTTTATGAAACTACCGTAAAATCCGTTATCACTGACAAGGGTGGAAAAATTAAAGAGATAGAGACAGTCAAGGTTACTTTTAAGGATGGGAAGCTTACGGAGGTTAAAAAAAGCGAAAAGAAGCTGAAGTGTGAGCTTCTTCTCATTGCAGCGGGCTTTGTGGGCTGTGAGGATTACACTGCAGAAGCATTTAAGCTTGAAAGGGGAAAAAGGGGTACGGTCGTCACAGGTGATGGGAGCTTCCGTGTTCCCGGGACAAAGCTTTTCTCAGCAGGAGATATGAGGCGCGGCCAGTCACTTGTGGTGTGGGCGATCTCAGAGGGTAGAAGCTGCGCGAAGGAGGTTGACGAATTTCTGATGGGGTATACGAATATGTGATTGACTCCCTTGCTATAAGTAATAACTATAGCCGACGATAAAAAACATGAATTAGACATAATTAAGGATCTATGCAAAAATCCGGCTATGACGACAGATAAGCTTAGGGAATTATTATATGAAAAGTATTTCGTCCCGACTGAAAAGGACAGTGGCGAGTACATTGGTGTAGAGATAGAGAATCCGGTGATACGTCTTTCCGGAGATGCCACAGATTTTGAGATCTGCAGGAACGTTTCGGATGAATTTCGTGAGCACTATGGCTTCAGAGGTGCAGCCTTTGATTATTATGGGAACTGCTATGGTGCTTTAGACGACGGAACCGGCGACAACCTGTCCTTTGACTGTTCATATAACAATCTGGAGTTTTCCTTCGGTAAGGAAAAAACGCTTTTTCCGATAAAGAAGCGTTTTGACGAATATATCACATTCTTAAATACAGAGTTTAGAAAAAGCGGTCATATCTTAAGCGGATTTGGCATAAATCCGAATCACCATGTTAACAGAAAGGATTTTATAAGAGCTCCAAGATACCAGATGCTGGAGGGTTATCTTCTTCGCGGTAAGGACTGGAAGTTCCCTATGTATCTCCATCCTTTTTATGATTTCGGAACATATGCCAGTGCGTCTCAGGTGCAGCTGGACGTAAAAGGGGAAAATCTGATAGACACGGTTAAGGCCTTTACTTTGGCAGAGCCCGTGAAAACAGTATTATTCTCAAATTCCCATATGGATGAGATGCCGGAGCTTTTATGTGTGAGAGATCTTTTCTGGGAGAATTCCACACATGGCATCAACCCGCATAATATTGGAATCTTTGAACAGATTCCGGGATCAAAGGAAGAGTTTCTGGATTACATACTGGAGACAAGTATTTTCTGCTGTGAAAGAGACGGTCATTACCTGCATTTCAAGCCTCTTCCTATCGTGGAATATATAAAGAGGGATCATATAGATGCGGAATACTACGAAAACGGAGTGTATTATCCCTACCGCATAAGTCCGGAGGAGGAGGATCTTAAGTATCTTAGGACATATAAATTTGAGGATCTGACCTTCCGCGGAACCATAGAATTCAGAAGCTGCTGTAACCAGCCCTTTAAGGAGGCTCTGTCTGTTGCGGCATTTCATGTGGGGCTTATGGGAAAAACAGGAGAGCTTACCGAGCTTCTGGAGGAGGATCGAAGTATTTATCACCATGGCTATTCTGCAGGAGAACTCAGGAAGATACTGAACAGGAGAAAGTGGCCCGAATTCGTGGACAGGGATGGTTTAAGAAAACTTTGCCTTAAGGTGGTGGAGCTTTCAGCTGAGGGGCTGAGGGAACGTGGAGAAGGAGAGGAGGTTTTTATTTCCGGACTGATGGAAAGAGCGGACAGACTGAGATCGCCTGCACTTGACCTGGTGGAGGGACTGGAAGCGGGTGACAGCCTGGAGGACTGGATAATAAAATATGCTATAATCTGAAAGATGCTGATTGCGGGGAAGATCCTTCCTGTTGCTTCGCAACCCCTCGCCGGGGCGGCATCCCACATCTTCGATGTGGGATATGCGTCGCTTCGCTCAGGATGACAAAGGAGCTTTGCGTAGAATGACAAAGGAGCTTCGCGTAGGATGACAAAGGAGCTTCGCGTAGGATGACAAAGGAGCTTCGCTCAGGATGACAAAGGGAGCCGGGAGCAGTATGTCCGGGATTTATGATTAAAGGGGAAGTGAAAAAGCATATGGAGACCATAGGGATCGTGGGATTCCGGGAGATGTCCAGGAATTACAATTATTATAATGCCGTTGAAGCCTGCGGTGTACAGACAATGTCGCTGGATCTGTACGGAGGAACGGACAGTGTGGGGGATCTTGACGGGATCGTACTGCCCGGGGGAACGGATGTAAATCCTGCTCTTTACCATGAAGGGAATACGGCTTCACGTCAGCTTGATAAAAGACTTGACTGGTTCGAGCTTGCGGTTATTTCGGAGGCTGTTAAATATGAGATTCCGGTTTTCGGGATCTGCAGGGGGCATCAGCTTATAAACGTGTTTTTCGGAGGGAGTCTTATCCAGAACGTGGATCACTGCGGGATACATGATTACTGCAAGGACAAGTCTGACAGGGTTCATGGCGGCAGGGTGGTTCATGATAGCTTTCTTTTCGAAGTCTACGGGAAGGAGAGGATAGTTACAAACAGCGCACATCACCAGGCTGTTCACAGGATCGGGGAAAAGCTTGAGGTGGCCGAATACAGTGATGACGGACTGATCGAAGCCGTGTATCATACGGAGCTTCCGATATTCGGTGTGCAGTGGCATCCTGAGAGGATGTGCCTAAATAATGCAAGAGATGACACGGAGGACGGACTTCGTATCTTTGAATATTTTGTCAATCATATCGTTCAGGGAAAGCCCTGGAACGGGGGAAGCGGAAGGATAGAGTACTATATCTGAAGGAGGATGCCGAATGCCGATAAAGCTGCAAAAGGAAAGTGATATCAAACATCTTCTGGAAAAAGAGGATGTTTTTGTGATGGATGAGAAAAAAGCAGAGCGTCAGGATATCCGTCCCGTCGATATTGCTGTCCTGAACCTCACGCCTTCGGATGATAAAACCTGGATAAGGCTCATTAAGTCCCTGTCAAATACGCTATTACAGGTCAATCTCACTTTGATGGTACCTGAGTGTCTCCGGGATATAACATCAAAGGGAGGGGAGCTTGGATACTTCAGGGAAGATTTTTCCGCTGTCAGAAAAAGATGCTTTGACGGACTTATCGTAACAGGTTCAAATCGGAAAATAAGAGGATATGAAAGCGAGGATTTCCGTAAAGAGATACATTCTTTATTTGACTGGGCAGATTCTCATGTAACCTCTGCATTTTATCTCTCATACGGGGCAAAGGAGGCTCTGAATTATTATTACGGTACCGGAAATACAGAGCTGACAGACAAAGAGCCGCAGATCTTCACCCAGAGACTTACTGCTGAAAGGATCCCTCTGATACGGGGCTTTGATGATGAATTCCCGGCGCCTTTTTCCGGGAGCTGTATAATAAACGGTGATGAGCTTAGGGAAAGAAATGATATTATTGTTCTGGCGGAATCCTCCGAGACAGGGATTTATCTCTTAATGAATAAGGACGGAAGCCGCATCTTCTGCCCCGGGGATCCGGTGTATTCTGACAGCACCTGCATTGTCAGATGGAGGGCACAGTCAAATGCTCTATTTTCCAACTGGCTGAATTACTACGTCTATCAGAACACACCTTTTGAATTAAACCGTATTATCCTTGAATAAGGAGTAATCCCCTTTTCAGGCGTAAACAGCCACTGCTTCAAAGGGGCGGAGTAAGTCCGGTTTTTCCGTAGCTGTGTCGTAATTTCCGATAAGTATCTCCCCTGCAGGGATCTTCAGAGAGATCTTTTCATTATCGCTGCTGAAGCTTAGGAAAACAGAAAGTGTCTTATCATCAAGAATTCTTTCAAAGGCAAAGACCTTCTCATTTCCGCTTTCAAGGAACCGTATGCCGCCGTCAGAGATCACAGCATATTCTTTCCGGAGACTAACGAGCCTGCGGTAAAAATTCAGCACGGAATCCGGGTCTTTTTCTTCGGATCCGGCATTTATCTCCTTATAATTATCAGGAATGCCGATCCAGGGCTCCCCTTTTGAGAAGCCGGCATTTTTCCCATCGTTCCATTGCATCGGAGTCCGGCCGTTATCCCTGGAGCGCGCGGAGAGTATGTCAAGCGCTTCCTTCTCAGTGATTCCCTTTTTAAGGAGTATATCGTAGTAATTTGTGGATTCCACATCCCTGTACTGCTCTATGGATGAAAAGTATGCATTTGTCATGCCAAGCTCCTCACCCTGGTAGATATAGGGGGTTCCACGCATAAGATGGGTAAGCATTGCGAGCATCTTCGCCGATTCACGTAAGTAATGCCTGTCATCCCCGAAACGTGATACGGACCGGGGCTGGTCATGATTACAGGTAAATACCGCGTTCCATCCGCCCTTATCTGCCATTTCCTCCTGCCAGGTTTTTAAGAGTTCCCGGAGTTTACTTAGATCAGGCGGCATCAAAGCCCACTTATCACCGTTCAGATAATCTACCTTCAGATGATGGAAGCTGAAGCACATGGAGAGCTCCTTATCCTCCGGACGGGTGTAACGGATACAGTTATCTATGGTGGTGGAAGACATCTCTCCCACGGTAAGCATATCGCCTATGCCGGTATCTCTTACCAGCTCTTTAAGGTATTCATGAACCCTCGGGCCGTCGGAGTAAAAACGGCGTCCGTCACCCTCCGAATCATCCTTAAAGATCTCCGGCTTTGAGATCAGGTTCACTACATCAAAGCGAAAGCCCTTAACTCCCTTTTCCTTCCAGAAGCGGATTACCTTTTTTAGCTCCTCCCTGACTTTAGGGTTATCCCAGTTAAGATCCGCCTGGGTCTTATCAAAGAGGTGAAGATACCATTTATCGAGGGAGGGAACATATTTCCAGGCGTTCCCTCCGAATTTGGATTCCCAGTTTGTGGGCTCGTGGCCGTCCACACTGTCACGGAATATGTAATAATCCATATATTCGGGATCGCCATTTAAGGCCTTCTTAAACCATTCATGCTCCGTTGAGGTGTGATTAAAGACCATATCAAACATAAGTCCTATGCCCAGCTTATCCGCTTCCTCTATAAGCCTGTCCACGTCCTCCATGGTGCCGAATACAGGATTCACGGAATAGTAGTCGGACACATCATAGCCGTTATCATTCATCGGAGAACGGAAAAACGGGGTAACCCACACATAATCGATACCGAGGCTTTTAAGGTATGGGAGCTTAAGGCGTATGCCGTTTAGATCCCCGATACCGTCACCGTCCGAGTCATAGAAGGATTTGATATAAATCTGATATACAGTGCTTTTCTTAAAATCCGTCATTTAAGCCGCTCCTTTTTTCAGATTTCAGCTCTGCCGATAGTGTCTTCGCCGGATCCCACATCTTTCCCGGCGTCAAAGTTGAATTTAGTAAAGCCTGCATCATCCGTGATAACCATCATTGAAATAAGGGGATGTCCCGCAGAACGGATCTTTTCCGGATCAAAGCTTATGAGCTTCTGTCCTGCCTTAACCCTGTCACCCTCGGCTACGTGGATGGTAAAGCCGTCTCCCTTCATCTCAACAGTGTCAAGACCTATGTGAAGGAGGATCTCAATACCGTTATCCATGGTGAGTCCCAGGGCGTGATTACTTTTATCAATGACATTTGAGACCACTGAGTCAACAGGAGAAACAAGGACATTGTCCGTAGGCTCTATGGCTATACCGTCGCCAAGGATCTTTCCTGCGAAGGTTTCGTCAGGTACTTCCGTTATATCAACGGTTTTTCCGGAAAGAAAGGCCTTGAAATCAACGGGGGTCTTTTTCACTTCTGCAGGAGCCTTTGCAGGAGCCTCTGCGGGTTCTGAAGACTTTGCGGTTTCACTGACGGTTTCGCCTTCGATACCCTTACGGCGTCCGATTATGAAGGTAAGGATGAAGGGCACAAAAACTGCGATCACCATACAAAGGAAGAACTGGGGTATGAAAGCGGGCTGTATGGAAAGGATACCGGGAAGTCCGCCCACACCTATGGCACTTGCCGTAACACCGGTAGCGGTACTTACAACGGCTGCTATGCAGGAACCCGTCATACCGCAGATAAAGGGGAATACATACTTCAGGTTTACACCGAACATAGCGGGCTCGGTTACTCCGAGATAACAGGAAATGCAGGAAGGGATATTAAGCTCCTTTGCCTTTAAGTCGTTTTTCTGGAGAAGTATCATTCCGAGAACCGCAGATCCCTGTGCAATATTTGAAAGTGCGATCATAGGCCAGAGCATGGTTCCGCCGTAGTCAGCTATCAGCTGAAGGTCTATGGCATTACTCATATGATGGAGACCTGTGATAACAAGGGGCGCATAGAAGAAGCCGAAGACTGCTCCGAAGATAACCCGGAAGGAGCCGCTGATACCTGCATAAACTACTGCGGAAATCCAGGAGCCTATGGTCCATCCGATCGGTCCTAAGATAAAGTGTGCTGCCATTACCGAAAACAGGAGACTGAAAAAGGGAACCAGGATCATCTGTACGATCTGGGGTATCACCTTCTTAAAGAAGCGCTCCAGATAAGCAAGGGTAAAGGCTGCCAGCATTGCCGGAAGAACCTGTGCCTGATAGCCTATCATATTCACCTTTATGAAGCCGAAATCCCACTGATTGATCGTTCCGTCGGCAAGGGCAGCGGCAACACCGTAGGCATTTGTAAGCTGTCCCGAAACAAGGGTGAGACCGAGGATAATACCGAGCATTTCCGTGCCGCCCATCTTTTTCATAATGGTCCAGCATATTCCGACAGGAATGCCGACATGGAATACGGCTTCACCGATAAGCCACAGGAAGTGGTCGACTCCGGCCCAGAACTGGCTCTGGCTTACAAGGGTCGCTCCGTTGAAAACAGCCATTGAGTCTATGACATTACGGAAGCCGAGAATCAGACCGCCGACAACGATAGCAGGAATAAGGGGTGCGAAGATCTCAGCAATGGAGGTCATAAGACGCTGCACTATATTCTGATTCTGTTTCGAAGCACTTTTTACTTCATTCTTTGATACCCCGGAAACCCCGGAAACAGCAGTAAAATCATCGTAGAAATCCGCAACCTCATTTCCTATGATGACCTGAAACTGTCCTGCCTGGGTAAAGGTACCCTTGACACTGGGTATAGCTTCGATCCGGCTGATATCAGCCTTTTTCGGATCCTTTAAGACAAAACGCATACGCGTAATACAGTGGGAGACAGCGACGATGTTCTCACTGCCGCTTATCGCCTCCAGAAGCTCTTTTGCATCTTCATTGAATTTTCCCATAGATAAACCCTCCGTAAGAAACAGCCTGTATAAACTGGATATAACTTGTATAAACAAGTCTCAAGACAGCTTCATCATAGCTTGTATATACAAGTATGTCAATAAAGCTTCGCACGAAAAAAAGCACAAATCGAAGAGGTTTGATTTGTGCAAAAATACAAGGGATACGGGGGAAGATCCTTCGTCGCGAACGCTCCTCAGGATGACAATGAAGGCTGCTCCTCAAGATGACAATGAAGGCGGTCGCTCAGGATGACAATGAAGGCTGATCCTCAGGATGACATTGTAGGCAGTCGCTCAGGATGTCATGGGAGGCAGCCACTCAGGATGACATTGGAGGCTGCTCCTCAGGACCTCCGCCGGTGGGAGAGCTGATAAAAGACGAAGCGGTCGGGACGGTGCCTGGAGATGGTATATTCAAACTGTACGCCCTCTTTATTGAAGGTCTGGTTTTCTACCACGGCGAGGCAGTTATAGCCATTCAGATCAAGATATTTCCTGTCAAGCGCAGTGGCCTTTTCCACGGCATATTTCCTGCGGGTGGTCATAATGACCTCGCCAAGGTGGAGCTCCATATAATCGTATACGGAGCTTTCGGCGATCTCTTCCGTAAGATCATGTACTATGTCCTTAAGGAAATAATTGTGGTCGATGATCTGTGCCTCCCCGTCAAGGTAGCGGACCCTCTGCACAAGGTAGAGGCTGCTTCCCTCTTCGAAGCCAGTCTTTTGCGACAGCTCGCTGTCTGCAGTGATCTCGGAAAAGCGGATGACCTTTGTTTTAAGAGAAAGACCGTTTCTCCGGGCCGCTTCCTTCATGCTCTCCACTCCCTCTATGGAGAAAAGCGCCTGGTCCCGATTTCTGTATAAAACCAGTGCACCCTTTCCGTGGACTATCTGCACATAGCCCTCGTCGGAGAGTACCTTTACAGCCCGTCTTACAGTATTTCTGGAGCAGTTATGCTTTTCGGTAAGCCTGTTCTCTGAAGGCAGCATTTCACCGAAGGCATATTTTCCGGATTCGATATCTTTTCTTAATTTTTTCAGGATGGTATCATATTTAATTGCGGGCATAATCAGCCTTTCCTATTAGACTTTTGGTGCTTGTATCATTACATTATATCCAAACCGCAGTGGCTGTGCAATGCAGCGCAGGCAATCCCGGGTAATCCGCAGTATCAGAATGTGACTTTTTGATGCTTTGGTAATAGAATATTTCTGAGGTGGAAGCTTTCATATGGTAACAGTTTTTTTTGACATTATACTTATTGCGGCCTGTGTTGTTATTTTTTACTTCCTGATAAGATCCTTCGGGAAAAATCCTTTTGCGTACAGGAATATCGCAATGACCAGCGTGATAATACTACTTCTCGCGCTGATAACAGGGAGATCTTTATTTTCAGGGACATTTTTTACAGGCAGGAGCTCACTTTCGGAAGCGGCAGTTACCTTTATATGGCAGTTCTCAAGGATACTTCTCATCCCCATAAGCTTTTTAGGCCTCTTTCTCTGCATCAGCAATGCTTCGCTCTTAAAGCATGAGGGCTTCAGGAAAAGTAATTTCCTCGGGCTTCTTTTCAGCCTTGGATACCTTATCACGATAAACTGTATATGGCAGCCTCTTAATGCCATACCGGGGGGTCTGAACAGGTTACTTGTATTCTTCAGGCTCCTCCTTTGCTACGGAGAGTGTACGCTGCTTTCGATATGTATCATAGGTTATGCGGTATTGAAGACGGAGCCTTCCTTCGACAGGGATTTTGTGATCATCTTGGGCTGCTCCATAAGCAGAAAGGGAAAGGTAAGGCCACTTTTAAAGAGCCGGGTAAACAGGGCGATCCGCTTTGCCTGGGATCAGGAGATACATACCGGGAAAAGCGTAATATATGTGCCATCCGGAGGGCAGGGAAAGGACGAACCTATGAGCGAGGGCTCTGCTATGGAAATGTATCTTCTTAGCCACAGTGCAGAGGAATACGAGGTTTTTCCAGAAAAAAAGTCCAGAAACACCTGGGAAAACCTGCAGTTTTCAAAAAGGATAATTGATGAGAGGATGAAGGATGCAAATGTTGCGATCGTAACGACAAATTTCCATGTGCTAAGGAGCGGGATGCTGGCAAGGAGGGCGGGGCTTATGAATTCGCAGGTCATAGGAAGTAAAACAAAGTGGTACTTCTGGCCCAATGCTTTCTTAAGGGAGATAGTGGCGATATTGCTTATGTTTTCCTATGTTCATCTTATTATGGTAATCATCTTGTTAATAATAAGTTTTTTGTAACTGTTTCATTGGTATCACAGTACTACGATCAATGAAGTAGACGTGGTTGGTGCGGTTTAGTACCATGAAATCACATTTCGCTTTGTTAATTAATATGATGATTAAAGCGCCAAAAGTAATTGTCACCACACAAGAAAAGCTTGTGGTGGGGACAAGAACTTTGGGCGCACCCCTACACGAGCATGAAGTGGGGCGCACGATGTCCAGTGGACATCGGTTTTGCGCCGACCGTAGCGAAGCGGAGAAGGGGCCCCGCGAAAAGGCAAAACATCCGGTGGATGTTTTGCGGGCACGCTTTGACGCACCAAGCGCGGCAGTGCCCCGTTGAGTGTGGGGTAGGATTGTGGGGCGCACGATGTCCAGTGGACATCGGTTTTGCGCCGACCGTAGCGAAGCGGAGACCGCGTAGCACGGAACAATCCGTATTTAAT
>Ga0310695_10005502_pt1 | contig 22061 bp, 18 predicted proteins | sample RumenRJG_04DNA_FD_203882 | JGI IMG/M metagenome (GOLD analysis project Ga0310695, IMG submission 203882) | Bovine rumen microbial communities from Lethbridge, Alberta, Canada - RJG_04 (v2) (version 2) | ecosystem: Host-associated > Mammals > Digestive system > Stomach > Rumen | place: Canada...
GCCATCCAGTCCATGGTAGCAGCACCATCGTGCACCTCACCAATCTTGTGAGTCTTACCTGTGTAGAACAGGATACGCTCAGAAGTGGTGGTCTTACCGGCATCGATGTGGGCCATGATACCAATATTGCGGGTCAAATGTAAATCGCGATTAGCCATTTCTTTTCCTTTTACCTTATTAATATATTAGAATCTGAAGTGAGCGAATGCACGGTTAGCCTCAGCCATACGGTGCATATCTTCCTTACGCTTGTAGGCACCACCCTGATTATTGAAAGCATCCATGATCTCAGCAGCCAGTTTGTCAGCCATAGACTTACCGCTACGCTTGCGGGCGAAGCTAATCATGTTCTTCATTGAGATGCTCTCCTTGCGGTCAGGACGAATCTCAGTAGGAACCTGGAAGGTTGCACCACCGATACGACGGCTCTTAACCTCTACCTGAGGAGTGATGTTGTCGAGAGCCTGCTTCCAGATTTCCAGAGCTGACTTCTCTTCGTTCTGCATCTTAGCCTTGACATTCTCAAGGGCATTGTAGAAAATCTCGTAAGAGATAGACTTCTTACCATCATACATCAGATGGTTCACAAACTTCGACACTTTCTTGTCGTTGAAGACTGGATCGGGAAGGATCACTCTCTTCTTTGGTTTTGCTTTTCTCATTTTTCGTTTTTGAATTAATGTCTGCTTGGGGCTGTTTTTTCTCGTTCTTCAACGCTCTCACATGAGCATTTACTCAACCTGTCTTTAACAATTCTCCAGCAAAACGGTTTTTAATTTTTACTTAATTCCTAAAAGGCTTATAATCCTCTCCGATTATTATTTCTTAGCCTTAGGACGCTTAGCTCCGTACTTTGAGCGACGCTGTGTACGGCTGGCAACACCAGCGGTATCAAGCGTACCACGTACGATGTGATAACGTACACCGGGAAGGTCCTTTACACGACCGCCACGAACCAGCACGATGCTGTGCTCCTGCAAGTTGTGTCCCTCTCCGGGGATGTACGAGTTAACTTCCTTCTGATTAGTCAGACGAACACGGGCTACCTTACGCATAGCCGAATTAGGCTTCTTGGGGGTCGTTGTGTAGACACGAACACAGACGCCACGACGCTGAGGACATGCGTCCAGCGCGGGAGACTTGCTCTTGTCAACGAGCACCTTTCTGCCTTTTCTTACCAATTGTGAAATTGTAGGCATAATTGTTTGTTTTTTAATTAATTATATTGTTGTGTTATATTCAACTTGACATAGTGCACCCATACATTTTGAGCGCTTTTGGGGTGCAAAGGTAGCAACTTTTCCGCGAACCACCTAATATATAAGGAACAAAAGTTTCCTTGATATATCATTTTTAACATAAAATAATAGTTTTGATGATTATTAACCATTTATTTATCTCCCTCTCACATGATTTTTCGTAACTTTGTGCCCACTAATTTACACTAAGACGACTATGGAACTGATTAAAGACAAAGAGTTTGGAGGCGAGCGTCCCTTGTTTGCCACCCACGATTTACGACTGGAAAACATCGTAATTACCGATGGTGAGAGTGGCATCAAGCAATGCCAGAACATGGAAGCCAGCAACTGCCGTTTCTATGGCAAATACCCCTGGTGGCATGTTGATGGCGCACTCATTGAGGACTGCTATTTCGCTCTTGACTCCCGTTCAGCCATCTGGTACACCAACGACCTTGTGATGCGTCGTTGTCGTATCGATGCGCCCAAATTTTTCCGCGAGATGAAGCGAGTGGAACTAGAAGATGTTGAGCTGACAGATGCCGATGAAACCTTTTGGAAAGTAGATGGACTGAAGCTGAAGAACGTAAAACTGCATGGGGGCACCTACCCCTTCATGTTTTCTCAGAACATCTATGTAGACGGACTGGAAAGCGATTCAAAGTACGTGTTCCAATACTGCAAAAACGTTGAGATTCATCATGCCAATATACTCACCAAGGACTCTTTTTGGGAGTGCGAGAACGTTACCATCTATGATTCTGTGTTGGATGGCGAATATCTGGCTTGGCATTCTAAGAATATACGACTAATCAATTGCCATTTGGCTGGCGAACAGCTGTTGTGCTATGCCCAGGATCTGGTGCTCGAAAACTGCACCTTCGACCGTATGTGCGACCGCATTTTCGAGTATTCAACGGTGAATGCAGACATTCGTGGACATGTTGAAAATATCAAAAACCCCACCAGCGGACATATTGTGGCCGATTCTATCGGTTCCATCACCATCGACGAGAACGTTCGTCAACCCAACAACTGCGTGATAGAAATAAGAAAGTAAAATTCGATTATATGTTCAACTTCGATGAGATAATCAACAGACGCGATACTGGTTGTGTCAAGTGGGACGAAGGCGAGGAAGGCGTCATTCCCATGTGGGTGGCCGATATGGACTTCCCTGTAGCACCTGCCATTCAGGAGGCCATTCGTAAGCGTGCCCAGCATCCCGTATTCGGCTATACCTATGTGCAGGACAACTACTACAATGCCATCATCTCATGGTTCCAACGACGCCATCATTGGACTATCGCGCGCGAACATATTTTATATATAACAGGAGTTGTACCAGCCATGTCGGTGGCTATCAAGGCGCTTACCATGCCTGGCGAGAAGGTTCTCATCCTGTCGCCCGACTACAACTGTTTCTTCTCCAGCGTCAAGAACAACGGGTGCGAGGTGCTTGAAAGTGTGTTGCAACTGAATCACAATACACAGTGTAACACCAATCGTTTCGAAGTGGACTGGGCAGATTTCGAAGAAAAATGTGCAGACGAGAAGTGTACTGTCTTCCTGCTCTGCAACCCCCACAACCCTACTGGACGCGTGTGGACTCGCGAGGAACTGCAACACATGGCCGACCTCTGTCACCGCCATCAGGTGCGCATTGTCAGCGATGAGATTCACTGCGAACTCATCATGCCTGGTCATCAGTTCTGTCCCATGGCTACCGTTGACCCAACGGCTATCATTCTCAACTCGCCATCCAAGTCGTTTAACATTGCAGGACTGACAACGGCTAACATCATCTGCAGCGATGCTCCTACCCGTCGCCGACTGGATCGTGCCATCAACATCAACGAAGTTTGTGACCTTAATCCTTTTGGTCCTGTAGCCCTCATGGCAGCCTACAACGAGAGCGAGCAATGGATAGACGAATTGAACCCATATCTGTGGCAAAACTATACCATTTTGCGCGATTTCATCGAGAAAAACCTGCCCAAATGGAAGGTGATGCCCCTCGAAGGCACCTACCTCGTATGGGTCGATGTCAGTGCGTGCTGTGATTCTGTAGCTACCTACTGCGAAGATATCAAGCAGAAAGCCAAGGTATGGCTAAACCCAGGTACTATGTACGGTCCCACATCAGGCGAAGGCTACCTGCGCATCAACATCGCATGCCCCAAGGCAATTCTTTTAGAAGCATTAAATAGATTATTAAAGATATGAAAAACGAAGTAAACTCATGGTCAGTGACCTGGGGTGTCCTTATGGCCATCCTCTTCTCAGCAGCAGCTGCCTACCTCGGTCTGAAAGTCGGTCAAGTGTTCGAAGCTGCTATCCCCATCGCTATCATCGCAGTAGGCGTATCCACCGCTGCCAAGCGCTCTAATGCCTTGCGCGAGAATGTCATCATCCAGTCCATTGGAGCCTGTTCTGGCGCTGTGGTGGCTGGTGCCATCTTTACTCTCCCAGCTATCTATATCCTGCAGGCCAAATATCCTGAGATGTCAGCCGACTTCCTCAAGATTTTCATCGCCTCGCTGTTGGGTGGCGTTTTAGGCATTCTGTTCCTCATCCCCTTCCGTCGCTATTTCGTGGAGGCCCCTCAGGAGCAGTTCCCCTTCCCAGAAGCTACAGCTACCACACAGGTATTGAAGAGTGGCGATAAGGGCAGCAGTCAGGCCAAGCCCCTGTTGATTGCAGGATTGGTAGGAGGACTCTACGATTTCATCGTGGCCACCTTCGGTTGGTGGAACGAGAATGTCACCTCGCGCATGATACCCTTTGGCGACGATTTGGCAGAGAAGACCAAGTTGGTGTTCAAAAACAACACAGGTGCTGCTGTGCTGGGCTTAGGTTACATCATCGGCTTTCGATACGCCCTCATCATTACGCTGGGCTCGCTGTTCGTATGGTGGCTCGTCGTACCAGGAATGGCCCTGCTTTTCCCCGATACTGTTCTGAACCAGTGGAATCCGGCTATTGATACAGCTGTGGGCGACATGTCGCCTGAACTCATCTTCACCTCCTACGGCAAGAGCATCGGCATTGGAGCCATCGCTATGGCTGGTATCATCGGCATCATCAAGTCGTGGGGGGTTATCAAGAGTGCCGTTGGATTGGCAACGAAAGCGGGGTCTGCAGCAGAATCGCAGGGCACAATACAACAAGACCTGCCCTTCAAGTTCATTGCCATTGCAGCCACGCTGACGCTTATCCTCACCTTCCTCTTCTTCTGGTTTGGTGTCATGGACGGCAATCTGCTCTTTGCCCTTGTAGCCATTATCCTCACGGCTGTCATTGCATTCCTTTTCACCACCGTTGCAGCCAATGCCATTGCTATTGTGGGCTCCAACCCCGTTAGCGGTATGACGCTGATGACTCTCATCCTCGCCTCTGTCGTGATGGTAGGCGTAGGACTGAAAGGCACGGGTGGTATGGTGGCAGCCCTCATCATGGGTGGTGTCGTATGCACTGCCCTTTCGATGGCAGGTTCGTTCATCACCGACCTGAAAATCGGTTACTGGTGTGGCACACAGCCTAAGAAGCAAGAAACTTGGAAGTTCCTTGGCACACTGGTCAGCGCAGCCACTGTAGGTGGTGTCATGATGCTGTTGAACGAGACCTACGGCTTTGCCTCTGGAGCCCTTGCTGCACCTCAAGCCAATGCGATGGCTGCTGTTATCGACCCCCTGATGAACGGTGTGGGAGCCCCCTGGCCCCTCTATGCCCTTGGTGCCATCATTGCTGTGGTGCTCACCTTCTTCAAGGTACCTGCTCTCGCCTTTGCGTTGGGTATGTTCATTCCTATGGAGCTCAACGTGCCCCTGCTCATCGGTGGAGCCGTCAATTGGTATGTCACCACCCGTTCAAAGGACGATGAGACTAATAAGGCCCGCGGTGAGAAAGGCAACCTCATTGCCTCTGGTTTCATTGCAGGTGGCGCCCTCATGGGAGTCATCAGTGCCCTGCTCCGTTTTGGAGGAATCCAGTTCGATTATGCCCAGTGGTGGACCAATCCACTCTCCGAACTTTGCAGTTTGGCAGCCTATATCCTACTGATTCTCTACTTTATCCGCGCCACAAAGAAGTAACTTCACAGGTCGTACCGAGCGTGTTTTACCACATTTTTTGAGCGAAAACTTTGGTACTTTCGTTTTTATTTCCTATATTTGCGCCAAGAAAACTAAAATGAACAAACTGAAAACTATAAAGTTATGAACAAGAACGAGAAATTTGTCATCACCATCAATCGCGAGTTAGGCAGTGGTGGTCGCACCGTAGGTCGCAAGTTGGCTGAAAGGCTGGGCGTAGAATATTACGACAAGGCCGTTGTCAAGGGCTTGCAAGAAAAATATCACCTCAGCGCTGAGCAGATTGAGAAACTAAAGGGTGAGAAGCAGAATTGGTGGACAGAATTCAAGCGCGTCATGCAGTTGGGTCCAGGTATGAGCGCCAACTACTATCTGCCCAAAATTGGCGACGAGCCCGATTTGCTGGACTCCAGAGATGTTTATGAGACGGAGAAGGAAATTCTGAATGGAATTGCTGCTGAAGAGTCATGTGTAATAGCCGGTCGCACCGGTTTCCATGTATTCCGCAACCATCCCAACCACCTGAGCATCCTCATCCAAGCCTCGACGGAATTCCGCATAGCGCGTACCATGCGTAAGGAAAACGTATCAGAGAAAGAGGCTCTCAAGATTATCGAGAAGGTGGACAAGATGCGCGAGAACTATGTCAATGAGTTCACCCACACATCGCGCTACGATACCCGTAACTACCAGCTCGTCATCACTGCTGATGGTAAGACGGAGGACGAGATTGTAGACCTGATTATGATGTACATCGGATAATCAGAGAAAAACAGGAGGAAGATAGGGCTGCCGAAAGGTGGCCCTTTTCTGTTTGAAAAACGGGAGAATATTGCATAAAGATGTAAGAAAACGGTGTTTTATGAGTTTTTTTCCATAAAAATGCAGCGAAATGCATGTTTTTTAGTACCTTTGCCGCGATTTATATATAAATAATGTAGAGAAAGCAACATGAAACTATTCGACGTGTATCCCCTGTTCGACGTGAACATCGTAAAAGGACAGGGATGTAAGGTATGGGATGAAAAGGGACAGGAGTATCTGGACTTGTATGGCGGACATGCCGTCATCTCCATCGGTCACTCCCACCCCCATTATATTCAGAAGGTAACGGAGCAGTTGCAGAAGATAGGCTTCTACTCGAACTCAGTAATTAACAAGTTGCAGGTGGAGCTAGCCGAGCGTCTAGGCAAAATCAGTGGTTATGACGATTACCAGCTATTCCTGATAAACAGTGGTGCCGAGGCTAACGAGAATGCCCTGAAGCTGGCTTCGTTCAAGAATCCATCAGCCACACGCATTCTTTCATGTGAGAAATCGTTTCATGGACGTACTTCATTGGCTGTCGAAGTAACCAACAATCCAAAGATTGTGGCTCCGCTGAACGACAACCACCATGTTCGATTCCTCCCCCTGAACGATATTGAGCCTTGGGTGCGTGAAATGTCACGTGGAGGGGTAGCTGCCGTCATCCTGGAGTGCATTCAGGGTGTGGGCGGCATCAAGATGGCGACGCCCAAGTTTGCCCAAGACTTGGCATACGCCTGCAAGCGTTTCGGAGTAACGTTGATTTGCGACGAGATACAATGTGGTTACGGACGTAGCGGTAAGTTCTTTGCCCACCAATGGCTGGGCATCAAGCCCGACATCATCACCGTAGCCAAGGGTATTGCAAACGGATTCCCCATGGGTGGCGTACTGATTTCTCCTGAATTCCAGCCCGTCTATGGACAACTGGGTACCACGTTTGGTGGCAACCATCTGGCTTGTGCTGCTGCATTGGCAGTGCTCGATGTGTTTGAAGAGGAGCATCTTGTGGAGAATGCTCATGAGGTAGGTGAATACCTGATGGAACAATTGAAAGCAATTAAGAGCGACAGAATCAAGGATGTGCGCGGTCGCGGACTGATGATAGGCATCGACTTAGATTGTCCACATCAGGACGTGCGCAAGCCACTGATCTACCAAGAGCATTGCTTCACAGGTTGTGCAGGTACGAATATTCTAAGACTATTGCCGCCACTGTGTCTGACTAAACAAGATGCAGACGACTTTGTAGAACGATTAAAGAGAGTATTATGAAGATATCAGTCATTGGAGCTGGCGCCATGGGTGGTGCCATTGTTGAGGGACTCATCAAGGGTAACTATATAGATAACAAGGACATCTGCGTTAGCGACCCCTCACGCACTGCACTGGAGCGATTTACAGAGAAAGTACAGAACATCACAACAGACAACTGCATGGCAGCCATGGGTGGCGAGGTAGTATTCGTAGTGGTGAAGCCTTGGTTGGTAGAAAAAGTACTGAAAGACATCAAGGAAGTGCTGGACTATGAACATCAACGACTCATCGTGGTGGCTGCAGGCATCAGCAGCGAACAACTGAAGACATGGCTCGACAAGGATGGACAGATGATTTCCACATGGCTGTGCATCCCTAACATTGCCATCGCCCAATTGGCATCTATGTCATTCCTGGTTCCCGTCGCTGAAGCTGAGACTCAGCAGACTGAACAGATAAAGGAACTGCTGGACTCAATGGGACAGACCATCGTGACAGAAGAGAAACTGCTGGGGGCAGGCACAACACTCGCCTCATGCGGTATTGCCTATGCCATGCGCTATATCCGTGCAGCCAGTGAGGGTGGTGTGGAATTAGGTTTTAAGGCAGATCATGCCAAGCAGATAGTGATGCAGACCATGAAGGGTGCCGTAGAGCTATTACAGGCTACAGGACTGCATCCTGAGGCTGCCATCGACTTGGTGACAACCCCTGGTGGCGTGACCATCAAGGGGCTGAACGAGATGGAGCATAATGGCTTCACTTCAAGTATTATTAAAGGATTAAAAGCAGGAGCGAAATAATTATGGATGAACAACTGAAACAGATTGGCGAACGTCTGCGTGGACTGCGCGACGTGCTGGACATTCCGATGAGCGAGATGGCAGAGACCATCGGCATTGAAACGGAAAAGTATGAGAAGATAGAACAGGGTGAGTTGGATATTACCATCTCAAACCTGATGAAGATAGCCCACAAGTATGGTGTATCGACCGAAGAGCTGATTTTTGCCGAGGCTCCACACATGAAGTCATACTACGTGACTCGTAAGGGACAGGGTATGTCCATTGAGCGCACCAAGGCTTATAAGTATCAGTCGCTGGTGGGTGGTTTTGTCAACCACAAGGCCGACGTGTTCATCGTGACCGTAGAACCCAAGCCTGGGGTAAGAACCATCTATAAAAACACGCACCCAGGTCAGGAGTTCAATATGGTGCTGGAGGGTAAGATGGAACTCTACATTGGAGGCAAGACCATCATCCTGGAAGAGGGCGACTCGATTTATTTTGACTCCACCAAACCTCATGGCATGCTGGCCATTGGCGAGAAGGCGGTGAAGTTCCTTGCATTTACGGTAGAATAAACTAGACTTATGATAGAAAGATTTTTAAAGCAGACAAAGTTTACGTCTGTAGAGGATTATAACAAGAATCTGGAATTCATCATTCCAGAGAATTTCAATTTCGCCTATGACGTCATGGATGCGTGGGCTGAGGAGGCTCCTGAGAAGTTGGCCATCCTCTGGACTAACGATCAGGGCGAAGAGATACGTACCACATACGGACAATTGAAAGAACAGACTGATCAGGCAGCATCTTATCTGATGTCTATTGGTATCGGCAAGAACGACCCTGTGATGCTGATTCTAAAGCGTCACTATGAATGGTGGGTTATCATGCTGGCGCTTTGTAAGATTGGAGCCATCGTGATTCCTGCCACCCACATGTTGACCAAACACGACTACGTCTATCGTAATCAGCGAGCCTCGGTAAAGGCCATCATCTGTGCCGACGATGATTATATCATCAGTCAGATCAAACTGGCTATGCCTGAAAGTCCGACGGTGAAGCAATATATTACCCTGCGCGATGAAGAAGGCTTCCGCAACTGGAAGGCAGAGTGGCAACAGGCACCCAAGTTCCAACGTCCAGCCTTTGTCAACGAGAATGATGATACGATGCTGATGTATTTCACCTCTGGAACCAGTGGCGAGCCAAAGATGGTGGCTCACGACTATCTCTATGCGATGGGACATTTGTCAACGGGTGTCTTCTGGCATAACCTCCATGAGGGTTCACTGCATCTTACCGTTGCTGATACGGGTTGGGGAAAGGCCGTATGGGGTAAGTTCTATGGCCAGTGGTTTGCTGGTGCGACAGTGTTCGTTTATGATCACGAGAAGTTCAATGCAGACAATCTGCTTCGTCAGATAGAGAAATACAAGGTGACATCATTCTGCGCACCTCCTACCATTTATCGCTTCATGATTCGCGAGGACCTCTCCAAATACGACCTTTCTTCACTTGAATACTGCTGTACTGCTGGTGAAGCCTTAAATCCTGCCGTGTTCGAGAAGTTCTATGAAAAGACGGGCATCAAGATGATGGAAGGTTTCGGACAGACAGAAACCACTATGACATTGGGCACCTTCCCTTGGATGGAGCCAAAACCAGGAAGTATGGGTATTCCCAATGCACAATACAATATCGACCTGCTTCGCGCTGACGGCACCTCATGTGAGGATGGTGAGAAGGGTGAGATAGTTATCCGTGTGGGCGACAAGAAACCAATCGGACTCTTCAAGGGTTACTATCGTGACGACGAGAAGACGCGTGAGGCTTGGCACGATGGCATCTACCATACAGGTGATATGGCTTGGCGCGATGAGGACGGCTACTACTGGTTTGAGGGTCGTATCGACGATGTTATTAAGTCTTCTGGCTATCGCATCGGTCCGTTCGAGGTAGAATCGGCACTGATGACCCACCCTGCTGTTGTCGAGTGCGCCATCACAGGTGTGCCTGATGATATCCGCGGTATGGTGGTAAAAGCTACCGTAGTGCTGGGCAAAGAATGGAAAGACAAGGCTGGCGACGAGTTGGTAAAGGAACTGCAGCAGCACGTGAAGAAGGAAACGGCTCCTTATAAATATCCGCGTATCGTAGAGTTCGTAGATGAGTTGCCAAAGACCATCTCAGGAAAAATTCGTCGTGTAGAAATCAGACAGAAAGACGAGAAGAAATAAACAATGAGAAGGATTGTTGTAAAAATCGGCTCTAATGCACTAACCCGTCCCGATGGTAGGCTTGATGTTACGCGTATGTCGGCACTCGTGGACCAAATTGCGTGGCTGCGCGCCCAAGGATGCGAGGTCATTCTGGTATCATCAGGTGCCGTAGCTTGCGGACGCCGCGAACTGGATATTGAACATGAACTCGACTCCGTTGAACAGCGTCAGTTATTCTCAGCAATGGGACAAGCCAAGTTGATAGGCCTTTATTACGATCTCTTCCGCGAGTATCATATCCACGTAGGTCAGGTGCTCACCATGAAGGAGAACTTCCAGCCTGGCGAGCAGTATCGCAATCAGCAGGCCTGTATGCGTGTGATGCTCGAGAACGGTGTACTGCCTATCGTCAATGAAAACGACACGGTATCAGTAACGGAGTTGATGTTCACCGATAACGATGAATTGTCAGGACTGATAGCCCAGATGATGCAAGCCGACACGCTCATCCTGCTGTCAAATATCGATGGCATCTATACAGGCAACCCCTCCGACCCACAGTCGCAGCTCGTCAAGAATGTAGCGCCAGGTACAGACCTCTCACAATATATCCAGACCGAGAAGAGTTCTGCCGGTCGTGGTGGTATGCAGTCGAAATATGCCACCGCATCGAAGATTCAGGCTGCAGGCATCTGCGTCATCATTGCCAACGGCAAGCGCGACAACATCTTGATTGACTTGGTTCAACAGAAAGAGAACGTACCACACACTGAATTTATTCCATGCAACTGAAAGAGACTTTTGAAAACGTAAAGGCTGCTTCGCGCAAGTTGAACTTATTGAGCGACCTGCAGCGTAACGAGATACTGAAAGCAGTGGCAGACGCCATCATCGCCAAGAAGGGTACCATCCTAGAAGCAAATGCGCTGGATCTGGCAAAGATGGATAAGCAGAACCCACTGTACGACCGTCTGCAGCTGACTGAGAAGCGCCTGGAGGACATCGCCGGCGACATGCGCAACGTGGCCAGCCTGCCATCGCCATTAGGACACGTCACCAAGGAGAAGACACTGCCCAACGGACTGCGCCTGCACCGTGTCAGCGTGCCCTTCGGAGTGATTGGCATGATTTACGAGGCCCGTCCTAACGTGACCTACGATGTCTTCTCGCTCTGCTTCAAGAGTGGCAACGCCTGTGTGCTGAAAGGCGGAAGCGATGCCGACCTCTCCAACCAGGCATCGGTAGCGCTGATACACGAGGTGCTGCAGCACTTTGGCGTCAACCCCGACGTGGTGACCCTGCTGCCCGCCACCCACGAGGCTACCGGTGAGATGCTGAATGCGGTAGGCTACATAGACCTGTGCATACCCCGTGGCGGTCGCCGCCTCATCGACTTTGTGCGCGACACGGCACGCATCCCTGTCATCGAGACGGGAGCCGGCGTGGTACACACGTACTTTGACAAAGAGGGTGACCTGGAGATGGGCCGGAAGATTATCAACAACGCCAAGACACGGCGCGTCAGCGTCTGCAACGCCCTCGACACGCTGCTCGTCCACAAGGACCGTGAGGCCGACATACCCCAGCTGCTGGAGCCGATGAAGGGAAGAGTGACATTCTATTATAACGATGAAAGGCTGTACGACACGGAGTTCATGGACTACCGGATGAATGTCGTCACCGTAGCGTCATTGGACGAGGCACTGGCACACATCGACCAGCACGGCAGCGGACACAGCGAGGCCATCATCACGCAGAACGAGCAGACCGCCCGCCGCTTCCAGCAGCATGTCGATGCTGCCTGCGTCTATTGGAACGCTCCTACCTCATTCACGGATGGTGCCCAGTTTGGCTTAGGTGCAGAGATTGGCATTTCAACTCAGAAGCTGGGTCCTCGCGGTCCCATGGCACTGGAGGAAATCACCACCTACAAATGGATTATCGAGGGCGAAGGACAGACTAGGCCTTAACTAAGAATTAAGAAAGTGTGAAGCGATATGAAGATTTTCAAGTCTATACTACTCCTACTTTTCTACCTGCCTGCTTTATCAACTCAGATGCTGGCACAGAAGAACATTACAACTGCCACCACCCAGCAGTTGATGCAGGAGATGTATCGGCTTTACTCCACTCACAATATTAATGAGTTTATGGACGTGACAGAACGTCTGAAGGAGGCCTCACTGAAGACCGGCGAAGAGGGGCTCTTCTATCGTACATGGGCTAACCAGTCATCTTTCACCTTTTCAAAGATAAATCGTCAGAAGGGCATAGAGATAGCAAAAGCAATGAATGATTATGCCCAGCAGCACGACAGTAAACTCGGTATCTATTATTCATCACTGATCAATGCCAACCAAGCCAGTACGCTCAAGATGGAAGATGTAGCACTGAAACTGTTTCTAAAGGCCATCGACTACAAGCAGGAGTACTTTCCGAACATCAATGCTGCAGCTGCCTACCTTGGAGCTGCCAAAGTGTACTACAACACCAGACAGAAAGAGAAAGTTCTCGAAATGACTGACAAGGCACTGGCCGAGCCTGGTCTTATAGGTTCCAACATCGTCGATGCCTGGAGCTACCGATGTATGGCCGCCATGTTGTCTGATTCCGCTAGTCGAAAGGAAGAAATGAACCAAGCTTATAAGGAATGGAAGAAGGCGAATGACAAATACAAATACCATTCGACATTAAGCGATATCATAGAGATATCCCATGCTCAAGTGAATGGCGACTATCAGAAAATGCTGGAACTGTCAAAGACCATAAAAATGCCATTAGAAAGGGCCAGAATGATGACACGCTCCTATGAATGTCTGAAGCAATGGGAGGAAGCCCTGAAATATTTCAAGGAATACAAACGGTTGAGTGATTCGCTCAACTCTGCTGAGATACGCAAGCAGACATCAGAGCACACCTTACAGCTTGATGTCATCCGAGCTGAGAACCAGGCCAAGGAATTGCAGCTCTTCAACCAGACGCTAAAATTGACCCATGCCCAAGATGAGCTGGAGCAGCGACGATTGGAGGAGGAAGCCCTCAATCTGAAACTAAAAAACCGCGACATCGAACTGAGCAACGTCTCTATCCGACTGAGAAACGACAGTTTGGACAAACAAGCACAGAAACTGAAACTGAGTGAGTTTCAGTCGAAGCTGGAATTGGAGCAAAGCAAGGAGAGAATCGAGCTCATCATTCTTTTGACTGCCATCAGTGTGGGCCTGCTCATCATCACATTTCTTAGCATCTATCTCTATCGTCGCAACCGTCACATGAAGGCTTTGACTACAGCCTACGACAAACTGGGAACAGCCTACGAGCAGCTGGAACAGACCACCGCTGTCAAGGAGCGTATCGAGAGTGAGCTGCGCATTGCCCGCGATATCCAGATGTCGATGGTACCACACGAGTTCCCAGAGCGTCCTGACCTAGATCTCTACGCCTCGATGACCCCAGCCAAAGAGGTTGGTGGCGATCTCTACGATTATCTGCTTGAAGACAACATCCTGTACTTCTGCTTAGGTGATGTATCAGGAAAAGGAGTACCCGCTTCACTATTTATGGCTCAGACCATCCGTCTGTTCCGTGCCCTGGCCAAGCAGCACCTGATGCCAGCTTCCATAGCCAAACGCTTGAACGATGAACTGACAGAGAAAAACGACAATGGCATGTTCGTCACTATGTTTATTGGTCAGCTGAATCTCATCACAGGACTATTCCATTTCTGCAATGCCGGTCATAATCCTCCCGTCATCGGAGGCGATAAGCAACATGGTTCGTTCCTCGAGATGGAGCCAAATGCACCTATTGGTCTATGGCCAGGACTTGAATTTGTCGGTGAGGAGATTGCATCCATCAAAGGGCGCCCGCTCTTCATTTATTCCGATGGTCTGAATGAGGCAGAGAACATGAAGCAGGAACAGTTTGGCGACGACCACATGCTCGATATACTACGTCAAACAAAATTCAAAAATGCCCGTCATGTAGTAGAACTGATGGAGGCAGAAGTGAAGCACCATCGCGATGGTGCAGAAGCCAACGACGATCTGACCATCATGTGCATCAGAGCCTAACAAATAACCCATAAAATCATCAAGATATGAAGAGTTTTATCAACGTAGAAGACCTCGGTCCATTGGACAAGGCAATGGCTGAGGCATTTGAGATAAAGAACGAGCGTTACAAGTATCAGCATCTGGGCAAGAACAAGACCTTGATGATGATATTCTTCAATAACTCACTGCGCACCCGTCTGTCAACCCAGAAGGCAGCTATGAACCTCGGCATGAACGTCATCGTGCTGGATGTGAATGCAGGTGCCTGGAAACTGGAGACGGAGCGTGGCGTGATTATGGATGGTGATAAGAGTGAGCACCTGCTGGAAGCCATCCCTGTAATGGGTTGCTACTGCGATATGATTGGCGTACGCTCGTTTGCAGGACTGACCGATCGTGAGTACGACTATGCAGAAACAGTGCTAAACCAGTTTATCAAATACAGCGGTAAACCCGTATTTGCTATGGAAACGGCAACCGTTCACCCCCTGCAGGCTTTTGCCGACCTTATTACCATTGAGGAATATAAAAAAGTAGAACGCCCCAAAGTCGTCCTCACATGGGCACCCCACTGCCGTGCTTTGCCACAAGCTGTGCCCAATAGCTTTGCCCAGTGGATGAATGCTGCTGATGTAGATTTCGTCATTACTCATCCTGAGGGTTATGAACTTGATCCGAAGTTTGTGGGTAATGCTCGTGTGGAGTATGACCAGAAGAAGGCCTTCGAGGGTGCCGACTTCATCTATGCCAAGAACTGGAGTAATCCTGGTGTTACCAATCTTGCCGATTATGGTAAGATTACCTCAAAAGACATGTCATGGACGGTAGATACAGAGCACATGTCATGGACCAACAATGGTAAATTCATGCATTGCCTTCCTGTACGTCGCGGTCTTATCGTAACCGACGATGTAATAGAAAGCAAGAACTCTATCGTCATACCAGAAGCAGCCAACCGTGAGATTAGCTGTTCAGTAGTCATCAAGCGCATGCTTGAGGCTTTATAAACCCTTATGGACTTTAGCTGCGCCTTTCGCAGCTAAAGTTCACATTTTAACAGTTATCGGTTCACCCTGATACTCGACAACCTTTGAAGTGTTGTCGGGCAATACAATAGTGAACTTTCGCGACTGCAACATGCCTGGGTAGTTGCCCTTGCGCTGTCCGATAGTCAGGGTGCGAATGCGGTCGTTCCATATCATAGGAATGGTAGTATAAACTCCACGCTCGTAGTTGTAGTTATCACCCTCATCCTCGTAAAGGGTAAAGGTGGCATCAGCACCAGGATAGACACGCAGTTCAAGATTGTCCCAAGCCTTCTCGCCAACATACTGCATCTCAGGACCTAGAGGCAGAATACTACCAGCACGGACGAACATCGGCACACGGTCGAAGGTGGTCTGCAACGAAACTTCCTGCCCACCCTTCAGTCGGGCACCCGTCCAGAAGTCATACCAATAAGTACCCTTAGGCAAATACTTCCTAGTGGTCTTCGTAGTCTCCCAGTCAACACTTCTTCCATCATCCATCTTATTTCTTACATCCTTGCGGTCCCATCCTGTCATAGCATCTTCCTTGATAATCTTCTCCTCCGTATATTGAGCCTCAACAATAGGAGCGGCAAGGATAGAACGGCCAAACATAAACTCATCAGGCATGTTCCACACACGCTTATCAGTAGCAAAGTCGCTGAACAAGGGACGCAGGTAGCTCTCGTTATTGCTTGTCACCTGCCAAGCCATACTATATATATAAGGTATAAGGCGATAGCGCAGACGAATGGTCTTCTCAATAGCATCGTAAACGGGCTCGCCTTTCTTACCAAACTGCCAGATTTCACGAGGCGCGTCAGCACCATGACTACGGAGCACAGGACAGAAAAGCCCATACTGCATCCAGCGTACATAAAGTTCTTGGAACTGAGGATTGCGAGGAGCAGAACCAGGTCCACGCGTATTGTACGAGTTGCAGAAGAAACCACCGATATCCGTATTGAAATTGGGATTACCCGTCAATGTGTAATTCAAGCCTGCAGGCACCTGCTTGCGAAGCATATCCCACGAAGAAGCCACGTCGCCACTCCACATATTAGAACCATAATGCTGTTGACCTGCAAACGAACTTCGTGTCATGATGAACACACGCTTATCGGACGACTCCTTACGCTGAGCTTCATAGACACCACGTACTGTCTCCAAGGGGAAGGCATTGCGGAGCGAACGCCACGTACCATTGCCTGCTTTATGGTCATAGTCGGAAGGACGAGGATTGAAGAAGTCCGGATCTGTAGAATCCATCCACCAAGCATCCGTTCCATAGTCGAAAAGGTGCTTCAGGTGTTTCCAGTAGATGGCTCTGGCCACAGGACTAAAAGCATCATAGACCTTTACGCCCGACGGATAATCCATACGAGGAGGCCAGATATGCGACAAGCCACTCTGAGGCCATGTCTCGAAAGGGAACAGAAGACCCTGTGCATCCAGTTCTCGGAACTGCTGGGTCTGAGGACCGAAACTCGCCCAGATGGAAATCATGAAATGAGCATGTTTCTCATGTACGTTCTTGATGAGTTGCTGACCGTTGGCAAAATCTTCAGAAAGGAAGTCCATAGCATTCCATAGATAGTTGGAGCCCCAATACTGCCAATCCTGCACAATACCATCGAGGGGCACCTGCAACTCACGATACTTGTCGACAATGCTTTCCGTCTCTGCAGCACTCTTATAGCGTTCCTTTGACTGCCAAAAGCCGTAGGTCCAGAGAGGGAACATAGGAACATCGCCAGAAAGTTGGCGCATCTGTGCTATGACTCCATCGGCAGATCCACCATACATGAAATAATAATCTACGATACGACCCACTTCCGAAGAGAACGACATACCGTTTTGCATATCGTCGTTGAAATCCGTAGGAGAGTAGTTGTCCCAATAAATACCCCACCCCTTGATGCTCTGCAACACATTCTGGAAGTCCTCCAGGTTCGACTGCTCCATGCGTTTATGGATGCCTCGACGATTCAACTTGCCATCCTGAATGGTACCCAAGCCATAAACGGGCTCGTCCTTTTCAAGCGAAAAAGACTGGGTGACACGATAGGCACCTGCATCAGTACCTTCCGTAAGCAATTCAAAAGTAGTAGTCTTTTCTTTCAGCAGATTCTTTCCCTTATGCTGAAACTGCAACTGTCCTGTGCGCTTGTCGATGATAACCGTCAGCAGAGCACTCTTTGCTACCATCGCAGAAGCCGATTCTTTGATAGATATGTCTAGATTTTCCTGAGGAACCATTGTTACCACCAAACCTTCTTTTGTCTGGCCTATCATTTCTCCAGGACACTTTACCACACGAACAATCTCTGGTGAGAAGAAAGTCACCCGTGTTACCACTCCATTTGCTCTCACTTCCACTTCCTGTGAAGACTTTGCCTGAACATGTGCTATCGCAACAAACAGACAGATAAAGGTTAATAGTCTAGTCATGATTCCTAATTTGGGGTCAAAAATACAAAAAACTATTGAGTTGTACAAATTAATAGGAAAACTTTATGTAATTTTGCAGGCAAATAAAGGAAAATTGCTATGATATCATTTGAATGCGATTACAACAATGGGGCACATCCTAAAGTGCTTGAAAACCTGATACGTTATAATGACGCCAAACCTACTCCCTATGGTTTCGACGAGTTTTCTGAGCGTGCCAAACAACGCATCCGCGAGGCTTGCGGCATGCCCGATGCCCAGATATTCTTCTTGACCGGTGGAACACAGACCAATGCCACCACCATCGACTCGATGCTCTATCAGTACGAGGGCGTCATCTGTGTAGGCTCTGGACACATCAATGTTCATGAGGCTGGTGCCGTAGAGTTCACGGAGCATAAAATCATCACCATCGCTGACAATATGGGCAAGATGGAGGCTAAGACGCTCGACAAGTATCTGGATGACTTCATGCACGACGGCAACAATGCACATGCCGTGTTCCCAGGCCTGGTCTATATCACATTCCCCACCGAACTGGGTACACTTTATACAGCTCAGGAGTTAGACCAAATCTACAAGGTGTGTCAGCATTATAACATCCCTCTGTATATTGATGGTGCTCGTCTGGGCTATGGACTAATGTCCGATGAGTGCGACATTACCCTGCCCTATCTGGCTCGCCATTGTGATGTGTTCTATATTGGAGGTACAAAGATTGGTGCTCTGTGTGGCGAGGCTGTTGTCTTTACCAATCGGCATGCTCATAAGCACTTCTTCTCTATCCAAAAGCAACATGGGGCTGTGATTGCCAAAGGGGCATTAATAGGCTTGCAGTTTGAGGCACTCTTTACTGACGACCTCTATTTCAAACTTTCTCGCCACGCCATTGATATGGCGATGCAGATGAAGCAAATCTTCCAAGAGAAAGGCTATGAATTCTGGCTCGACTCGCCTACCAACCAGCAGTTTGTTATCCTGCCCGATGCCAAGGTGGAGGAACTCTCACAAAAGATGGACTTCACCCATTGGGGGCAAATGGAAGGTCATCGAACCATCTGTCGTTTCGTCACCAGTTGGGCAACGACAAAAGAAGAATTAAACGAATTGAAGCGCCTGTTATAGGCGCTTCTTTAGTTTCTTGACTTTCTTCTCTACTTGTTTGATTTTCTCGTCAGGTTGCCAATTGCCAAACACATTATTAATTGTATATCGGGCAGCATCCTCACTATTCATGATGGTTTCATCGGTACAACGCTGTTCCGTGACCACTTCCTCACCATTCTCCATCTTCTTACGTTTCATCGAGAACGTCAGCACGTTGGTCTTGGGGGTAATATCATTACCTTGCGCATCCATCGTACCATATTCCTTAAAGACGTTCGTTACTGTATTCATACCATGCGTATCGAAACGGTTGGGATTCAGTTTCTCTGGCGAGAGCAGGGTGGTATAAAGCCAGATGCAACGGGGAACAGAATGCCATCCACGAGCATACTCGAAGGGAGAAACAAGGTTCTCAATGGTACAATGGTTAAACACATAGCCCCAATCGGTCTTGGAAGTCTTGGGAGCTGCAATCACATCACGACCAGAACCATTTGCTGTACGCTTCTCTGTCACAATGCGACAACGCTCAAACCACACATCACCATCGCCACAGATAAAGTCTACTGTACCATGAATCTCTGAGTCCTGAAAGTAATGCTGGCATAAGTCGTTATCACTATAATAGGTGTCTTGATAGGAAAGCAAGCACACTCGATTGCAGATGGTATGTGTACCCTTATCCTGCAAGGTAACGGCCCTGCCTGCAGAACCAGCAGCATAATAATCCAGGTCATTCTTTAACGTCAGATCCTGGAAATAGTTGTTCGAGCCGCGATTCACGAAAACAGCTGTCTTGCTAATACCTTCTTGTTTAATGTCGGGCTTGTTCTGGATGATGGTTCCATCCATGCTCTGTCCTATCAGTGCTATGTTGTGGCCCGTAATCTTGGTCAGCACCGTTCCTCCTAAGTCGTAGAATCCGTCAGGAATCAGGATATAGAAGGGTTTTGAATCTTTCTCAGCATTCTTCTTGTTGGCAACTTCGATAGCTACCAGCAAAGCCTTCACGTCACCCTGAGGGATATACATCACCTCTTGGGCTTGCATTGTCATCGTAGCCCACAGGCACACGAATAAAAACAGGTTTCTTTTCATCTTAGTTCAGTTTATAATGTTTCTTTAGTTTCTTGCTCGTCTTTTCCAACTTCTTAAGCACCTTTGCGGGTTGCCACTCACCAAAAACGTTCTTGAGGGTATATTGCTCGGCCTCCTCCTTTTTCATGATGGTTTCTGCCACGAAGGGATTGGTATGGTCACGAAGTGTGAAGGTCACCACATTGGTCTTTGGCGTGATGTCACGACCTTGCGCATCTCTCGTACGATATTCCTTGAAATAGTTGCAGGAAACCTTCATTCCCTCTGCATCAAAACGGGTGGGCACTAGCTTTTCAGGGGTCATCAGCGTGGTGTACATCCATACACAACGTGGATTAGTATGCCACGTACGTCCGTAGTTAAACGCAGAAACGATATTCTCTATCGTGCAATGGTTGAACACATAGCCCCAAGGTGTTTCCGACGTACGTGGGGCAGCGATGATGTTCGTCCCACTACCATCAGGTGTGCGCTTCTCCGTCACAATCTTACAGTCCTCAAACCACACATCGCCAGCACCGCAAATGAAGTCGAGCGTTCCATGAATCTCGCAATCCTGCATATAGCTCTGGCATCGTTCGTTATCAGAATAATAGGTATCCTGGTACGACAACATGCGCACTCGATTGCAAATGGTCAAGGTTCCTTTATCCTGCAACGTCACGGCTCGCCCATCGGGCTCGCAGCGATAGTAGTCCAAGTCATTCTTCAACGTCAAGTCCTGATAGTAGTTGTTTGAACCACGATTCTGGAAAACGGCAGTCTTGCTGATGCTCTCTATCTTAATGTCGGGCTTGTTCTGAATAACCACTCCCTCCATGCTCTGTCCTATGAGAGAGACGTTATGTCCTGAAATGCGGGTAAGCACCGTTTCGCCAAGGTCGTAGAAACCATTGGGAATCAAAATGTACAAGCGCTCCGCATCCTTCTCTGCATTACGACGGTTAGCCTCTTCTATGGCATCGAGCAGACTTCGTGCGTCGCCTTTCTTCACGACAATAACTGGTTGGGAAAGGCTAACATAGGACCATATGATACAGGATAGGAATAGTAGAATTCGTTTCATTTACAGTTTATTTTGCTTGCAAAGATAGTTCTTTTCCTGCGCATCCACAAATTTTTTCCTATAAAACTGCACGGATTTGATTTTTTTGCAGTACCTTTGCACCCGCTTATTACAAAGCATCGGGATGTAGCGCAGTTGGTAGCGCACTACGTTCGGGACGTAGGGGTCGGGCGTTCGAGTCGCCTCATCCCGACAACGCAAGGTTGTCAATCGCAGGAGTTGGCCCTGCAACCGCTTAAAACAAGCTGGCAATAAGTTCCTGACAGTCAGTACGTTGTAAAGCATGGTGGTCGAGTAATCGGCCACCTTTTCTTTTTGGCGTTCACGAAATTTTTGGCGTGTTTTTGGCGTGATAACATTATTTAACGAGCTATCGCCCCATTTATACTGAAGTGAATTGTGTTAGTTTGCAAAATGATAGGCAAACATAGACAAACGGATTTGTTCTGATAATGCTGTTGGCGTTTGACTCTCACCTTACTTCATTAGCGAACGAGGCGTTCATTCAATTATAAAATAGCAATAGACGCTTTTAGGATTGTTCTGCCCTAACTTGAAAAACTCTTTGGCGATGCGGAATTCCTTTCCACGCTCGAAGTCATATTTGTCCGGCTTCACGTGGATACTGAACTGGCGGGAACTATGTGGGGCGAGTTCGTAGCCAATATCGTTAAAGGCATAGACGGCTCCGTCTTTTCTCGGCTTGATAGGCAATGCCTTCCTCTCTTTATTTATCCGTTGTTCGATGGTGTATGCCTCGCCTGTCATACAAGTGCTGTCGGTATTATTAACCATTTCCACGACAATAGAGTCTAATGGAAGTTTCAGTATCCTCCGTATAAGGGAGTCG
>Ga0310695_10005504_pt1 | contig 22050 bp, 17 predicted proteins | sample RumenRJG_04DNA_FD_203882 | JGI IMG/M metagenome (GOLD analysis project Ga0310695, IMG submission 203882) | Bovine rumen microbial communities from Lethbridge, Alberta, Canada - RJG_04 (v2) (version 2) | ecosystem: Host-associated > Mammals > Digestive system > Stomach > Rumen | place: Canada...
TCGGTATTCCTCTTAAAATTATTGTCAGGCTGCAATCGTAACAAAAGCTTATCATGACGGCAAAGCACTGACATTGTCGCCAGCTCAACATCTACGGTAATCCCACAATCTCATTTGATCAGTGTTTCCTAAAAAAATATTCCCGGAACATTTTCACTGAAGGATCTCGTGAAAACGGTTCCGGGATTTCTATTTTTATCCTATTTCTTTTTAATCGGCTGTACCTCAAACATCCGGTTCCAGGGCAACTTGAAATCATACTTGCGAACTGTGTCTCCCATAACCGGTTCCGCTGTTTTTATAATACTTTCCCTGATCGCTTTTTCAGCCACAGCCTGCTGTTCCGGCGTAAAACCGGAATTGGGCATATAGTTGGGCCAGATGACGTTTTTATAAACGTCCATCCGGGCATTAGCCTGATAGGCCCAGTCATCCAGGTAGCGTACAGTCAGGAATTCCCTGCCTGCGTCCCCCTTAAAATCAGGAGACTCCATTCCCTGAGCCAATGCAAAGCCGAGACAGTTCCCGGATGTATTCCAGCCGCCGTATGCAGCCAGCTTATAGGCGATACCACGGCGGAACAGCTCCTTTACTAATGCGTTATCCGCACCGTTTCCAAACTTGGAATCTGCTACAATTACTTTTTTACCGGAATCCAGATAGGACTGAACCTTATCTGCAAAATCCCTGGTATATCTGTCCGCTGCACCATTGTTTTTTGCATCAGAAGCTTCCAGGGTTTTTCCGTCAAAGGGAGTGTTCACAGCCAGCACAAAGTCGGCATTCTTCGCCTTCCGCACAGGGAACGCACCTGAAGCGTAAATATGCTCCCGGGCAGAAACGGCAATCGTATTGTCCTCATAGGAAGGAACGGTCTCCCCGCCTTTTCCTGCCCCATAATCCGCATAGACCAATGGTGAAGTAAAGGTAAGCCGGTTAGCCGCCTGAGTCAGGAGAACCAGCCCCAACTGATCGGCACCGGAGAAGAAACGTATCCTTGATTTCGGCAGTTCATTCACCAGCGACCCCATATGTCGCGCTTCCCGATGGGCCTGGGAAAGTGGACTTGTATCGTCCCTGCCTACCAGCAAATAGGTAAAGCTTCCGCTTTCAATCCCGTGCAGCAACAGTTCCGTTGTCTGCATGTTGATCTTTCTGCGGCCGTAAAAATCTGCTATTACATTCCGGGGAATCTCCCGGTTCAGTTCCTGCAGTTCCTTCTTTTCTCTGCGGGAAAGGCCCTGCAGTTCTTCTTTATCACGCAACGCGCCCTGCCGGAACAGTTTCGAGCCCCACTGTTCGTAATAAACGGGTTCTACCGGCGCTGCGCTGGCTTTCGGCGAACGCATGATGGTCGTAAAAACGTAAATATCAGGACCCTTATTTCCTTTTTTTAAAGAAACCAAACGATCCACACGGGATTGCAGCACTGTCTGATCCGTATGATGGGTTCTGGAATCAACCAGACCGCCGTAAATGAGAGCATCGGCGCTAGCCACTACGGCAACAGCTTCTTTTGCATTTTTTTCAAGCCATTCCAGTAATTCGTCCGGCTGTCCGCTCCTGTTCCCGGAAGAAAGCATTTCTTCCGGCGGTACAAGGATATCCCACCCTGCCGCCCGCATGGTGGCCACGGTGTAATCTTTGCAGACAGGACGGGTATCCAATGGTACAAAAACCATGGTTCCCCTGCTTTTAACTGCAGGCGCCACCTTCGATGGCAAATCTGTCGCCGTTGCTTTCGCACCGTTTTCTTCCGTTACAGCCCCCGCAGGATCCGCTGCCAACGCAACGCTTCCTGTAAGCAGCATACTGCCCAGTAAAAGTCCTGTTACCGTCTTTTTCATACGCTCACTTCCCATTCGCTGAAAACAGCAGAAAACGCCGATTCAATGCAAGAACAAAAACATTGATAAGGATTAGATAACCGACGTCTTCGTAACCTGCCTTCGTATATTATTTTGTCCGCTATCCACAGCGGAACACTGCGGCAGCGGACAAAACTATTTTATGAAACTAATATTTACGGAACTGCTGATTAATTCGTCTGCACGCTTACCGGCGCACAAACTCGTTTAATCAGTGTTTCCTTATTTTGCGTAGGTCGCCGCCGTATTATCCTTGAGCAATACGTCATGGGCGCCGCCTTCCACAATGGATGTTGCAGATACAAGGGTCAGTTTTGCCTTATCCCGCAGTTCTTCCAGATTCAGGGCGCCGCAGTTGCACATAGTGCTGCGGATCTTGGCCAGGGTCAGGTTCACGTTGTCCTTCAGGCTGCCGGCATAAGGAACATAGGAATCCACGCCTTCCTCAAAGGACAGCTTCTGTGCGCCGCCCATATCGTAACGCTGCCAGTTGCGGGCGCGGTTGGAACCTTCACCCCAGTATTCCTTCATGTAGCTGCCGTTTACATTTACTTTATTCGTAGGACTTTCATCGAAGCGGGCAAAATAACGGCCCAACATCAGGAAGTCTGCGCCCATGGCCAGCGCCAGGGTCATGTGGTAATCGTAAACGATACCGCCGTCGCTGCAGACCGGTACGTACACACCGGTTTCTTTATAGTATTCGTCACGGGCTTTGCAGACATCGATCAGGGCTGTCGCCTGGCCGCGGCCAATGCCTTTCGTCTCACGGGTAATGCAGATAGAACCGCCGCCGATGCCCACCTTCACAAAATCAGCGCCGCAGTCTGCCAGGAAGCGGAAGCCTTCCGCATCCACCACATTGCCTGCGCCCACTTTTACTTTATCGCCGTAACGGTCACGGATCCACTTCAGGGTAATCTTCTGCCATTCGGAGAAACCTTCGGAGGAGTCGATGCACAACACGTCAGCCCCTGCTTCCACCAAAGCAGGCACCCGTTCCGCATAATCCCGGGTATTGATGCCAGCGCCTACTACATGGCGTTTCTTTTCGTCCAGCAGTTCCAGCGGATATTCCTTATGGGAAATATAGTCCTTACGGAATACCATATAAAGCAGACGGCCTTCATCGTCAATGATAGGCAGCGTGTTCAGCTTGTTGTCCCAGATAATATCGTTAGCCTGCTGCAGAGTCGTGTTTTTATTGCCTACGATCAGCTTGCCGATAGGCGTCATAAAGTCGCGTACTTTTGTATCCGGGTCCATACGGCTTACGCGATAATCGCGGCTGGTAATGATTCCTTCCAGTTTTCCGTTCACAGTCCCGTCGCTGGTTACGGCAACGGTAGAATGGCCGGTCTTCTGTTTCAATGCCAGCACATCTTTCAGGGTGCTGTCCGGCGTAATATTGGAATCGCTGGTCACAAAGCCTGCCCGGTGACTTTTTACATTCCGCACCATCTGGGCTTCGTCTTCCACCGTCTGGGAACCGTAGATAAAGGAGCAGCCGCCTTCCCTGGAAAGTGCTACGGCCAGTTTGTCATTGGAAACAGACTGCATGATAGCGGAGACCATGGGAATATTTAATTTGATTGCCGGCTCTTCGCCTTTCTTAAATTTTACCAGCGGAGTCGCAAGAGTCACATTATCGGGGATACATTCGGAAGAAGAATACCCCGGAACTAACAAATACTCACTAAACGTATGCGCGGGTTCATCATAATAGAATGCCAATCGTAACACCTTCCCTTTCGTCAATAAAATTTGGGTAAAATCATACCACAAAAACGCTTTTCACGCAAAACTTTTTTTGGTTTTCTCAAATAAAAGTTTCCTGCCCGTCCGGTCATGGAAAATGCCGAACCATGCCGGTTGTTGTCATATAACAGTTTACATCCATTCTTCGTCTATCTTTTCAGCGCGCGCCAGGCAATGTCCTTCCGGTAATGGGCCTGATCGAAATGGATTTTTTCCACCGCTTCATAGGCTTTGTTCTTGGCGCTCTTAATATCTTTTGCCAGCGCGGTTACGCCCAGTACGCGGCCGCCTGCAGTGACGATATTGCCATCAGCAGCTTTGGTTCCCGCATGGAACACCACCACGTTATCCATTGCACCGGCCTCTTTAAGGCCCGTGATCACTTTACCGTTTTCATAAGAAGCCGGATATCCGCCGGAAGCCATTACCACACAAACCGTAGCCTGGTCTTTCCATTTCACCATGGAAGCATCCAGGGTACCGGTGGCACAGGCCAGCATGATCTGGGCCAGGTCGCTGTCCAGCAGGGGAAGCACTACCTGAGTTTCCGGATCCCCAAAGCGGCAGTTAAATTCAACTACCTTCACACTGTCCCCTTTGATCATAAGACCGGCATACAGACAGCCGGAATAAGTCCGTCCTTCTTTATTCAATGCGGCAATGACAGGTTTCAGGATGGTTTCTTCCGCTTTAATGCGAAGAGCTTCCGTCATCACCGGCGCCGGGGCGTAAGCGCCCATACCGCCGGTATTGGGTCCTTTGTCTTCATCATTGACACGTTTATGGTCCTGGGACGCAATCATGGGAACAACGATCTTCCCATCGGTAAACGCCAGCAGGGAAGCTTCTTCCCCGTCCATGAACTCTTCCAGCACCACCCGGGCGCCGGCTTCGCCGAATTTATGTCCCGCCATCATTTCGTCAATGGCATCCATGGCTTCTTCTTTTGTCATGGCAACTACAACGCCCTTACCTGCAGCCAGGCCGTCAGCTTTTACTACAATGGGTGCGCCCTGCTCTTCTACGAAAGCCTTGGCGGCAGCAATGTCGGTACAAACTTTGAAGGCCGCCGTAGGAATATTATATTTCTGCATCAGATTTTTGGAAAAGGCTTTGGATCCTTCCAGTTCCGCCGCAGCCTTGTCCGGCCCGAAAATCGGCAGCCCCCGGGAACGGAATACATCGGCAATACCTGCCACCAGCGTAGCTTCCGGTCCTACTACCGTCAGGTCGATGCTGCATTCTTCCGCATAATCCGCAACCTTGTTCAGATCATTCAAATCCAGGGCTACGCATTTACATTTTGGCAATTCCCCGATACCGGGATTGCCCGGCGCCACCCGGATGCTTTCCACCTGGCTGCTCTGGGCCAGTTTCCATGCCAGCGCATGTTCACGGCCGCCGCCGCCGATCAGTAAAATATTCATGCTTATGCCTCACAATTTTTATTTTACCAGAAAATCCTGCATCTTCAGAAATCGCTTACTCTTTGCCGAAATCTTTTATTTTTCCAGTTGTTTCTGTAAATAACCGGTTATCATGGCGTCATATTCGGAAGTATGTTTGAAAGCTTCCATGGCCAGGGACTTCCGTGTTTTCTGGTCGATATCGCCGTCTTTTTTCAGCATTTCCATCAGGGCGCCGTACCGTTCCGGATTGGTAATGATCACCACATCCCGGAAATTTTTTGCAGAAGCCCGCACCATGGCCGGACCGCCGATATCGATATTTTCGATCGCTTCTTCTTCCGTTACGCCCGGTTTCTCAATGGTCTGTTTAAAGGGGTACAGGTTCACTACTACCAGGTCAATGGGAATGATGCCATGTTCTTTCATCTGGGCCATATGTTCCGGATTGCTGCGCACGCCCAAAATCGCCCCATGGATCTTCGGGTTCAGGGTTTTCACACGGCCGTCCATAATTTCCGGGAAACCGGTCACTTCGCTAACATAGGTTACCGGGATGCCGGCATCTTTAATTGCTTTCATGGTACCGCCGGTGGAAATGATTTCTACGCCGTTTTCATGGAGGAAAGCGGCTAATTCGGTAATACCTTTCTTGTCAGAAACACTCAGTAACGCTCGTTTGATCTTCATGCTTGCTCCTCTCTTCATTCTCCCTTTTACTGCATTTATAAATACATTCCGCTTAAAATTTAAAAACCTTTTATGGCCAGCAGCGCCGTTTGAAACCGCGCCCATTCAAAAAGATTCTTTTTCATAACAGCTTTAACAGCATCCGGATCGTTATTTGCCGACAAAAACCTTCCGTCCCTTGATAGAAAGTTTTCCTTCCGACCATAAGCGTATCGCTTCCGGCAACGCTTTATGCTCTTCCACTAAAATCCGGGCAGCCAGCGTCTCTTCCGTATCCTCATCCATCACCGGCACCACTTTCTGTAAAATGATCGGCCCGGTATCCGTGCCTTCGTCTACAAAATGAACGGTACAGCCTGCCACCTTCACACCATAGTCCACTGCCTGTCCCTGGGCATCCAGCCCTTTGAAGCTGGGCAGCAGCGCAGGATGGATGTTGATGATTTTATGTTCCCAGCGACTGATAAAATGCCCCGTCAGGATCCGCATGAACCCTGCCAGCACGACCAGTTCCGCCCCTGCATTCCGCAGGGCCGCGTCAATTTTATCTTCAAACTCTTCTTTGTCCCTGCAGCCTTTCCGTTCCACTACCGCCGTGGAAATGCCGGCTTTGGCCGCCCGTTCCAGGGCAAAGGCGTCTGCATGGTCGCTGACTACAACGGCCACTTCAACGTCAAGTTTTCCTTCTGTAATATGGTCGATGATGGACTGCAGGTTGCTGCCCCGTCCGCTCACGATTACGCCAATTTTCTTACGCACCGAAAACGCCGCCTTTCATTACGGTCGTCTTATGACCCGGAACAATTTTACCCAGCTCATAGAACGTTTCCCCGTTTTCTTTCAGGTGGGCGCGAACAGCATCCGCTTCCGCCGGATCCACTACCAGCACCATGCCCACGCCCATGTTGAAGGTGCGGTACATTTCTTTATCGGGCACATTGCCCCATTCCTGCAGTTTTTTAAATACCATCGGTACTTCCCATGCGTCCGCGTTCACTTCCGCATCGCAGTCTTCCGGAAGGATACGGGGGATGTTGTCATAGAAGCCGCCGCCGGTAATATGTACCATACCATGGATATCGAACTTTTCAATCAGCGGCAGGCAGGTCTTCGGATACAGCCGGGTGGGGGTCAGCAGTTTTTCACCCAACGTGCAGCCGAATTCCGGAATTACCGTATCAACGGTAAAATGCATTACATCAAAACAGATTTTCCGCACCAGGGAAAAACCGTTGGAATGCACACCGGAAGAAGGCAGGCCCAGCAGGATGTCACCTGCTTTCACCTTTTCCCCGGTGATCATTTTACTCCGTTCCGCAACACCGACACAGAAGCCGGCAATATCATATTCATCTTTGGCATAAAAGCCATGCATCTCCGCAGTCTCCCCGCCGATCAGGGCACAGCCGCTTTCCCGGCAGGCATCCGCCACACCTTTTACAATGTCCGCAACTTTTTGGGAATCAACCTTATCTACAGCAATATAATCCAGGAAGAATAAAGGTTCCGCTCCCTGCACCAGGATATCGTTGACACACATGGCTACCGCATCCTGTCCGATGGTACTGTGGTTGTTGGTCAGGAAGGCAAATTTCAGTTTTGTACCTACGCCGTCCGTGCCGGAAACCAAGATCGGCTCTTTATATTTTTTTGTATCCAGGGCAAACAGGCCGCCGAATCCGCCCAGGTCCCCGATCACCTCCGGCCGGTAACTGGCCCGCACGCTATCCTTCATCAGTTCTACCGCCCGATTGCCGGCATCGATATCCACACCGGCATCGGCATAGGTCAGTTGCTTTTTCTCTTCGCTCATGACAGCCTCCCGTTTTCTCCCCTGTTAAATCTTTTCAAAGATGAACTAAATTGTTGAATCGAAATTATGTTCTCTACTCCGGCAGCACAGAACTTGCTGCCGACTGATTGGAATTGTTTTATTCCCCGCGCACAGCCGCAAGTTTTGCCGCTTTGGCGGCCACCTCTTCCTGCATCTTCACCCGATAGGCGGCCAGTTTTTCCACCAGTTCCGGATGGGCGCCTGCCAGAATTTCCACCGCAAAAATCGCGGCGTTCTTGGCGCCGTCAATAGCCATGGTAGCAACAGGTACGCCGGAAGGCATCTGGACAAAACTCAGCAATGCATCCATACCCTTCAACGGACCGCCGCTGATAGGAATCCCGATTACCGGCAACGTCGTATAAGCAGCGATCACGCCACCCAGATGAGCAGCCAGACCGGCAGCCGCAATAATCGCTTCCACGCCCCGGTCCCTTGCGCCGGCCGCAAATTCATGGACCTGGTCCGGCGTACGATGGGCAGACGCAACGACAACTTCGACTTCCACGCCAAATTCCTTCAGTGTTTTTTCAGCAGGCTCCAAAATCGGCCAGTCTGAATTGCTTCCCATGATAATAGCAACTTTCATCCTTTGTTCTCCTCTTTTCTTAAACAATGCTGCCTTACCTAAAGAATTCCTCTTAACTATACAAATCTAAATTTTACCCATAAAATGTTAAACATCCACATTTTTAGCTGCAATAATATGTAAAAATATTTTGGGTATACGAAACAAACCTTACTTCAGCGTAAAGTTATTCATATAATTTTACCAATATGCAGAAACAGTGTCAATGAAATTGTAGTAAACGTTACATTATATTTAGTAGTTTGCAAAATGAGTTTGATAGTTAACTGTATTTACTATATACTAAAATCAAAAAATTAAAGTACTAATTCACATAAAATTTGGAGGTCATAATGGAATATCCAATCACTTCCACAAAATATGCCGGAAAAAATATTCCTGTGCTTTTTACTGCTGATGTGTGCGTTGCAGGCGGCGGTCCGTCGGGAACTGCAGCCGCAATCCAAGCGGCAAGGAACGGAGCCAGGACCGTTTTGATAGAACGTGGAATCGCGCTGGGAGGTTTAGCCGTATCAGGTTGCGTATACCCGTTTATGGATCCCCATGCGCCGGACAGCGACACGCCTTATGTGGCAGAAATAAAAGAACGGCTGCAAAGACACGGAATCGCACACTCTGACGGAGTCACCCGGCAAACCTGGCATAATCCGGAGACCCTGGCCCTGATCTACGATGAAATGTGTGAAGAGGCAGGTGTGGAAATTCTGTATCAGGCAGTACTGATCGACACGCTCTGCTCCGGTCCCGTCATCACGACCTGCATTGTGCAGACCATTGCGGGACTTGCTGCTATCCGTGCCAAAATTTTTATCGACGGAACAGGAGATGCCTTCCTGGCCCGTTCCGCCGGTATTCCCTGTGAGTGCGGTTATGAAAAGACAGGCAATAACCAGCCCCTTTCCTTCCGGTTTGAAATGGGCGGAATCGATGTGGAACGCCTCAGCCGGTACATCGTACAGGATCTCAAGGAGGACTGGTGTAAGTCGAAGCCGCCCTATTTTGAAATTGCCGAGGCCATGCACCGTACCCAGCGGTACAAACTGGAAGCGCTGATGGCCCGCGGTGTAGAAACCGGTGAACTGACACAGGAAGAAGCAGAATACATGCAGGCCTATACCATCATCGGCAAAGAAGGCGTTATGAGCATGAACTGTCCGGAGATCCCGGTACGGTTCCGCGCCACCGACCCGGTTTCTTACAGCAAAGCCGTGGTATTCGGCCGTAAGATGATACGGCATATCGCAGACTATCTGATCCGCCACTTACCCGGATTTGAACACGCTTTTATCAGTCGCGAGGCTGCCATGCTGGGCGCCCGGGAATCCTGGCGGATCCGTGGCAAATATTATCTGGAAGAATCCGATTACCACAACCAGAGCCGTTTTCCGGATGCAGTCTGCCGAACGGCATGGTTCATAGACGCCCACGGTGAAAAAGTTTCGGAAAAACTACCACTGGGCGGTTATTATGAAATCCCCTATCGCGCCTTGGTCACAGATGAAATCCAGAACCTCATAACAGCCGGGCGCTGTATCAGCGCCAGTTTTATCCTACAGGCCTCCATGCGCATCCAGCCCACCTGCATGAGCATCGGGGAAGCCGCCGGTCTCGCGGCGGCCTGGTGCCTGACTCATAATATTCCCGTCAATGCGTTGCATTGGGAAAGCATTCCCACCTCGAACCGCAGCTATGTGAGCAATTCCAGTTCCGAAAGCTAAGTGCTGCAGTTGAAGGCAATGCTTCCGGATACAAACTAAATTTACAAAACAAAATTTTCTTTTTTAGCTGCCAACGTAATCACAAAAAATATTTACAATGCGTTAAGGCTTAAAAAATTTCAGCCCGGATGCTTTCAGATTTTTTTGCAGCGCCTGCATAAATTTTGGTCCCGGATCTACTTTGGGATTAAAATAGCCGGGCACATTTTCTTTGTATAAACCGCTCTGCTTTGCGGCAACCTGCTGGTAATGGCCCCATGCATACTGAATGGTAGGATATTTTTCTTTCAGGTAACGGATCAGCGCCAGGTTTGCCTGCAACTGCGCATCCGTTAAATTTTCCGCGTTATTTACGCCGCCCACATTTTCAATCCCGATGGCGCACCAGTTGTAACCGATAGCATGACGGTCCAGCATAGTCTCCGGGGTCAGGCGGTAAATGGTTCCGTCCCGGTCCACAAGAAACTGGGAGCACACATTCAGCGTCCCGTCGGCTCTCGCTTCCCTGTAAAAGTATTGATGCACGCCCGCCGCCTCTCCGGACGCCGTCCAGTGGACGATCACCACCTGGGGAACAATTTCCGTCATCGCTTCGCCATAATGCTTTATGGAATATTCCCGCATCAGCTGCTCGCGAAGTTCCGTAAGCCGGACCGGTTTATCTATGATAACGGGCGCGGTAACCGTGCGCGGCGGAATGGCCGCCGTTTGCGTTGCAGCATGGGCGTTACCCGACACAACCGTTTCATTAAACAAAAAAATGGAACAACAAAGCAGCAGAGTCATTATAAAAAGTTTCATTTATCTTTCTCCCGTATCTGCAAATTTTCGATAATCCATGGCGCGCCCTTTCTTTTGCAAACATTTTACAATAAAAAGAAACGTAAATCAAAATAGGTTAAAATTCCACAATGTTTATGTGAAGATTCGATAAGTGCACTAAAGTGTATTTAAGTGCACTTAAAAAATAAAAAGTACACCTGCCCAAAAGCCAGAACTGAAGCGAGGTCTGACCGTTTCAGTGTACTTTGGTGAACTTTTTTCCTGTGTTTTTTATAAAATAAAATCGCTTATTATATAAAAAACCTGTGAAAAAAAGTGCACTAAAGTACACCTGGCCTTTCTGAATCCAGAACGGAAGCCGCTTTTAAGCAGGTGTACTTTTTTCGGCACAGGTGTATTTCTGTGCACTTTAGTGAACTTTTACGAAATCCCTGTTTGGAAAAACAAACGCTGTATTTTTTTATAGAATGTGCAGGAAGTACAGGAAGTGCAGAAAAAGTGCAGGCCCTCTAACCGGCACAGGCACTGGATTATATAATTTTCCTGTACTTCCTGTACTGTTTTTATATAAAATGAAAAGCGATTTTATAAAAAAACACAGGGAAAAAGTGCAGGAAGTACAGGAAACTTTGAAATGCCGCACGAACACAGGGATTGCATGGCTGTACTTTTTTCACAAAAAATACAGTTTCCTTTGAAAAAGTACAGGAAGTGCAGGGAAAACTTTTTAAATTGCCACGCCGCATTGACCCGCCCGTGTTTTTTTATTTTTCCCGGAAAATTTTCCGACACAGCATTCGTGAATGCGTTGCCAAAAAAATTAGCTTTTAACTATTCGTGATTTGGTAGAAAAACTCCTGCCAGAAAATAATTTTTTTCAAAAAATTATTTATTTTGATTTTATAAATCGTTTTATATTAATTTAGACTGAGCATTGCTTCCGTAGCGCCTGCCGAACCTGGCAGGCGTTTAGTATTTCCAAATTTACACAAAACAAAACAATAGCGCTCTTTATACTTTCACATTCATTTTGACATAGCACATTATCTGCATGTAAAATAAAACTTAAGGAAGCAGCGAACAAATTACCGCCAGTTTCCAATCTACACAATAAAAATAACACGAGGTTCATCATGAGTATAAAAGAAACCCAGCTGGCCGAACTGGCCGCTCAATTAGAAAAATGCAGCTCCTGCCATCTTCGGGAGGACTGCCAGGCCCCGGTGGGCTGGTACGGCTGTCCCGACAGCCCCATCGTATTTATCGGTGAAGGCCCCGGGGGCGTGGAGGATGATTACGGCTGCCCCCTCATCGGGCCTTCCGGCCAGCTTTTGGACAAGGCGCTTTGGTCCGTCCAGATGACCCGGGACCGGGTGCTGACCAGCAACATCGTCAAGTGCCGCCCTAAAGGGAACCGCACGCCGGATCTATCCGAAGCAGATTTCTGCGCCAAGATCTGGCTGGAACGGGAACTGGCCATTTTGCAGCCAAAAGTAATCGTGGCGTTGGGCAGCGTGGCCATGCATTACTTAGGCGATCCGGACATGCGCATCACCCGGCAGCGTGGCAAATGGTTCAAAACCGCCCAGGGGTACGACTGCATCGCTACCTTCCATCCTTCTTACATTTTGCGGCAGTACGGTCATGCCCAGGTCCAGGCCAAGTGGGACGTGTACCACGACCTGCAGCTGGCCCGGGCCAAAGCGGTGGAAGCCTGCCCGGATTACAATCTCTGTTCCGATAAACCGGTGAATCTGTTTGCGGAATTTAAAAAGCGAAATGGGTAATCTAAAGAAAAATATAAAAATAAAAATCCTTTACTGTTGAGTCGTTCCGACTTTGTCAGCAAAGGATTTTTTTATGGCGCCACAGCCAATAAAATAAATTTTTCTTCCTCCGGAAAATCCGCCAGCTCCATTTCCAGCACGGCAAAGACCTGATCACGGCTGGCCAGTCCGGAAAGGTCCAGCTGCTTTTCCCCGTAATAAGCAAACATTCCCGGAAGCTGACCCCCTATGGTACCATACTCCGTGGTATCTTCCAGAAGCATCCCAAGGTCTTCCGCAAGTTTTGCCCGGGTCGTCAGCACGGCGCCCAGCCCCTCACGCTGCAGACATACGACGCCGTACCGGTCAAGGACACGGACTTTATGTTTCCGGGAAGAAAAAATACCGAAAACTTTTTTTGTATACTGCCCGTCAAAGATATGCCATTTCCCGACAGCGGCAACTTCTACAACAACATTTACCGGAAGCCCCATGGACTGTGCGGCTGTCGTGAGCATCTCTTCCGACGTTGCCGGCTGCCTGCGGTTTTCGCTCTTGCGCAGTTCCGAAGCGCCTACGGCCACAGCTCGCAGGATGTTTTTCTTTTTGTCAATTTCAATGGTTATCTCTACCGTCTCTGCCGCCGCTCCGGCACGGAGTATCTGCTCCATGGCCTCCCGGCGGATAGCACGGATATCCTGTTCCGTGGGATTGACAACCGTTCGTTCCACCACCTCCCGCACCATGGCCATGGCCACACCGATGGTGGAAATGATGGGCGCGTTTTTCACGATCTTCCAGCGCATACCCAGATATTTTCCAAGATACGGAACGATAACGCCTGCGCTGCCGCCGCCTCCAGCCAGGCAAAGGGTGGAGGGAGACAATTCATATTCCCTCATCAGTTGATTCACAATGGCGCCGACTTTTGCGGCCGCCAAATCCATGGCCTGTTTTGCCGCTTCTTCCCCGGTACAGCCAATTGCCTCTCCCAGTGCCTGCCAGGCAATGCGGGCGCTTTCCCGGCTGCCTGCCGCGTAATCCTTTTCCGGCACGCAGCCCAGCAAATTGGCCGCACCTGCCAAAGTGAACGAGACCTGGCGCCCATCTTCCCCTTCTGCAACCGCATACGCCGCAGCGTCATCAGGCCGCGGTGCCACCAGCCTCAGCCGGGGCTTTTTTATTGCATCGGAAAATACTTCATAGGGCAACCCTGCAATATGGGCGCTGCGTGGACCCACATCCGTAATTTTTCCTTTTTCCACACGGATCATGCTGCCCCCTGCTACCCCCAGAGTGCGGACATCCAGGGAAGAAAGATACGTCTTGTGACCGCCTACTTCCCCGTACCGGACCATGACCCGTCCGTCCTTTACCACCGAAACGTCCGTGGAAGTACCGCCGGCTTCCAGAAAGATTCCATCGGAAAGCCGCTCGTACATCAGCACGCCGGCCACTCCCGCCGCCAGTCCGGACAGCATGGTAAGAATAGGACGGCGCCGCACTTCTTCTACTGTCATGACTCCGCCGTCGCAGCGCATGATCATCAGCGAAGAGGGAATACCCGACCGTTTCACACAGGCTTCCGTCATGTCCGCCGTTTCCATCATCTTCGGTATCAGGCTGCCGTTAATGACTGCGGTACGGGTCCGCACCCGCAGGCCGTAAAGCTGTGAAACCTCATGGCCCCCTGTCGCATACAGGCCTTGTTGCTTCGCCAGTTCCATAACGAATTTTTCAATATCCGCATGGTCCACACCGAAGGCTTCTGTTGCGACAATTACTTCCGCCCCGGCCTGTTGCAGCATTGTAATTTTTTCTGTAATTTCCTTACGGGACGCTGCCGCATCAGCCGTTTCCACGAAGGCATGGACTGTTTTCAGTTCCTTCCCCGGGGCCAGCGGAATATTTCCCACATCGCTGACCTGTTTAACCCGTCCGGCCTCCAGCCCGCTGCCCATGGCCAGTACCCCGGCCACAGCCACATCTCCTTCCAAAAGGGCATTGGTAGCCTGGGTAGTCCCGTGGGCGATAAACACAACTTCATGGGGAGCGATTCCGTTACGCTCCATAATATTCCGGAGCACCTGAATGATTCCTTCTGCCACGCCTTCTTTTGCGTCGTGGGTCGTAGGAATTTTTTCCCGGGCAACGATTTCACCGGTTTCATTATCAATGGCTACCGCATCCGTAAAGGTTCCACCCACGTCGATGCCAATCCGTATCCGTTTCATAACGGTCCCCCTTGCGTGAACGCCACATAAAGCAGCAACAGGACGCACATGGCCCAACTATAGGGTAAAATCCGTTTCAGTATGACCGCCGTGTCCACGCCGGCAAAAGCCCCAATCCACGTGTTGTGGGAGTTGGTAGGATCGGCCAGGGCCTGCAGATAACCGACGGCAATAAACATGCCGCAAAGGGCCGCCGGCGGAACCAGATGCAGGCCGGCCAGCATAGCCGCGATTCCCGCGCCCATACCGAACATATTAAGGGGGCCCCGGTACAGGGCCGCCGGGGCAAAGGCTGCAAAAAAGCAAAGCATACCAAAAAGGGATGTGGGAAGAACAGAAGCCAGGAGGGGATGGATCACCGCAGAAGCCTGGGGAAACGCTGCTGCGGATACCAGCATACCGATCCCCATAAACAAGACCAAAACTCCCGCGATATCCTGTATTCCTTCCACGAAAGCCCCGGCCAGCAGGTTCACCGTTTTACCGGGGCACACCAGCAGCGCCGCATACAGCGCCGCAACGATAAAACCCAGCAGCGCCGCCGCCACCGGATCTGCAAAACCTTTATCCGTCGGGCCAAACCCTTTATATAAGCGAATGCCATAAATCACCGCCAATGGCAGGATGGGCGTAACCAGCGCCGCAGCAGGCAGATCCTGTTTCCTCCGAAGCAATCCGGAACTTTTCCGGGAATACATTCCTGCCAACGTGTGCAACAGGCTGACAGGCAGCGAAAAAATTCCGGAAACAAATTCTTTCGCAATATCCCATAGGGAGTTTTCCCCTCCGCTCCCCCGGGGAATGTTGCGAAGAATGTAGATAACGGTTACCAGGACCGGTATCACGATAGCCGGAAGATAGTAGCTCAGCGCGGCGTCGCTGCCAAATATGCCAATGTATGCGCCGTACCCGGCAATATTTGCCAGCAGTCCGATATTGATTCCCAAAAGCATCAATACCGATGCGTCAAGAGGGGAAATACCGGCGCTGGTCATAATGGGAATCGTAATGGAGCCCACCATGATCACACTACCCAAACCGCTCATTCCCATAAAAACAAAGGCAGTGGCAGCCGTAAGCACAAGCGCCACGGCAACCGGCCTGTCCCCGGATAGTTCCGCGGCTTTTTTTACAATTGTGTCAGATATCCCCGTCTTCCGGATCACCCGGGCAAACATGGCCCCAAACACAACCAGGGCAATGGGCGACGCCAGGCGAAGGGATCCTCCCAGCAACACGCCGTTCAGCCAGGATGTGAAAGGAACGCCTGTTATAAACGCAATCCACGCCGCCATGATCGGCAGCGTCAGCAAAGTCGGTAGAATGCGCAATACCATCAGGGCCGAAAGAAAGGCGAACCCTGCCAACAGAAGAACACCGGTAACAGTCAAAATAAAACCTTCCTTTGTAAATCAATCATCTCGATATAGATTGCTTACACATCCTGGGCGGGGATCCGATTCGTATTCTTATTCTGGTTCGTTCCCTTTTGGCCGGGCGCATCCTGTTTTTCCTTAGGCGTCACTTTAATTTTGAAGTCCCCGTTGCCATCATGGAAAAAGTCATTCAAAATTGCGTTGATAGCCTCCAGGAACATATACACCAGAAACATTAAGGCAAGCTTTTCAAAAACCTGTTCAAAGAATGAAGAGTCATCCTTTTCTTTCACGCTGCCAGACTTATTTCCATTTCCCGGCTCCACTCTGGGAATTTCCGTATTGTTAGGCGCGGCTTCCGCCAGCTGCCGCACCACCTGAACCTGCGGCATCACCGATGCGTAGGTTGCAGCCGGCAGAACCACAGACGAGGTAAAAAACACAGACAGGGATAACAGGATGGGTAAGAAAAACTGTTTTTTCATATTCATCTCATTTTCCTCCGTAATTCCGTTTTATAGAATCAATGGTCACTTTATTTGCATGGTTTTACAGTTTTATCTTACCTTTATTGTATGTTTTTTTCAAGGCAAATTCGTTAACGCCTTATTGTAACCTTTGGTAATAGAATAAAGTCCGGAAAAGCCCTGTTTTAACCTTTCGCTTTTCACATTTCCTGTCGATGTGCTATAATAATTATATTTAAAATTGAACAAATGACACATATCACCAAAACAGATTTGATGAACAGGCAGGTTTTTGTAATGACAAAAGGAAAACATAATGTGAAACAAAGCGGCAACACAACAGAAAAAACAGCAACACTTCTGAATTTTGATGCTGCTACAGTCAAAAAGGTCAGGGAGCAGATGCTGGAAGAAAAGCATCTCAGCGCCATGTCTGATTTTTTTAAAGTGCTGGGGGACGAGACACGAATGAAAATCATCAACGCATTGTCCCACGGGGAACTTTGCGTAACCGACCTGGCTGTTGCACTGGGCATGACCCAGTCCGCCGTAAGCCATCAGCTGAAATTATTGCGTATGGCAAACCAGGTTAAGTCCCGCAGGGAAGGAAAAAGCATTTATTATTCGCTGGATGACCAGCATGTCATAGATATTTTGGAAGAAGCCCTTACCCACATCCGCCACAAAATGACGGAAACAGACTGAAACGGTGAAAAGAATCCGGAGGTATTTATTATGAAAGCCGATTGCGCAAACTGTCCCACCCACGCCTGCTACACCAAAGGCGTCAACTGTACCGGTGTACCGGAAGAAGAAGTCCGGAAGGCCTATACCGAAGAAGAACTGAAAATCATGGAGGCCGCTGCCTATGTGGAAGGAACCTTCTACAGCAACATTACCCGGCTCCAGGAAATCGCCGAATTTGCCAAAACCATGGGCTACAAAAAACTGGGCATGGCCTTCTGCATCGGTCTGAATGCAGAAGCCCGCTACATCGCCCGCTATTATGAAAAACAGGGATTTGAATTTTACAGCGTCTGCTGCAAAAACTGCAGCTTCGCCAAGAAAGAATTCGGTCTGAAACAGGTAAAACCGGAACTGGATCATGAAGCCATGTGCAATCCCAAATTCCAGGCCCGCTTTTTAAAAGAAAAAGGGGTAGAACTGTTTATCATCTGCGGTCTCTGCGTGGGACACGATGCAGTGTTCACTTCCAACTGTGACGGCCCTGTCACTTCCCTCGTAGTAAAAGACCGGCTGCTGGCCCACAATCCGCTGGGAGCCATCTACTCCCGCTACTGGAAGCGGAAGCTGGGGATCCTGGATCCGGGCGAAGTATAAAAGTATTACTTTTGAGATTACTTAAATACAATTTAGTCAAAATTTAATACATCACCAGATGTATAAACTTAAAAATCTGTTTACACCGAACTACAACAATTTGTGTAAACAGATTTATTTCTTTTACAAACAACCCAATATATTGTGTTTTATGTATTGACAGTCATACAAAATCTGTCTATAATTGGTATTACCAGGCGGGTATACGGAGTCATTATGCCCGCTTCGTTACAGAAAACGCTGCACAACCTGCAGCATCAGGAAAAGAAGGTCCTAACATGAGCACTGTCCGCATTTCCGGATTCAAGAAGCATTCTTCCGTAAACGGTCCCGGCGTCCGGTATGTCCTGTTTTTTCAGGGCTGCCCCCACCACTGTCCGGGCTGCCAGAATCCGGAGACCCATGACCCTGCCGGAGGCACGGAGCGAAACACCGGCGATGTGATCCGGGAAGTTTTGCAGACAAAATATCTGGACGGCCTAACCTTTTCCGGAGGCGACCCCCTGATGCAGCCGGAAGCAGTGAAAGAAATCGCAGCGGCTGCTAAAGAAACAGGGCTCAATATCTGGCTGTACACCGGCTGGACCTTTGAACAGCTCACGGATGGCGCCGCCGGCGAAACTGCCAAAGAAGCCCTGGCCCTGTTGGACGTTTTAGTAGACGGACCTTTCGTGGAAAAACTGAAAACAGGCAACGCCATCTGGCGGGGCAGCGACAACCAAAGGTTAATTGATGTACAACGCTCCTTAGCTGAAGGTAGTGTAATCGAATTACCCGAATCCAAAGTAAAGAAATAATTGTTTTTTCTTTACCGCACAGACAAAAAATGAAATTTTATGAAAGAGAGAGGCATCACCATGACGTATTTTAAGAATGTAGTAAAACGCAATGGCATCACCGTTCCCTTTGATGAAAAGAAGATCGAGAACGCTATTGCCAAAGCCTTCATCGCTACCGGTGAAGTGGAAGCCCGTAACGTATCCACCATTGCCGGCGCCATCACCCTGATGGTCATCACCAACCTGCGGGAAAACTCCCAAGAAATTCCTACCGTAGAGGATATCCAGGACCGCGTGGAATCCATGCTGATGAAATGCGATTACGTGAAGACCGCAAAAGCCTACATCTTATACCGTAAACAGCATCAGCAGGCCCGTCATACAAAAAACACCCTACTGGATTATAAAAAATTAGTAGATGGTTATATCGGAAAAGACAAGGACTGGCGGGTAAAGGAAAATTCCACTGTCACCTTAAGCGTAGGGGCTCTGATCCTCTCCAACTCCGGCGCTATTACCGCCAACTACTGGCTCAGCGAAATTTATGATGAAGATATCGCCGAAGCCCATCGCCGCTGCTTCATGCACATCCACGACCTGAGCATGCTTACAGGCTACTGCGCAGGCTGGAGCTTAAAGCAGCTGATCCAGGAAGGACTGGGAGGCGTGCCCGACCGGATCTCTTCCGCACCGGCCAAACATTTAAGCACCCTCTGCAACCAGATGGTAAACTTTTTAGGCATCATGCAGAACGAATGGGCCGGAGCTCAGGCCTTCTCTTCCTTCGACACCTACCTGGCACCTTTCGTGAAGGTGGACAACCTGGATTACAGGGAAGTGAAGCAGTGCATCCAGTCCTTCATCTACGGCGTCAACACCCCCTCCCGGTGGGGCACCCAGGCGCCTTTCACCAACATCACTCTGGACTGGACAGTGCCTGATGACATGAAAGACATGCCGGCCATCGTAGGCGGAAAGAACATGGACTTCACCTACAGCGACTGCAAGAAGGAAATGGAAATGGTAAACAAGGCCTTCATCGAAACTATGATCGAAGGCGATGCCAACGGCCGGGGCTTCCAGTACCCCATTCCCACCTACTCTATTACCAAGGACTTTGACTGGAGCGCCACGGAAAACAACCGGCTCCTCTTTGAGATGACCGCCAAGTACGGCACCCCCTACTTCTCCAATTACATCAATTCCGACATGAAACCTTCCGACGTACGCAGCATGTGCTGCCGCCTCCGTCTGGACCTGCGGGAACTGCGGAAAAAATCCGGCGGCTTCTTCGGTTCCGGGGAAAGCACGGGCTCCATCGGCGTAGTAACCCTGAACCTGCCCCGTCTGGCTTACCTGAGCAAGACCAAAGAAGAATTCTACGCTGCGTTAGATAAATACATGGACATTGCGGCCCGCTCCCTGTCGGTAAAACGGAAAGTAATCAGCCGCCTCATGGACGAAGGTCTGTATCCTTACACCCGCCGTTACCTGGGCACCTTCAAGAATCACTTCTCCACCATCGGCATGGTAGGCATGAACGAAGCCATCCTGAACGCCGCCTGGCTGCCGGGTGAAGACATGACCACGGAAAAAGGCCGTGCTTTCGCCATCGAAGTACTGAACCACATGCGCACCCGCCTGTCCGATTATCAGGAACAGTACGGGGACCTGTACAACCTGGAAGCCACCCCAGCGGAATCCACTTCCTACCGTTTCGCGAAACACGACACGGAAGAATTCCCCGGCATCCGGACCGCAGCAAAGGATGGCAACGCCCCTTACTACACCAACAGCACCCACCTGCCGGTTGGTTATACGGACGATATCTTTGACGCACTGGAACTGGAAGACGAACTGCAGACCCTGTACACCAGCGGTACCGTGTTCCACGGTTTCTTAGGGGAACGCCTGCCGGACTGGCAGTCCGCCGCCACTCTGGTACGCAAGATCGCACAGAACTTCAAGCTGCCTTACTACACTCTGTCCCCCACCTACTCCGTCTGCTCGGAGCACGGATACATCCGGGGCGAGCACTTCACCTGCCCCAAATGCGGGCGCAACGCGGAAGTATACTCCCGCATCACCGGTTACTACCGCCCGGTACGTAACTGGAACGACGGCAAGGTCAGCGAGTTCCAGAACCGTAAGACCTATAACACGGAGCAGGATCGCATCGACCGTGAGGGAAAGATCGAGCATGACGCGGAAGTTTCCGCCAGCGTAGCCTGCGCTGAAAATTTTGCAAAAGAAACGGCTAAAAAAGTTGCGGAAGGAAAAGTTATTCCCCGAACAGCCGAACAACCCGACAAACGGATAATGGATGAAGCGAAAAACCTGGCGGCAAAAATCATGAACAGCGGCAAAACATCTTCCGCCTCTGCACTTGCTTCCAACGGAAAACGTTACCTGATCTCAACCCACACCTGTCCTAACTGCGCCATGGTGAAGAAGATGCTGAACGAAGCCCACGTGGAATACACGCCACTCTTCGCGGAAGAAAACGAAGGCGCGGAGCTGGCAAAGAAGTTTAACATCTGCGCTGTGCCCACGTTAATTGACGAAACGGGCAGCGAGCCGAAGCTGATGTACAATGTGAATGAAATCAAAACCTATATTGAACGGTTACAGTAAAACCTGCAAAAAAATCGGAGCCGGTCCCCACAAGGACCGGCTCCATTTTTTAGTTCTTTGTTTTCTTTATTCGATTTCTTATCCTTTAAAGAACGTTCCGAAAATGCCGCGTATCAGGCTGGCGCCTAAACTTCCGCCAACGTTCCGGCCGATGCTGCCCGCTACGGAGCCGCCTAAGGACCGGCCCACAGAACGGCCAACGGTACCCAGCACGCTGCTGCCTACGGATTTGATCATACGGTTCTTTTCCGCCGCAGCCTTTTCCGCTTCCCGGGCCGCTTCTTTTTCTGCTTTTTCCTGAGCCAGCGCCGCTTCCTTCGCTTCTTTTTCCGCTATCTTTGCCTGTTCTGCCGCAGCTTTTGCTTCTTCCGCTTCCTTGGCTTCCGCCTGCTGCTGGCGCTGCAGGAATTCGTAAGCGGAATCACGATCAAAGTAGTTGGAATATTTACTGTACAACAGGCTGGCTTTAATAGCCTGGTCACGCTGCCCGTCTGAAATGGAACCCATGCTGCACTGAGGCGGCAGGATGGAAACTTTCTGCACTATGCCGGGGATACCGTCTTCCCCTAAGAAGGAAACTACCGCTTTGCCAGTACCCAGTTCCATAATAGTAGACGCCGTATCGAATTCAGGGTTGGGACGGTAAGAGGCCGCTGCTGCTTTCACCGCACGCTGGTCCGCCGGAGTATAAGCCCGCAGGGCATGCTGCACCTTATTGCCCAGCTGGGCCAGTACGCCGTCTGGAATGTCCTTGGGACTCTGGGTGCAGAAATAAATGCCTACGCCTTTGGAACGGATCAGCTTCAC
>Ga0310695_10005505_pt1 | contig 22039 bp, 15 predicted proteins | sample RumenRJG_04DNA_FD_203882 | JGI IMG/M metagenome (GOLD analysis project Ga0310695, IMG submission 203882) | Bovine rumen microbial communities from Lethbridge, Alberta, Canada - RJG_04 (v2) (version 2) | ecosystem: Host-associated > Mammals > Digestive system > Stomach > Rumen | place: Canada...
CGCCTTGGAGTGAGGCCACCAGTGTGATGCCTGGATAGCCGGCCAGAGCTTCCGAAAAGCCCTTATGTCGCTCGATGGCGGGTGAGGAGCCTTTCAGACCCATTATTTCCATGACACGTCCCTTGCCATTGAGTCTGGTTGCGATATACTCGCCCATCAGGCGACCCATTTCGAAGTTGTCGGCACCGATATAGGCGGTAAATTTCTTGGAATTGGTCTTGCGGTCGATGACGATGACGGGTATCCCCATGTCATAGACCTCATCGATGGCTGGTGAGACAGTGGCCTCCTGGTTCGGGGCAACAATAAGCAGATTGATGCCATCCTTGATGAACTGGTGGATCTGCTCTATCTGCTTCTCGTCGCTATCGTCGGCAGAGGCGAAGCGCAACTCTACTCCGTCGTGAAAGTAGGTTCCTGTCTGCAACTCGTCATTCAGCTTGTCGCGCCAGATGTCTTCTGAACACTGCGATACTCCGATGACATACTTCGGTTCTTGTTTGCTGCAGGCTGTCAACAAGAGTATCAGGATGGTGCCCGACAGGATTGCTCTGATGACATTCATTGTTGTTTTCATCGCTTCAGTTATTAGGTTTCTTTGGTTATGGGGTTTCTTATAATGTTACACTTACTTGTTGTCCGTCATTCAGCTGAAGGAAGATGACTGTTGGCATAACAGCCAGATTGGTTGAGTCGAGACCACGTACAATCAGTTGGGCATTGCCCATGAAGGCGTTGAAGGTGGCTTCGCGCCTGTCGGTCCCCTGAGGACGTTCCTCCACCTTGTAGCCTGGATCGCCGTTGCCCCAGCCAAGAATCTCACCATGACCTCGTACAGCCACATTAATCTTGCTGCAGGCATCAGGCACGTAGCGGCCTTTCTTGTCCTTCAGGGTGATATCGATGACCACGATGTCCTCACCATTCTGTTTCAGGGTTTTCTTGCTGGTGGCAATGCTCAGTTTCTCGGCTGGTCCTGTGGTCTCCACGCGTTCAGTCAGCACTCGTTTACCGTTCTTAAAGCCTTTGGCCTCAAGACGACCTGGGCGATAGATGGTCTTCCAGACGAGGTGTCCGTCCTTGTCGATCTTCTGACGACCCAGTGACTTGCCATCCTGCAGCAACTCCACTTCGTCCATGTTCGTATAGGCCCAGACTTCCACCTCCTGACCTTCCCAGCCCTTCAGGTTCCAGTGGGGGAAGATATGGAGCACAGGCTCGTCAGTCCAGGCTGCCTTCAGATAGTAGGCTTCGTCTTTGGGGAAGCCGCAGTAGTCGAGGATGCCGAACTCACTCCCTGTAGCAGGCCAAACCATGGGATTGGGCTCTCCACGATAGTCGAAGCCCGTCCACCAGAACACACCACCAGCCCAGATGTTATCACGATAGAACTTCCAACCGCGCTCGATAACGTTCTTCTCGCCATTAGAACGCTCTTCGCCCTCCAGGTTGATGCTTTTCATCCAACCTTTCAGGGAGTCGGTCTGATAGACATTCCGGGTGCCGCAACCGCTGGTCTCCTCCGTACCTACAACCACCCAGTCGGGATAGGCCCTATGACGGTTATCGACATCGTTCTGTACGATATAGTTGTAGCCATGGATATCTACCTGTTTCACCACTCCAAAGCCGCCACTGCAACCATAGGTGTAGAGACGTGAATCGTCGATGGTACGGGCATAGTCGATCATGGTTCTTGCAATCTTCTCACCCTTGTCGTTACCTTCTATCCACCATTCCTCATTGCCGATGCTCCAGAGGGCTACCGAGGGGTGGTTGCGATGATCAACGATCATGCGTTTGAGCAGGTCGAAATGTTCGCGGTTGGTGCCCATCAGTCTGTTCTCGTCGATGCAGAGAATACCCAACGAGTCGCACACGTCGAGGGCTATGTCGGAAGCGGGATTGTGAGACCAACGGATGGCGTTGACACCTATCTCGCGCAGTTTGTTGATGCGATAAATCCATAGTTCCTTGGTAACGGCTGTACCCACACCTGCATGGTCAAGATGCAGATCGACACCCTTGAAGAGGAAAGGTTGTCCGTTTAAGCGTACTCCTTCTTTGGCGTTAAAAGTCAACGTGCGCAGACCAACTTTAGTACATACAGCATCTTCGCCTCCAATAGTAGAGGTTTTCAGTGTATAGAGATAGGGATCGTCAGTGCTCCAGAGGTGAGGATTGCTGAGTGTCAGTGTCTCCTTGCCTTCTGCCACTACCTTGCCTTCATGGTCGAGTAATGTGTTCTTATAGTCGCAGGTAGCCTCCACTTTCACGTTCAGTCGGCCATCTTTCCAGACATAGAACACATTATTAATATAATGCTGGGCATCCTTCTTAATCAAATATGTGTCGCGATAGATACCGGCACCTTCATAGTACCAGCCCTCCTCGGTCGTGGCATCGCAACGCACAGCAATCACGTTGTCACCACCATAGTTCAGGTACTCCGATACGTTGTATTCCTGTGAGGCATAGCCACTGGGCTCTGTTCCCAGGTAGAAACCGTTGCAGAAAACCTGAGCATTGCGGAAGATGCCATCGAAGCGAATACTGATGGCCTTGCCTTCATCCTTCTTGTCAATGGAGAAGTGCTTGCGATACCAGCCAATGGAGTTCTGCGGATATTTCCAACCCACCTGCTTGTAGCCATGTGAGTGACTGGCCTTACCATCATAAGGCAGATCTACCACCCAGTCGTGCGGCACAACCACGTGTGTCCATGAAGCGTCGTCGAACTCGATGGATGCCGGTCCTTTATTCTGACCTACAGCCTTGGCCCGATAAGTAAAATACTCGGTGCCGTGGGTAAAGTCGGCCTGCATTGAAGCTGCGTCGCCAAGGTGGAATGACCAGTCTTTGTTTAATGAAGTAACTTCACGTTGAGCGCTGACCATGAGTGCCAGCGTGGTTAAGATAAGGGTAGTGGTTAGTCTTTTCATATTAGTACGTTTTAGTACGTTTTTTAGTTTCAGGGTGCAAAGATAAGAAAAAAGGTTGAGAAATCTCACAAATTGTTTGGCAAATTTAAATAATTCTCGTATTTTTGCACCAAACTTAAAACATAAGTGCCATGCAAGTAATCAATTTCTCAGAACAGAACAGTATTATTAATCAGTTCATGTATGAGCTGCGCGACAAGAATTACCAGAAGAATCGTCTGCTTTTCCGTCATAACGTGGAACGTATTGGCGAGCTGATGGCTTACGAAGTGTCCAAGAAGCTGGAGTACAAGCCGAAGACGGTGACCACCCCTTTAGGTACGCTCGACATCCCTCTGCCGAAGGACGACATCGTGCTGGGGACAGTGCTGCGTGCCGGATTGCCCCTCCATCAGGGATTTCTGAATGTGTTCGATCGTGCTGATAATGCCTACGTCTCTGCTTTCCGTATGTATATCAACCGTGAACATACCGAGGTGGGCATTCATGCTGACTATATCGCTGCTCCGAGTGTGAAGGGTAAGACGCTGATCATCGCCGACCCGATGCTCGCCACGGGTGGTTCCATGGCGGCTGCCATCGAGGCTCTGATGATGTCGGGCAAGCCTAAGAAGATACATGTATGCTGTCTCATAGCCGCCCCTGAGGGTATTGAGGTGGTGAAGGAAGCGCTGCCTGAGGACGCAACGATCTGGTGTGCTTCCATCGACCAGGGCATGAACGAGCATAAATATATCGTGCCCGGCTTCGGCGACTGTGGCGACCTCTGCTTCGGCGAGAAGTTGCAGTCCTTCCGTAAGATTGCCGAGAAACGGTAAATAGCCTGTGGCTCAGATCAGCTCCTGAACACCTGATTGATGAGCTGTTCGAATTCTTTGTAGGCAAAAGTGTCCTGAAGCTCGCGAAAGGCTTCGGCAAGTTCCCGATAGTGCCACTCGTGGTCCTTGGGGTCCTTGGCGTGGAAAAGGTTCCAGAGGGCGTCACCCTGCATGGCGTAATCTCGGGCGATGGCCCTCATGTTCGAGAGCTTATCGCCCAAGGCTACGATCTTCGCATCGCGCGAGGCACGGGCCAGACGATCGATGGCGTCCTGCTTACGGGCATGCCAGCTGTCCTCCTTGCTTATTCCCTGTTCGAAGGTGTCACTCTCTGTGGCCACCAATGAGGCGATACGGTCGCCGAACTCGGCTCGTATCTCCTCCACGGTGACGTGGGTATCCTCCACGGTGTCGTGAAGGGCAGCAGCGGCCAACAGTTCTTGGTCGGGCGTCATCGTTGCCACGATCTCCACGGCCTCCAGGAGGTGTACGATGTAGGGGAATCCCTTACCGCGGCGCTCCGTACCGGCATGGGCGCGGACGGCAAACACGATGGCACGATCCAACAGTTCGGTGTCTAAGGGCTTATTGGCCATATCTGCATCTCTTTTATGGTAATGGCGTCAAAGGATAGACAATGTTGACAATAAAGATATTGGCAGCGAGGATGATGATGTTCATCAACAGGCCGATGCGCATGAAGTCGCTGAAGCGGTAGCCACCAGGGGCATAGACCAGCATGTGGGTAGGCGAGCCGATAGGAGTGGCGAAGCTCGAGCTGACGCTCACCATCAGGGCAATGAGGAAAGGATAGGGCTCGTAGCCCAACTTCTCTGCCGCCTCATACATGATGGGGAAGAACATGGCACCCGCCGCCGTATTCGAGATAAACTCGGTGATGAAGGTGCCCACGAAACAGATGGCAGTCATGACCACGATCGGATTCGTGCCGCAGACATCGAGGATACCCCTGGCCAGCTGCTCGGCGATGCCCGTCTTCTGGATGGCAAGGCCGAGGACCACGCTGCCGGCAAACACCATGAGGATATCCCAGTTGATGGCTTTCATCGCCTGGTCCACGTTGCAGCAACGCAACAGGAGCATGGCCGCTGCGGCGATAAAGGCACACTGCAACAACGGCATCACACCGAGTGCTGAGAGCGCCACCATCGCAATCATAATGACGGCCGAAATAAGCGTTTTGTGACCCGTCTCCACCACTTGGTCGTTGTCGAAGAAATGTAACTGAGAGGCCAGGGGACCTGTGGTGACATCGAACTGAGGCGGACAACCGAGGAGCAATGTGTCGCCTGCCTTAAGCACCACCTGACGCGGTGACAGACTGATGCGCTCACCTTTGCGGGCTACGGCAAGGAGCGTCAGGTTGTTGTCCTTCTCAAACGTACTTCCACCGATGGTCTTGCCGATGAGCCGGCTGCCGAATGTGACATAGGCCGTGCGCAGTTTGCAGTTGTTGTCCACCTCACTGATGGAGAATACGTGGTGGTCGGCACTCACCAGACCATGGCTGATACCCAGTTCCAGGAGTTCGTCAATCTGTCCGGCATATACCAGACGGTCGCCGCCCATCAGATATTCATACTTGCTCACTGGGGACGGTATATTGTCGAAATGGTACATGCTGATCAAGGTACCGCCCTTCACGTCGAACAGTCCGGCATCGCCCAGCTTCTTACCGATGAACTTGTTGTCGGATGGTACCAGCATCTCGACGGTGTATTCCGACGTATCTTCGAAAGCTGACTCCGGCGACTTGCGGTCTGGCAGCAGTTTGCGCATGGCGATGATCGAAAGCACACCGATAAACAGACAGAACATACCCGGAATGAGCGTTGCCAGCACATTCATCGCCACACCCGTCTTGTCAGCATACAAGCCGCTGATGATCAGGTTCGGTGGTGTACCGATCAGCGTACACACACCACCCATGCCCGAGGCATAGCTCAACGGGATGAGCAGTTTCGAAGGCGACACACCCAGTTTCTTCGACCACATCTTCACGATGCCCACGAACATGGCGACCACCGTGGTGTTGCTCAGAAACGAGCTCAGTCCGGAGACGGGCAGCATCAGTCGTACCACGGCCTTGCCGTAGCTGTTAGGCTGACCTAACAGATTGCGTACGATCCATTGTAGCACACCCGTGTGCGTCAGACCCGCCACCACGACGAACAGCACACCGATCACGATCACCGACGTGGAACTGAAGCCCGAGAACGCTTCTTTGGCATCGAGCACACCTGTCACGAACAGCACGCCGATGGCGGCTAGGAATACGACGTCGGCCCGCAGCTTCGTCAGAAGCATCGTCGTAAACATGCCCAGCACTGTGATGATGGTGATCCAGGCATCAAGTCCGAAACCTAAGAATAAGAATGAATTCATTTCCTTTTAATCGTTATTATGATGCATGAATGGTAATGTCTTGGCTTGTTCCAGCATCAGATCGGCCACCATACCGTTGGCATTGCTCTCGCCGTTGATGATGTCGTAAATGGCTTTCAGACCATTGCGCCCGCCGTCGTGCTTCAGCACATAGACCAGACAGAGGTACTGCAGGGCCGCACTTGACGAGAGGATGTCGAGGTCGGTGATGGCCAGTTGCGAGAGTGCCAGTTGATAAGCGTCGTCGCTGTTGTCTTCGATGAAGTGCTGTACGTCGCTGAGCGTCTCCATTCCGAACGATTCGAGCACCGACAGATAAGGCATCAGTGAGACGGGATAGATCTCGGCTTGGTTGACCGCGGCTATACGTTTGTTCAGTCTGTCGAAAGGACGCAGGTCGAGATAGCTGCGGAACGAATCGGAAGACAAGGGTACGTCGTCGAGCTGTCCGTTCTTGACCAATGTCTGGATCTGACGCCGGTAGTCGGTAAGTACGAGACGCAAGCGGCTGAACTCGTCGTCGATGAGCTCCAGCATACCTGCCAGACGGCTGAACTGCCGCAGGTATTCGTTGGGAATCTTCACGTCGCCCTTGTAGCCGATATCGTGCTCGATGGTCGACCACACATGCTGCAGGGCTGTGCGCATCTGCAACTCGAAACGGGGGCTGCCCGTCTTCAGTCGACAGATATAGTGCAGCGAGTTGTATCCGAACACGTTCAGCTGGTGCTTACGCTTGTCCACGCTCTCCTGCCAGTCGATATCGAAGACGCGCTTGGCGATGGCCGCCACCTTGTCCACTTCATCCGTGTAGAAGGTGATGACACGCATGCCGACGAGGTCGGTCACATCGTCGATGCTCTTGTATTTCGCCCCCTTCAGCTCCAGCTTTCCCGCCAGCGACTTCTCTGTCTTTACCCTGTACTCAATGGCAGTGACATAGATGCCCTGGTCGCGTAGGGCACGGCGTAGCTGGTCGTAGGCATCCTTTGCCAACTGTTCCAGCGTGGGACGCAGTTCCCTGTACTGCTTCAGCAAGGCCTCGCCATGTTGGTCAAGTATAATGTTCTTTGCCATTTACTTGAACTCAAAGAGATTGATAAAGCCGGTGATGGCGAATACGGCGCGTACATCGTCGGAGATGCCCTTGATATAGACATGACTGCCTTTGTCCTCAGCACTCTTTAGGACGTCAAGGAAGATACGCAGGCCGCTCGATGAGATGTATTCCAGTTTCGTACAGTCTATAATGATGTCCTTGCCCTCACAGTCGTTGAGAGGACTCATGGCCTTTTGGGTTTCAGGGGCAGCAGCGGTGTCGAGAATGCCCTCCAGAATGGCAACCATGTTGCCGTCTTGCTCTTGAATAGTTGTCTTCATTGTCAATTCGTTTTTTATTGTTTATTCATTAATTAATTTCTTTCTCAGTGTCAGAACGTTCCGGTTGTCGATACGCTCATAGTTGATGGAATCCATAAACTGGCGCACGATGTGGATACCCAGACCGCCGATCGACCGATCCTTGGCCGACAGCGTGGTATCGACATCCGCCTGAACGGTGGGATCGAAGGGTTTGCCGCTGTCTATGATGGAGAACTTCAGTCGCACATCGTTCGACACGGCTTCGATCGTCACGTCACCGCGTGTGTCGGGTGGGTAGGCGTAGTTCATCACATTCACGACGGCCTCTTCGATGGAGACTTTCACTTTCATCATGTCGGCCTTTGGGAGCCCCACGGTCTCACACACTTTTTCTACAAAAGCATTCAACTTGGTCACCTCCTTGGTATCGTTCGACAGGACGATGCTTTGGCGCATCCGTACGTCTCTATGTTGCTTGATGTATTGGATGGCCATCATCGTCAGGTCGTCGCTCTGTTCGGCATCGCCCACAAACTGGTGTACGGCCTCGGTCATCTGCTCGATGAGGTGTCTCGGCTCCTGCTGATGGTGGGCGAGGACATGCATGGCCACATCATTGACACGCTCCATCTTGAATTGGGCTTTGTTGGCGTCCATGGCCTCCGTCAGTCCGTCGGTATAGAGGAAGATTGTGGTGCCGGTAAAGATCTGCGTCTCCTGTAGCGTATATTTCCATGAAGGTCTGAAACCGACAGGGATATTGTTGTCGCAGCAGAGTGAACCGACGCCTGCACCGATAAGCAGCGGGGCATCGTGGCCGGCATTGCTGTAGTACAAGCGGCCTGTAGGCAGGTCGAGCACACCGACGAAAAGGGTGACGAACATATTCGACTTGTTCATGTCGGCAATCGTCTTGTTGATTGTGGTCAAGATATGGTCGGGCATCGACTCGTGGGCCGACACGGTGCGGAAGATCGATCTGGTCACTGCCATGAACAGTGAGGCAGGCACACCCTTGCCCGAGACGTCACCGATACAGAAGAAGAGCTTCTCGTCGCGGAAGTAGAAGTCGAACAGGTCGCCGCCGACTTCCTTGGCAGGGGTCAGCGAGGCAAAGAGCTGCACATCGTCGCGGTCGGGATAGGTGGGGAACTTCTCGGGCAGCATACCCATCTGTATGGAACTGGCCACAAGCAGGTCTCTTTCTATCGAGACCTTCTGGGCCGTAGTGTCCTTCAACTCGTCGATGTATCTCACAAGCGACTGCTGCATATTGCCGAACGACTGGCTCAACTGGCCGATCTCGTCAGTACGCTGGAAGTCGGGCAACTTGGCGTCAAACTGTCCTGAGGCAATATTTTCGGCCTCGTATGCCAGACGGCGCAGAGGACTGAGCTCGCGGGTGATGATGCGGATAAAGAAGTAGAGCATCAGCAGCAGACCGACGCTAACGATGGTCATCACCGTACGACGCAGACGGTCGAAGCCTCCGAAGATGTCGCTTTCCGGACAGACGATGGCCATCGAGCAACCGGTCTGTCCGAGGGGCTTGTAGAACACGTAGCAGTCCTTGTCGCCAACGACCATCTGCTTCACACCCTCCTCGCCGCGCTGCATGGCGTGGCCCAGGGCTGTCAATGCCGTATCGGGATGCTCAAGGGTCTGGGTAAAGATGGTCTGGCGGGTAATCTTCGTGGTGTCGGGATGAACGAAGAAGGTACCACCACGGCCGATCATGATACTATAGGAGTTGGGGTACGGCTTCACGGCCGAGATGGTGTTAGAGAGCCAGTTCAACGACAGGCTGGTATTGATGACGCCTATCACTTTTCCCTGTTTGTCCTTGATAGCCTGACAATAGCTGGTCACCATCTCACTGGTGTTCATACCCATATCAAGGTCCATGTAGGGTTCCGTCCAGCACGGATGGTCGAGCAGCGTGGGCATGAGATACCAGTCCATGAAGAAGTACTGGTAGTTGTCACTACCGCCCTGTAGTGTGCGGATGCTGTCGCCGGTGTGCCTGGTATCGGCCGAGAAGTAACGGCCCTTGTCTTTGAAGTAGTATGGCTCGAAGGCAATGGAGCAGTTATAGAAGTCGGGGTTGTTCAGCAGCATGCCACGGCTATAAACAAACATCGAGTCGGCCCTGTCGGGATGTCGTTGCACGAGCCACTTGGTCATGTCCGAGGCCACCTCCACACGGTTCAGGATACCCTCGACACGCAGGGAGGTCTTGTCCAGAATCTGCGTGGCCTGTTTGATGGCTTCCTGACGGATGGCATCACGCGACTGGTAGAACAGGAAGGCGAGGACGACATTGAAGATGATGGCGGCAAACATGACGACCCACAGACTGACTCTGACGGAGAGCTTACGACGGATATAGGCGATGATCTTTTTCATACGGCAGTCCTCCTAATCATTGATGGATGAGCTCTTCGTAAGTCACCTCACGGTCCAGCATGTGGTTATCCACCATCAGACGGCTGGCCAGTTTGACCATGTCGGGGCGCAGGCGGAACTCCTGTTTCTTCGACTCACGGTCTATCTGCAGGCGAAGCACCTCCTTGAGCATCAGCCGCTGCATCACACGGTTGGTGGCGATATGTTCCTTATTCACGTATTGCATCACGATGTCGAGCGTCTCTTCGGGATGATGGACTGCCCATTCCCAGCCCTTACGGCTGGCCTTGGCAAACCGCTGCGCCTGGTCCTTGTGCTTCTCGTAGTACTCACGGGTCATATAGACACCGTCTTCCTGCACATTGTAGCCGTGGTCACAGAAACGATACACGTTCTTGTCGGTCAACTCGATGCCGGCCTGCACCAGCTGGTAGTACTCGTTGTAGCTCATGGCCAGCATGGCATCGAGGGCACCGGAGAGGAATAGATTAATATTCTGGGCAAAACGCACCCACTCGTAGTTTAGGTGATCCTGGAAACTCATGCAGATCGCCAACTGACCGAATCCCACACTCCAGATACCGACTTTGGCCCCTTTTTGCTTCAACGGATCCTTACCGCGGGCTGAGACGATGACCATGGCATTGTTCATCGATGTCTGCAGGATATTCACAAGTGAGGTACCGTCACATACGATCTCCATCGCCTGACAGAGTTGCAGCGTCGTGGCCTGACAGTAGTTGTCACGCAGTCGGCTCATGGCGGGCTGCGTAGCCGACGGGTGTACAATCTTCACCTTCACCCCCGCTTCACGGTAGAAGCCCTTCGCCTCGGCCACATAGTAGCCGGCAAACTGTGCCTGCGCCGTCCATTGGGGCGTAAACACGAAGGTGTCGTCCTGTGCCGTTGCTGTCTGCGTTATGCTGCTACAGACGGTGAGAATGGCGACCGTTAGCCATAGTTTGAATGGTCTCATAGAATATTGGTTTTAGCGTTTTGATTGCAAAGATACAGATAATTGTTGAATCTGCCAAACACTTTAGGATTCTTTTTCATTTCTGCTTAAAGTTCATAAGACCCTGGTTCAGGAAATCGAGATAGCCCTGGATGTCTTTGTTATGGCCGCGGCTGCCGGTGAGCGGCTTTCCTGTTCTCGGATCGATGGCTACATAGAAGGGTTGGGCATTGGCACCGAACTTATGGCTTTGCAGATAGCTCCACTTCGCACCCACAGTGCGCAATGTCTTCTGGTTGCCCTTTTCGTCGGTCACTACCATGGGCTCTGCCAATGGTGTCTTGTCGTCAACATAGAGTGAGATCAGGACATAGTCGTCACGCAGCTTGCTTGCGACACGGGGATCGGCCCAGACGGTACCCTCCATCTCTCGGCAGTTCACGCAGCCGTAGCCGGTGAAGTCGAGGAACACGGGCTTACCCTGTGCACGGGCTGTGGCCATGCCTGACTCATAGTCATTGAACTCTGCCTCGATCACCTTTTCACTCAAGTTAAAGTCCTGTGTGCTGATGGGTGGGGCAAAGGCACTGATGGCCTTACAGGGTGCTCCCCACAGGCCGGGCAGCATATAGACGGAGAAGGCGAAAGCCACGAGTCCGCCCATGATGCAAAGCACGGGCATCGGCTTGCTGGGTTCACCGCCGATCTCGTCGGCCTGGAACTTCAGCCAACCTACCAGATAAGCTCCAAGCAGGGCAAAGATGACGATCCAGAGGGAAAGGAACACCTCGCGGTCGAGGAGATGCCAGCCGTAGGCCATGTCGGCAACCGACAGGAACTTCAGTGAGAAGGCCAACTCGATGAATCCAAGCACCACCTTGATGGTGGTCATCCATGAACCGGACTTCGGGGCCGACTTCAGCCACGAAGGGAACAGGGCGAACAGGGTGAAGGGCAGTGCCAGGGCGACGGAGAAGGCCAACATGCCCAGAGTCGGGGCCAGCCAGTTGCCGGTCGTCGTGGTCTGAACGAGCAGCATACCGATAATCGGACCTGTACAGGAGAAGGATACGAGCACCAGGGTGAATGCCATCAGGAAGATGCTCACAAGACCGCTGGTTTCTGAGGCCTTCGAATCGACGGCCGTTGTCCAACTGCCTGGCAACCTGATCTCGAACCATCCGAAGAAACTGCATGCGAACACTACGAGAAGCAAGAACAGGAACACATTGAACACGGCGCTTGTAGAAAGGGAATTAAGCGTGTCGGAACCGAAGATGGCGGTGACGAGCATGCCCAAGCCGACATAGATGACGATGATGGACAGGCCATAGGCGGTGGCATCGCGGATGCCTTTCTTCCGGTCTTCCTTTGATCGTTTCAGGAAGAAACTGACGGTCATGGGGATAATCGGCCAGATGCAGGGCATGCAGACAGCTGCCAGACCAGCGAGGAATCCCATCAGCAGTAACCACCACAACGATTTCTGTGCCAGATCTTCACCAGAACCCAGCGATCGCAGCTCGTCGGTAACAGGTGCCCACAGGTCGCCACTCACGTCGGCTGTCGGAGCATCGGCGACGGGTGGCTGGGGACTGGTTTCTGCGGTCTCCGACCCAGGTGCCTGTCCCCCGGAGGGTTCCGGGTCGGAGGGCAAGACTGGGGGGACTGGTTCATGATTGCTGCTGAGCTGTGTATCACGCGACTTGTCTCCCTGATCTGCCCCTTGATTTGCGGGGCTTTTGCCGCTCTTCCTAAACGCTACTTCCGACGGTGGCAGACAACTCTCGTTGCTACAAGCGCCATATTCCAGAAAGCAGTCTATTTCATATTCAGGCTTGGTGAATTTGATCTTCTGGACAAACGTGGCCTCTCTCTCGAAGTACTTCAGCTCCATGTCGAACAGCTTATCCATTTTCTTGATCACATGACCACGGGTCTCCAGTTTGCCGACCAGCTCGGCACCTTCCATCTTCACCACATTAAAAGTGGCTTGCGTAGGACCGTCGTCGCCAAGTTCTGTGGAATAGACATGCCAGCCGCTGTCGATGTTGGCATGGAACACGATCTCTGCCTCGGCTCCGTTGCCAACCTTCAGATCGGATGTGAAATGTACGGGATCTACCATCTGGGCTTTTGTCCCCAGAACGACCATTAATGATAAGAGTGATATAATAACCTTCTTCATGTTTTTGTTGTTTTAAATTTTGACACCTATGCTGGCGAGGAACCAACGACCCTGCTGGGGGACGAGACTGGTGTTCATACCACTGCGGTGGTAACGGGTGCCGAGGAGATTGTGAATATCCAGCCCGATGGTGACAGGGCCGAACGTGTATTCGCCGCCGATGTTGACAATGGCACGGGCAGACATCTCCTTGCGCCTGATGATCTTTCCTGCGGAATCGACAACGTCTTCCCAGATGGCGGCAGCCTTCTCCGCCATGCTTGGCAAGATGCTGTAGAAACTGTATTCGATATAACGGGTCTGGCACCTGACGTAGTTTTCAAGGTCGAAGCTGTAGGATGTCTGACAGCCTTCGAAGAGCACATGGGAATGCAGGCGCAACCCGGGCGCAGCCTGCCAGCCGAGCACCAGGTTCGACATGATGGCCGGTGTGTTGTTATTGTCATCGATTTCATAGACATAGTAGGGAACCAATCCATTAGGCAGCTTAAGGGGGATCAGGTTTGACTTGAAGGTGTGAGTCCAGGTGAAGTTCCAGTCGGCGGTGAAATTCGACTGTTTATAACTGGCCATCAATTCCACGCCACCGGTTTTGTTCTGGCTGGCGTTATTGTAGTAGAAAATATTGGTCATGATGAGGTCCTTGGCATGGTTGTAGAAGCCGTTGACCTCGAAGTTCAGTCCCTTTACCCAGTTGTTACCGGCAAATGAGAGCTGGAAAGAGTGGGCGCGTTCAGGCGAGAGGCTGATAAGCTCGTTGGTTTCGTTGATGAGTACTGCCAGGTCGTTGGCCTTGCGGTAGATGTAGGGAGCATCGACAAAGGACCTGGAATAGCTCAGTCTGGCGTTCCACTTGGGGCGCAGCAGGATAAGGGCCACACGTGGCGACCATTCACGCACCTTCCTGCCGTCGTAGCGGTTTTTATAGTCGAAACGCATACCTGCATTGAGGATGAGCGATCGCCACTGGTGCTTCAACTGGAGCCAGGCATTGGTTCTGTTCTCGCTGCCTTTTCCTGTTTCACGTAACTGCTTGTCCTCGGGGAACGTCTCTTCAAAGTCATAGCCTATCTGATAGCGGATGTCGTCAAGCTGGAAGCGACCGAACTCTGCTCCAAAGCTGATATTTCCTTGATGGCTATCGCCCAGTTTGTAGGCATAGCTGCCCTTCAGCAGGAAACTATAGTTTTGCTCTTGGCCGTTGACGTATCGGGAGAGTCCTCCGCAACTGTCGAACACCTGTATCATGTAAATGGGCAACGGGAGTGACCAGTTCAATGTGGTGCAGGATTTGTCGCCAAGGACCTGATAGCGTGTCAGGTCTGATTTGTCGTAGGTGACCGCATACTTCAGGCTCAGGTTGCCTAACTGATGGCTGTAACTCAGGTCGGCATGATGCGAATTAGCGCTGAAGCACGGCGACAGGCCATTGTAGGTGCGGTATCGGTCGTGGTCGTATGCCATAGCGATAGAGCCCATGGTGAAGGGGGCGATCACCTGTGAGAAATGGGAGTTGTACATGAATTGTAACCCCTTATAGCCCAGTTGCAGTCCAAAGTCGTAGTTAGGGCGATTGCCGATGCGCCCGATGCGGATGCTGTCGTATTTCTCACCGCTGTTGCGGTAGACACTGCCCCAGATGAGCATATCGATGTCGAAATAGCGTTTGCCGAAGACGACGTCGGCCCTGAACTGTCCGTAATTGCCGCCTCCGACCTTCGCCTGAATGCCGTCCACCTCGGCCCCTTGCTTGGTGATGATGTTCACCACACCCGTCAGGGCCACGTCACCATAGAGCGACGAAGCCGGCCCGCGCAGCACCTCTATCTGCTTCACCTTCTCCAGCGACATGCTGAAGTCGGGTGCCGCCGTGTTGGTGGCATAGCTGTTCATCCGGTGGCCGTTGATCATGATGAGGATTTTTTCCTGGGTATTGCTGTAAACACCACGCATGGCGATATTGATGTCATCATTACAATCGATAAGGTTCATGCCTGGTACGTAGGCGGCCAGTACTTCCTGCAGGTTGCGTCCCCCGCAGTTGCGGATCATCTCTTCGGTAATGAGTGTGGTGGGCACAGGTACCTCGGCCAGACTTTCCGTCTGATTGGAGGCGGTGGTGATGGTGGCCATCGTACCGGCTTTGATTTGAGCCACGATGTCGGCAAAGGTTGGGGGATCCTGTGATGTAGGACTGTAGTATGGGTTTTGCTTTAACAGCATCTCGGCATAGTGTTCGGTCTGTTGTATGTCGTAGCGTGCCAGATAGCTGAGAGCGATGAGGCGGAGGGCGTCCTGGCGCTCATTCCCACGGAAGGAGCCGAGGTGGACAAGCAGTGAGTCGCGCGCCTGTTCAATGCGGCCTATCTCGTAGTCGCTCTCGGCCTGCATATAGATGCGCCGCACGCTGGAGTCGGCCTGCGGAAATGCCTGTAAGGGGAATAGGGCAAGAAGGATAAACGGGAGGATATGCTTCATGACAGTTCTTTTTTCGGTAGTGTGATGGTAAATGCTGAGAACTCATCCTTGACGGACGTCACGCTGATGTCGCCGGCATGGTTCTGGATGATCTCGCGACTCAGATAGAGACCGACGCCTGCTGCCTCGCCGGTGGTCTTGGTGGTGAAGAAGGGGTCGAATATCTTGTTGAGGATCTGCGCCTCGATACCGATACCATTGTCGCGGATGGTCAGGACGAAATGACGGTCGTCGTCGGTATCGGCCGTGAGCGTCACCTCCGGCTGGTAGGATAAGCGCTGTGCCTTCTTGACCACGGCATAGATGGCATTGCCGAGCAGGTTCATGATGGCTTTGCTGAGCATGTCGGGGTTGCCGTGAATCATCATGGCCCCGGCAGGTAGTGTGAAGGTGGTCGTGATATGGTATTGCGCAATCTCCTTGGCGAAGTATTTGTTGAGCATCGCCTGATCCTGTTGCAGAACGGGCAGCAGGTCCATGTCCACATAGCCGCCGGTACGGTCTTTCAGCATCTCCTCCATGGCCTTGAGCGTGAGGGTGGTGTTCTGACCGTATTGTTGGACCATATTGAGATTTTCTGTCAGCATGCCGAGAATGTCTTCCGTATCGTCGTAATCGTCCTGATTCATCGCATCCTTATTGGCCTCGATGTTTCCCTTGATATCTTTCAACAGGTCGTTACTCATGGAGGAGAAGTTGAGGATATAGTTCATGGGGTTCAGGATACGGTCGATGAGTCCATGCGTCAGCTTACCCACGCTGGCCATCTTCTCATGACGTATCAGCTCCTGCTGGGCGTTGCGGAGGTCGGCGGTGCGCTCCTCGACAATCTGCTCCAGCTTGATCTTGTCACGCTGCAGTTTCTTCAGACGGTACAGGAACAGCAAATAGACGATGTACGCCACAGCCAGGAAGTAGAGTACGATCATATACCAGCGCATCAGCAGCGGATAGGCAATATAGAAATCGACGGCGGCCACATCCGACAGTTCGCCGTTGGCCAGCAGTGCCTGTACGGACAGGGTGTACGATCCAAAGGGCATGTTCACCATGTCCAGATCCTGACGGTCGCTCCAGGCGCTCCACTTGTCATCGTTCAGACGGTAGCGATACTGTGTCTTACCGATCAGCGAGACGAAATCGAGAGCATAGTAGAAATGCAGGTGCCGCTCGTCGCTCTTCAGGTCCGGCATTTTCTTCGGCATATCGCCGTGGCCGCCCCACAGCACACTGTCGTTGCCCATGACGATGGAGCGGAAGCGCAGGGTGCGACAGTCAGAGAGGCGGGCAAGGTCGGCCTTGTCGGTTTCCACGATGGCGATGAATTCGTTACCGCCGATCCATATCTGGTCGCCATAGCGGTACTGGGCCTTGATCTCGATGTCGTTGACAGGCTCGATGAGTTGCATCGACAGGTCGGCGATGGGCTCTCGGGGCTTGTCCGGCTCGATGCCGATGGTCTGGCCGTAGACATTCTTGTACCAAATGCCGCCACGCCCGTCCTGACGGATGTCTGTCACCAGCGGGAGGTCGTTGACCTTTGTCAGTTTCTGGAAATCCTGTGAATAGGTCCACACGCCGTCGGGCTCTCCGGCATAGATCTTGTCGGGCGTCACCAACAGGGCGGTGGTGGCGATGTCTGTCAGTCGGCTGACCTTACCGCCCGGTGCGATCCGGAAGATGCCGCTGGAGGTGGCTGCCAACAGACCATTTCGACTCTCACACAGCATCCAGCAGATGTTATTCACTTCGCTGACGTGCCTGCACTGACGAGAGGCGATGGCAAACAGACCGGCCGTGCCGCCTGCATACATCTTGCCGTCGAAGGCCGTTATCGCGTGGATTTCGCCCGAAAGGCCGTCCTTAGGCAACAGATGACTGTAGACCGAAGGCAGTTCGATGGCGAAGATTCCGTAGGCGGTACATCCCCATAACACACCGTGATGGTCGTAGGCCACATACGACACCTGGTTGGAGCAAAGGCCATTGTCCTCGGTGATCGTATAGAGCTCATGGCCGTTGGCGTCGGTAATGACCAGTCCCTGGTTCTTCCTGACCTTCACCTGTAGACCGCCGTCGAGCTGCTCGGTCTGGGTGATGTCCTCGAGGATGACATTTTTCTTTCCTTCCAACAGGGATTCGATTTTCACGATATCCGTCCTCATACTGGTATGCAGTTGGGCATTGGTGTGCTGCTTCAGCGTCACAGTGCCTTCGTGGACTTCGTAGATGTTATTGTCGCTGGCAACGAACAGCAGCTTACCACCGTCCTCGAAGATCTCCATGACCTCACCACTGAACAGCCCCGGCTTGCCTATCGGCCGTATGAACAGTTCACCGTTGGGCCGCGTATCCAAACGGGCAATGAAGTTGTAGCCGCCTAACCATATCTGGTTGTCGCTTGCACGATAGATCACCGTCACACGGCTGATGTCGGACGTATGAATCATGCGCCATTGGGCACGGTCGTAGTAGAGCAGTCCTTCGAAGTTGGCCACGAATACCGTACCGTCCTCACCGATTACGATATCGTAATTACGATTGTGCCCGCCATATTCGGCAGCGGTATAGTTGCGGATGAAGGGCATTCCCTGCGCGCTGACGGCGAGAGGAGAAATGGCAAGAAGGTGAAGCAGGAACACCCGTATTACCAAACCGATCATCCGATGTCTGTTGTGTAGCCTCATTGTCTTTACTCTTTTAGCTTTCTGTACGGTATACCCTTCCCCACATAGTAGTCCCACTCCTCAGGGGTGAAATTGCGCTTGACATTCTTCCGCAGCCGCTCACTGATCAGGGGGAGTGACATCAGATATTCCGTCATGGTACCATTCGACTCGACAGTCCAGATGTAGTTCTTTCCGGCGTCGAAGGTGAAATCCATCATCCAACTTTCGGCCTCGAAAAGCGTGATGGGCATGATCTGGGCTTCGTTGGTCATCCAGAACTGCAGCTTGCCGTCGTAACTGGAAGAGTAGAGCCGTCTGCCGATGAACATCAGCTTCGTCACCTCCGAGAGGTGGCTCACCAGCTTGTTGGCATGACCCTTACCGTCGATCAGCCAGATGGTGCCGTCTGACATGCCGTATGCAGAAAGGTGCTCGTTCCTGCTGCTGGCAAAGGCCGTGACGCGCCCTGACACTGGCTGCTTACTGGTCTTGAGATTGTCGATGTCGTTGACCAGGTGCATCCTGTTCTGGTCGTCGAAGAGCAACGGGTGATGATCCGATCGGCCAGTACTGATGATGTTGAAATCGAGCTGTCGCGTACGAATCACCTTACTGGTGGCCACGTCGAACAGGGAAATACTCCTCTCGCCGGCTATCAGCAGTTGCCGCCCGTCGTTCATGCTTACGATACGGAAGGGTCGGACGGCGCCTTCCAGATAGATGATCTGCGTCTCGCCATGACCCGTGATGACCAGATGGCCTGTATGACTGACAGCATAGCTCTTCCCGTTTTCTGAGGCATAGGCATCACGGAAGCAGTAGCTCTTGTTGTTGAACAGCCGCTTGCTGGAGAGCCGCCCGTTCTTCATCTCATGATTGTAGATCTCTCCATAGGTGCTCACCGTCAGCAACTGTGCACGCTTGGGGAAGAAGTCGACCCTCGTGATGCTGCCGTTGTGTATGCTCCAGTCCTGACGACTTTCTGCCGACTGTGTCAGGGCAGGATAGACAGAGGCGCTGTAAAGGCTGCCACCGTAGGCATTGGTATAGAGATAGGAGGCATAGGCCAGCATGTTACCCAGTTCGGTATTGCCCGCCTTGTAGATGACGTATGACTGCGAGCCGAGTGTTCTTCCCAGTGAGATATAGTTCAGTGTGTCGGCTACATGACGGGCGAAATCGGCCTGCAAGCGCCGTCGCTCAGCCAACTGGTAGGAAGTCAGTGCCTCTTCAGCAGAATACTCTGCTGCCGACTGGGCGTCGAGCGCGTTTCGACGTTCGGTCTCTGAACGGAGGGTCATCATCTGGGCAATCTCCGACTGGCGGATGGCCTCCCGGCTGCGCTCCTCGGAGAGGGCCTGCTGTCCGTAGGCGATCTCCTCCATCTGCTTGCTGATGCGGCGGTCGACCAGTGCCTGCTGCTCCTGTTTGCGCAGTTCGTCAAGCTGAGTCTCCAGTTCCTTGACGCGGTCGTTGTGGTGACGGCGCATGTAAAGCCCTACTGCCACTGATCCCAGTAGCAGGACTGCAAGACTGCCTATGATGATATTCTTCCTGTTCACTTCCGTTTAAGCATGAGCATGGTGATGTCGTCGCTCTGTTCGGTACCGTCCACGAAGTCGGTAATGCCGGTCTTGACGATTTCGATCACCTGCTGACAATTCATTTTCGACATGTCGCTGAGGAGATAATCCAGTCGCTGGTCAGTGAACTCCTGTCTGTACTGATTCATGGCCTCGGTCACTCCGTCGGTGTACATCACCAGCATGTCGCCTTGGTTCAGCTGTAGGGTGTCCTCCTTGTAAGTGACACCTTTCATAGCGCCCACTACCATGTTCTTTGTCTTTGGCAACACCTCGACCGAGCCGTCGGCGCGCAAGATGCGAGGCGGGTTATGTCCGGCATTGCAGTAGGTGAAGAAGCCCGTCTTCGTATTGTAAACAGCATAGAACACGGTGACGAACATAAAGTCCACCGAGATGGCGGCCAGGAGGTTGTTGGCCTCTGTCAGACACGCTGCGGCACTCCTATGCTGCAGTCCCTTCGATCGGATCACGGTGTTACTGACGGCCATGAAAAGGGCTGCCGGGATGCCCTTGTCGCAGACATCGGCTATCACCAGGGCGATGTGGTCGTCGTCGAGGCGGAAGAAGTCGTAGAAATCGCCGCCGATGTCCTTCGCCGCCTCCATCATGGCATAGATGTCTATCTTGTCAGTGAGCTCAGGGAAAGGCGGGAATACCTGTGGCAGGATATACTGCTGGATCTCCTTGGCGGTGGTCAGGTCTTTCTTCAGCGACTCCAGCTGGGTGTGCTCCTCCTGCGTCTTGTGGACGAAGTCGATCTGGTCGATGGCCTTCTCGATGGTGATGGCCAGATCGTCCATGTCGATGGGCTTCGTGGCGAAGTCGAAGGCGCCGTTGTTCATCGCATGACGGATATTCTGCATGTCGCCGTAGGCACTTACCATAATGACGCGCAGCGCAGGGTTACGCATCTCGTTGACCTTTGCCAGCAGTGTCAGACCGTCCATCTCAGGCATGTTGATGTCGCAGAGGATAATCCCAATGTCGGGATGGTCGTTCAGCACGGAGAGGGCTTCCCGCCCGTTACGGGCAAAGAAGAATTCATATTCGCCACTGCGGATCTTCCTTCTGAAATACTGCTTCATCAGAAGTTCGATAGGCGCCTCGTCATCAACACTTAGTATCTTGATTACTTCCATCATGATTATTCCTCCTGTCCCAGCTTCATCTGATGCGATACCACATCGTTGTTGGCAGCGTAGCTTTCGAGCATCTTCTGCTTGGTCTTGGCCATCTTCTGTTTCCATTCGCTACTGGGATCAAACGGATCTGGCTCACTCTCCTTGAGCTTGTCGTCCTTGAAGATGATGAAGTTGTGGAGACCTGTTATTTCGAACGATTCGTAAATTTCCTTGGCGCAGTTCACAAACACGATCCTGGGCTGTTTGCCCAATTCACGCGAGCAGTAAATGATAACACGAATACCACTACTGGAAATAAACGCTAAGTCGGTAGCATCGAAAACTATTTCCTGAATGTCCTGACCCTTGTATCGGGCCAGCGCTTCTAACAATGAAGGAGAATTGGCAGCCGACAACTCGTCATCAAGATCGATTTGGAGTGTCGTACCTTCCAACATGATTTTGAAATACTTTTCCATATTGATAGCTTTTGATGTTCTAGGTTAGAATCTCCGCAAAGATACGAACTATTTTTTTAATCTGCAACGATTTTCTGAATTTTTTGCATTTCCCCCCTCAAAAAACGCATCCCTCGCCGTAGTGGCAAGGGATGCGTAGTCTATTTCGGCTGCAGGTCGGCATACTCGCGGGCGACATTCTCGATGCAGGGACATGCCTTGTGGGGGTTCAGGTCATGGTGGCCCAGGATCACGGCGCGGGGGTAGCGCTCGTGGAGCTCTTCAAGAAGTTGACGGAGGGATGCCTTCTGCGCCTTGGTGCGCGTGTCGGCGGGTTGACCGCGGATATCACCTCCTTTCTGCGCTTAGTTCTGGATCAAATCATCGTCATCATTGCCGCTGCCGCCGTTGTTGTCGCCGCCGTTGTTGTCGCCGCCGCCCTGAGTGCCGCCGCCTGTGTCACCGCCGGTCTCTGAGCCTGTCGAAGAGCCACCCTGGTTCGGGTCAACTATGGGTCGTTCTTATATCTCCTTTGGGTCGTCCGAGTATCTCCCTTCGCCCGTTCAGACGTCTCCTTTACCCCCATGGAAGATATCTGCGTGGCTCGTGGAAGGCATCCCTTTCACCCGTGGAAGGCATCTCCCTCACCA
>Ga0310695_10005507_pt1 | contig 22028 bp, 6 predicted proteins | sample RumenRJG_04DNA_FD_203882 | JGI IMG/M metagenome (GOLD analysis project Ga0310695, IMG submission 203882) | Bovine rumen microbial communities from Lethbridge, Alberta, Canada - RJG_04 (v2) (version 2) | ecosystem: Host-associated > Mammals > Digestive system > Stomach > Rumen | place: Canada...
GCATTACTAATGAGGGTTACCAGCCCAGGTATCCTCCATACATACCCTACAGCGTATCCTACCAATCGCTGTATGTACAACCTAACGGCCCAACCCAAGGCCAAAAGCGTACAACATACCTACCATTTGTTGTACAAATGAATGGCCTAACCCAAGGCCAAAAGTAAAACCTGCAGCGTCATATGATAGACACTGCGAAGAGAAGCAAAGAAATTAAGAAACAAAGAAATTAAGAAATTAAGAGATTACATAACAAGAGGATGCATCGTGCATGTGAAATCATTCGATGCAAGAAGAGCTTGTAATAGGTAGGGGAGAATCCTATGCAAAGAAAGAAAAAGAGATTTACAAGGATTGCCGCGATTAGTCTCACGGCAGCCTTAGCGATGTCTATGTCCTTCCCAGTTTTCGCATACCAGGGGAAAACGGACACCCGAGGCAATCATCGATCTATAATTACTACGTCTGTCCTCCCGACAGGTGAGAAGACAAGCCATTTTACTAGCGGAACAGCGGTGAAGGCAAGCCATTCTACTAGCGGAACAGCGGTGAAGGCTGCCATGTCTACCACCAAAACTACGGCGGTAGAGACCTACACGCCATCTACCGCAACGGAGAAGGATTATGACGTAGCCATTCGTCTGGTGACGATTACAGATGAGGGAGAGTCTGTCCTGCAGACCCAATACGGTAAGTACGGGGACAGCTTCGGCCCACAGGGAACCCTTGTGGTCCGTGATACCTACTATGATCAGTCCACCAAGTCCGACTACGACCTACTGACAGCTAAGGGGGAGTCCACCAAGCAGACCGATTCGTCTGCATTCAGCGGAACCCTTACAGCAGGTCAGAAGACCATTCCAAGTAGTGCCACATTGGCCACCAATTCTGATGGTAAGCCGGAGCTCACATTCTACTATGTGAAGCATGCCGAGGATGAGCGCACCATTACCTTGAATGCAGTCACTCCAGAAGGAACCGTACTGAAATCCATTCAGAAGACAATTACACAGGACACAGATGTAGAGGCTGCTAAGGAACTGGGAGAGAAGTTCACTGAGAACGGCTTGGTTTACGTCGCCCCTTCGGAAATGTATACCATGCTCTTCACTGGTGATACCGTCCAGAATATTACCTATGCAGTTGCTGGCTCAATTGAATCCGAGGGCTACTACATCACCGTTAAGTATGTGGACAGCGATAGCAAGCAGGTGCTGGCAAGTAGACAAGTCTTTGTGAAGAGCAACGACAAGGCGAAGAAGTACATCGCACCACGTACCCTTGCAATCACCAATGATGGTAAGACTACCTATTATAAAGTGGATCAGAATAAGAAGGATAATTCTTACGAATTCACCCATAAGAAGGATAGCACCAAGCGTGAGTACACTGTCTACTACATCAATGATGTGAAGAATCGCCAGGACTATACCTGGTACATTCTCCAGTATGATGCAGCAACCAATCAGTGCATAAATATCATCCAGAGAACCGTAAAGTACGGGGAAACTGTAGAGTTTAATGCCAAGAAGGAGGACTTACCTAAGGGGTATACCGTAAATCAATCCTTCAATAAGGTACTGAAGCACACTTATGGTGATGGAGAGCGTAGTACCTATGTCTACTACGATCCAGAAGGCTATAACACCAAGACCGTGCACAAGAAGGATGTCACCTTCCGCTACATGGTAATTGACGACACGGTAAATGGTCATGAGATCTTCCCAGAGGAGACAGACCTGGTTAAGACCCATATGGAAGTCACTGATCAGAAGCCGGACTCTGCAGATGATCAAGACCGTGACACCGTAGCAGAGACGGAATATAAGCTTCCGGAGAGGATCTCCTACAAGGGAGAGGAGTATGAGCTGGTTAAGGGACAGGTGAACCCTGTACTTTTAAGCTACTATTCTCCTCGTAGCACCTACACCTTCTACTATAAGAATGTGAAGGATGTGAACTTCTATACCATTAAGACAGAGATCATTCACGAGGCAGAGATCCTAGACGGTCATATCACCTACGTGATTGTTCCAGGCGTAACACGTACCATTATTACCCAGGTTGGAACAGGCATCAGCCGTCCAGTCCAGGTCAATGATAATACAGGTGCAGAGATCGGTAATAATGGCGATGCCAATGCAAATGGAGCCAATGGCGGTGATGCCAACGGTGGAGATGCCAATGGTGGCACAGATACCAGTATCGACGGCATCGACACCGATGAGATCCAGACACCTCAGGCAAATATAAAGCTCGATGAAAAGAACGGGAATAACTTCCCTGTGGTGCCAATCGTAATGGCAGTTGCAGTAGCAGGACTTCTCCTAATGGCAAGTGGTCTGATGATTCGAAGAAAGAAATTACAGTTTGTAAATAAGGGTCAGTCCTACGATCCAAGTAGGGAAGACCAGGGAACAGATGCAACAAACCAGGAAGATAAGAAGGGAGGAAATCAGTAATGAAGAATAAACTTAAAAGTATTCTATCAATTGAAATCCCATTCCTCTATCTAAAGAAGACCCTGGCATTGGTTTTGATTGCAGGAATGGTGCTAACCAATGGAGACTTTGCCCTGTTAGGGCATACTGTGGTTGAGGCTGCAGCAAGTAGCTTCAAGGCCAACGGAACTAGCGTTGACTTAGATACACCAGAGTCTTGGCAGGCTATGGCCAATGCCAAGAATAATATCACCGATAAGTCAGGAGTCAGCCAGTCCGTTCTGGGAAAAGCCTGGCTCTATGGCGTTGTAGCCAATGAGTGGAACTTCGATGGTGAGTCAGAGACGAACTTTGCAGTAAAGACCCTAAGCGGCAAGGCTGGACAGACTGGTGTCACTGATAAGGCCAAGGGAGACCTCTCTGCTGAGTCAATGGTAGGAGAGTCCACTACCAATGGTGTAGTACAGATTAAGGGAGTCCCAGAGACTCTAACTCTGCCAAAGGGACAGGAATCGAAGTTTTTTGACTCCTGCAATGGCTTAATCTATAAGTATGACACCAAGGAGAATATCGAGGCAGCCATCGATGCAATGCGAAGCCATGTAGCACAGCAGTCTGCAGACATGGCACAGAAGAATAGTATCCCTGACTACAGTAAGGTGGCTCGTGGTGACTCTGCACAGAAGATCACCCTGGACTTCACAAATTCTCCTGAGGGTACCATCTATGTAAATGTAGACCAATGGGTTGTAAACAGCCAATGGGAAGTAAACGACTGGAGTCTTTCTCAGGCCTTTAAGGAGAATGGTGCAATCACCATCAAAAAGAAGTCTAACCAGATCATCGTATTTAACTTCAGCGGTTCTGAAGTTAACCTGAATAAGATGATGATCGAAGAGGACGGTAAGTCCCAGGATACCGTTGGCATCGCCAATACACCAAGTAGTTCCAATGACATCATTGAGGGCCTCTACTTCAATATGCCGAATGCAACCAAGGTTCACCTGCAGGACTCTGCAGGTATCTTCATCGCACCAAAAGCGACGGTTACAACTGGTGGTGTCGGCGGTGGATGGCTAATCTGCGACAAGCTCATCAATGGCTGTGAGTGGCACTTTACCAATGGTAAGCTGCCAGATACATACGGCAAGGATTCTGTACAGTTCCACGCTGTGAAGAATATTGCAGGAAAGCCAGCAGACAAGGATGGGTTTACATTTACCCTGTCTGAAAAAGATGGAAATAAATGGAATACCATCCAGACCAAGACCAATAAGGGTTCTGCTATCGACTTCGACAGTATCGAGTACAAGTACGACACCAAGAATCCAAATCAGGAAGTAAAGCTCTACCGCATCTCAGAGGAAGACAAGCAGACTCTGAATGGGGTTACTTATAATGCAGAAAAGACCGACTACTACGCACGTGTCACCCTAGATAAGACCTCGGCGGCAGGCCAGGGGAACTCTAACAACTATAGTGTCAAGGCCAGCGTAGCCTACTATAAGGATGAGGCTTGCAGCCAGCTAATCGATACAGAGACCCCTGTATTCAATAATACAGAGGCCAATGGAAGTCTGCTGGTTCTAAAGAGCGTAAGCGGTCCTAAGGGATTTGAACTGACAGATGACCAGAAGCAGGCGATTGTCTTCACAGTAAGTGATTCGAATGGGGCGACCATCGCAAGCTTCACCTACAAGAATATGCTGGATCATTCTGGTGTCACACTGCCAGATGGCTCTGTGGTCAGGGTGACCTATGAGGAGGGTGGTGTGAAGCTGTCCAATCTGACTCCTGGTAGCTACACTGTAAGTGAAAAGGTAGACCAGGACAATGATGTGGCAGGTTACGCCCATACCACTACGGTAACAGTTGATGGAAAAGAAGAGACTACAAACAGTGGATCTGTCACAGTAGAAAGTGCAAAGGATGCATCCATTGCCTTCAAGAATAGCTATGCACAGGCCTCTGTAGAACTGAATGGTACGAAGACCATCGATGGTAATAAACCTAAGGATAAGGAATTCGCATTCAGTCTCTATAAGGCAAGTAAGAATGGAAAAGACTTTAAACGCGGCGACCGCATTGAGACCGTTCGGAATAATGGAGAGGGTAACTTTAGCTTCTCTACCATTACCTATTCCAAGGCTGGAACCTATTACTACTTCATCCTAGAAGAGGATCCAAGTCATGATGCGAAGGGACAGGAAACCGGTATCAAGAAGAATACCCAGAAGTATCTGGTAACAGTTGTAGTTCAGAAGAATAGGGATGGAAGCCTTACTGCAGAGGCACCAAGCTATCAGGAGATGGCATCTATTACCACTAATGGAGAGTCCACGAAGCCTTCTAACACAGCAGCCTTTATGAATACTACAGAGAAGTCTCTTGGAAGCCTCTCCCTGTCTGCAAAGAAGGAACTAATAGGCCGTGATCTAAAGGCTGGGGAATTCACCTTCGAATTGGTGGCAGCAGATCAGGATGGAAAGCCAATTACCGAAAATGGTAAGGAAGTCATCCTGCAGTCTGTTAAAAATGGTGTGAAGAAGGCAGATGGATCCAATAATATCCAGTTTAAAGAGATCACCTATCAGAAGGACCTCTATAATGGAATCGACCAAAGAGGAACCTACTACTACATTGTCCGTGAGAAGCAGGGTACAGATAGCCATATCGCCTATACCAAGGTCACCTATCTGGTAAGGGTGAATGTTACAGATTCGAAAACAGATGGAAAGCTTGAGGTAGAAAAGTCTATTCAGCTCCTGTCTGATGGAACGAGCAATGAGACAGCTAAGGCAACAGATACAAATAAGGAAAATATTGAGTTTGTAAATACCTATAGTGCATCTGGTTCTATTACAATCAGCGGTAAGAAAACTGTGAATGGTAAGTCAATTGATGACCAGGCACAGTCTATTTCTGGTGCCAAGAATCAGGAATTTATCTTTCGCTTAGACCAGATGGCTAAAGATGGTGCCAAGGCTAGCGAGAAGAGCGATGGACTCCATCGCACAGCGAAGACCAATGCAAGTGGTCGGTTTACATTTGATAAGATTCCATACACCTTAGATGATGCGGGAAATACCTATTACTACAAGCTGTCTGAGGATACCTCTAAGCTACAGGCTGGCTATAGCAAGGACTTCGATGATCAGTACATCTCTGTAAAGGTAGAGAAATCCAATAAGGATGATGGTACCTTGGAGCTAACCATTAGCTCTAAGACCTATGACAAGGATGGTAAGGTCAAGAAGTCTGATGGAGCGACGATTAATGTAAATGGCGCAGACTACACCTATGATGCAGGCAATCTGAATAATAAGTACGCTGCAAGCACATCTGTAAAGCTCCATGGCAATAAGACCATCAATGGACAGAAGCCAAGCAAGGATGTCACGGATAAGTTCTCCTTCAAGCTGAGCCTCCTAGAGTGGAGAGATGCTAGCGGCAGTGTACACACACAGAAGGACGATACGTATCGTCAGACCGTGAAAACTGATAACTATAGTCAGATTGTGAAAACTGATAAGGATGGTAACTTCAGCTTCAAGCCACTGGCCTTCTACTTAGATGATGAACATAATCAGATTGGTACCTATAAGTACCAGATCGAGGAAGTAGATGTACCAGAAGGATATAGCGTAAATACATCAGCTCAGATTGTCATTGTGAAGATAGAAGATAATGGCAAGGGACAGCTGGTAGCCACCATGACAGACGAGAAGGGTAAGGCTATAAAGGCAGACCCAGAGAAGAATAGCTATACCGTAAAGGGCTACACTTTCGACAATACCTATGAAGCAGCTGGCCACTATGCATTCTATGGTCAGAAGGTGCTGACAGGACGAAGCCTGAAGGAGAATGAGTTCTCCTTTAAGGTAGTAGAACTCATCAATAAGGATGGTAAGACGACAGAACAAAAGGTGGCAACTGCTAAGAATACGGCAGATGGCAGCCTGGTATTCGATTACGGTACAAATCCTGATGGAAGTATCAAGACTGGAATCGACTATAGCCTCGACCATGTAGGAACCCATACCTATAAGATCACCGAGGATAAGACTACTCTCGGCGGTATCAAAGAGAATAAGGAAGCCTATATCCTAACGGTTGATGTAAAAGACAATGGTAAGGGCGCCCTGGATGTGAAGACTACCTCTATGAAGAAGCAGGAGGATGGTAAGGATGTCGATGGATCCCTTATTAAGAATCCTAGCCAGGAGCAGTTGGTAAAAGAAATCGTCTTTCACAATGTCTATAAGGCAAGGGGATCCATTTCGATTACTGGTACCAAGCAGATGCTTGGCCGTAAGCTGAATGATTGGGATAAAGAAAATGTATACTTCAACATGTTCATCTATGGTATCTACCACAGGGATACTGGAAAGTGGGAATATCCTAAAGACCAGTCTCCAATCTATCAGGGTGGACTGAAGGATATCTCTCAGGATGGACAGACTGCAACCATCGCATTTGGTCATTATGAAATGCGGGATGGGAAGCAGGTCCTGGTAGAAGAGCCAATTACCTATACGGAAAAAGATGCTAACAATGTGTACATCTATCGTTTCTCCGAGAATATTCGTGGACTAGAAAATGACCAGACCAAGCATGGAGTCACCATGGATGGGTCGATGGGACAAGCGATCGTATCTATCAAGGATAATGGGGACGGAACCCTGTCTGTGCAGGAGGATAGCGACTTCCAAGGAAACCATGACACCACAAAGGATCCAATCGTCAATACCTATCATGCATCAGGGGAGCTGAATCTCTCGGGCACGAAGGAACTGATTGGTAAGGATTTGAAGCAGGGTGACTTTAAATTCATTCTGCGTCAGACAGACAAGGATGGTAAGGAACTTACAGATGGGTACAGTGAGATTGTATCGAATGCTGCACCAAGCACAGTTATGGGCGCAAATGCCAATGGTTCTACGGCTGGGTTTGCTTTTCGTGCCATCAAGTACACGGAGGCAGATGCAGGTAAGGACTTCTACTACACGGTATCCGAGCTGGCAGGAGACCAGGCAGGCATCACTTATGATAGAAAGGTATACCAGATCCATGTAAAGGTCACAGATAATGGAGACGGCACACTGAAGGTGGAGAGAAAGGATGAAGTAAAGCAGATCTCCTTCACCAACTTCTACAATGCAAGTGCAAGCCTGAAGCTGAATCTGATTAAGACCATTAATGGAAAGACGGTAGATGAAAGTCATGTAGCAAAGCTAGAGGATAAGGAATTCACCTTTACCCTGACAGAGATGAATGGTAAGGGAGAGAAGGCTTCTCCTAAGAAGAATGGCAAAACAGAGACCATTACCGTCTCTGGTAAGGATGGTAAGGCCTCCTTCTCTCCGCTGAGCTACACCTTGGCTGATAAGGATCAGACCTACTATTACCGCATCGCTGAGGATGCATCTACATCTAAGATGCCAAAGGGATTTAAAAAGGATGGTAAGGACTTCTACTTCTCCATCACAGTAAGTGACGATGGAAGTGGACTTCTGCACCTCACAAGCGATAGTGACGCCATCAATGACGGCATGGATGGCAATACCTTCACTGCAAAGTATGCACTGGGTCATACCTTCAATAATACCTACTCTGCAAGTGGTGAGTTACCAGTTAAGGGGAATAAGACCATCAATGGTCTATCTCCAGACAAGAATGTGAAGGATCTCTTCGCATTTACTCTGACAGAGATATCTGTGAATGGTGTACCTGTTGAAAAGCCATATACAGAGACTGTAAAGACAGATAAGGATGGCAAGTTCTCCTTCACTTCACTGAAGTACAGCATGAATCCGGATATCGCTAATAGCCCATCTGGAAGCGTGAAATACATCTATCAGATTGAGGAGACCTCATGCCCGACTGGATACACCAAGGATACTGAACCAAAGAATCTGGAAGTTATTGTTTCTGATTATGGCGATGGAACCCTAAGTATCCAATCTACGGAACCTGAGACTGGGTATACATTTAACAACCTCTATAATGCCAAGGGATCCATTACTCTGAAGGGTAAAAAGACGCTTCATGGCCGCGATATGGAAGCGGATGAGTTCCACTTCACAGTAACTGAGACCGATGACAAGGGCACAGCTCTGAAGGTTAAGAATGCAGAGGGTAAGGAAGTCGATAAGGTTGTAGCAAGAGGTTCTAATGCCGCAGCAAGTAAGGATCAGGCAGCAGCTATTACCTTCGACCCGATTACTTATGACAGTGTGGAAGCAGTAGGAACCCATACCTATGAGATCACTGAGGATCCATTCCAGGGAGCAGCAGAGGATGGCTCTAAGGATGGCCTGCAGGCCAATACCCAGAGATATATCCTTCAGGTAGAGGTAAGTGATAATGGAGACGGCACTCTGAAGGCAGAGGCTATCTCTGGAACAGATGCAGATGGAGAGACCATTGATCCAGCAACTGGCATCGCCTTCACCAATACCTATAAGGCAAGTGGCGCAATTACCCTGAATGGAAGTAAGAAGCTCACAGGCCGTGATATGGAAGCGGATGAGTTCCACTTCACAGTAACTGAGACCGATGACAAGGGAAATCCACTGAAGGTAAAGGATGCCGATGGAAATACTGTCGATAAGGTGGTTGCAAGAGGATCCAATGCAGCAGCAAGTAAGGATCAGGCAGCAGCTATCACCTTCGACCCGATTACTTATGACAGTGTGGATGCAGTAGGAACCCATACCTATGAGATCACTGAGGATCCATTCCAGGGAGCAGCAGAGGATGGCTCTAAGGATGGCCTGCAGGCCAATACCCAGAGATATATCGTTCAGGTAGAGGTAAGTGATAATAGAGATGGTACTCTGACGGCAGAGGCAGTCTCTGCTACAGACCAGAATGGCCAGACCATTACTCCTGCAAGTGGAATTGTATTCACCAATAATTACAAAGCATATGGTTCCTTAGATCTCCTTGGAATCAAGATACTAGAGGGTAGACAGCTGACAACACAAGATAACTTCCGCTTCGTAGTAGAGGAAGAGACACGTGATGCAGAGGGCAATGTAAACCGCCGCCAGGTATCCAGTGCGAAATTAACACAGGAGTCTATCGCAGCAGATAAACAGAGTGCAGAGCTTGTCTTCGATCGTATCAACTACACACTAGCTGATGTGGGAACTCATACCTATAAGATCCATGAGGTAATCCCAGAAGCAGCAGAGAAGATAGCAGGTATCACCTACGATACAAGGGAGTATACCCTGGTCGTAACTGTCTCTGATAAGGGGGATGGAACCCTAACTGTAGAGACACGTGATGCAGCTGGTAACAAAGTAGATGTAACGAAGGCAGACACCTATAGCTTCAAGAATAGCTATGCAGCGAATGGTGATATCACACTGACAGGAAGTAAGACCCTTGTAGGACGTGATATGAAGGATGGCGAATTCACCTTCACCGTACGTGAGCAGAATGCAGATGGAAGCTATAAAAAGGCAGCCGATGGTACAGATCTGATCGTAGCAACTGGTAAGAATGAGGAGGCTAAGAACGGTCAGGCAGCAGCAATTGACTTTACAAAGATTAGTTATAAGGACATCACAGAAATCGGAACCCACACTTATGTAGTCACTGAGGATCCATTCCAGGATGCAGCAGAGGATGGCTCTAAGGATGGACTGCAGGCGAATAGCCAGTCCTTCAAGGTGGTTGTCCGTGTAACAGATGATGGACAGGGGAATCTCACAGCAAGTGCCATCTCTGGAACAGATGCAGATGGAGAGACCATTAATCCAGTAACTGACATCGCCTTTATCAATACCTATGAGGCAAGTGGCGACCATAGCTTCTATGGCACCAAGACAGTAGCAGGTAGAGATCTGACCCCTGGAGAGGATTATCAGTTCCAGGTAGAGGAAGTAATTACAGATGAGGATGGAAAAGAAAACCGTGTGGAAGTATCCACTGGTCATCTGAACCCTGATACCATCGTTGGTAATCATGGAGATATCCTCTTTGGAACTCTCCACTACACCTTAGCGGATGTGGGAACCCACACCTATAAGATCCACGAGGTCATCCCAGCTGATCAAGATAAGATGGCAGGCATCACCTATGACAAGACAGAATACACAGAGATCGTAACTGTATCTGACAAGGGAGATGGAAGTCTAGAAGTAGTCGCAAAGGATGCCGATGGCAACCTGATTAATAGTGGCGAGACAAAGACCTATAACTTCACCAATACGTACCAGAATGTAGCAGTTCGCTTCACTGGCAGCAAGACACTTGCTGGTGGGGACATTGCAAGCTATCCTGGAGCATTCCGCTTCGACTTAGTAGACAGCGATGGACAGGTCATTGATACCGCGAAGAACGATGCGACCGGTCGGTTTACATTTGCTCCAATCTACTATGAGGCAAGTGATGTAGGTGAGCATACCTACACCATCGTGGAAGAGAATGCAGGACGAATCATCAATGGCATCAAGTATGATGACAGTGAGATTCCTGTAACCGTAACGGTAGAGAATCGAGCTGGTAAGCTGGTGGCTACAGGCCAGGTAGAAGGGGATGAGATCGCCTTCCATAATGAGAAGCTGTCAGAGATCACCGTTCAGAAGAATTGGGCAGATGATCAAAATGCAGCCAATGCTCGTCCACAGCAGATTACCGTTGATCTCCTGCAGAATGAACAGGTGGTTCGCTCTGCAGTCCTGACAGGCGCTACAGACACCTGGACCTATACCTTTAAGGATCTGACACCTGGTACCTACAAGGTACGTGAGCGCTCTGATAGCCCATACTACGAGGTATCCTACGATAAGCAGATCTTAGATCTCACAGATGAGAATGGACAGGCTAAGGATGAGACAGTAACAATTACGAATACTTTTGAGAGAACTGTAGACCTAGTAGCCTATAAGGATCTCATGGGACAGGCCCTGAATGATGGCCAGTTCCGCTTCGTCCTTCATAGAAATAGCGATGGAGATGACACTAGTCATGACCTCACAACCACCAACCGTGGCGATGGCTCCATCAGCTTCTACGATGTGACCTATGATCCAAATGGCTACACCATGTACGAGGTAGCAGAGCAGTCTAAGTATCCGCACATCACCTTTGATGAGCATAATTCGATTGCTACAGGACTGAGATTCGATCCAGAGGGTAATCCAATTACCCAGGAAGACGGCACAGCTCTTTATACCTTTAAGAATGTATACCGTCCGATCGTTCTCCGTGTACAGAAGCGTTCTAAGTCCGCACCATTTGATCCGCTGGTTGGCGCAACCTACGGACTGTACCGCTATAGTGCAGACGGTAATGATGTCCTGGTAGAGGCACAGCTCTCTGATAGCAATGGTTATATGTACTATGGCAAGATTGAGCCAGGTGTGATCTACTACTTCAAGGAAATTAGTGCACCAGCAGGACATGAGGTAGACCCTTATGCTGGTAAGCACTTCCAGGTGAAGTACACAGAGAATGGTAATATCGCAGTCTATGACGAAGATGGTAATCCAGACACTACCTATGGCGATATCACTACCATGGAGGATAAGACAGAGGGCTATCGCACAACAGAGATCATCAAGGAGAAGGACTCCTTAGATGAGATCCAGGCCAATGAGAAACAGAGCCGCTATGCATACACAGGTAATGGTGTGGATGCAGTTGCAATCGCTGACAAGGGTGCATTCCCAGAGGGAACGACCATGGTAGTTACTCCTCTGACAGGAGACCGCTTAGCAGAAGTAGAGACTCTCTTAGAGAATAATGTAGGCCAGTTCAATACCATGGCCTTCTATGACATTACATTTACCGATGCAGATGGTAAGGAAGTCGAGCCGGCATTTGGTGATGTAGACGTCACTATCCAGCCAGAAGTTGGTCTGGATACCAAGGGAATCGAACTGAAGAATCTGAAGCTGATTCACTTAATCGATGATGGTGATCCAGAGAGCACCGTGAAGACAGTAAGTCTGGTAACAGGTTCCATTGCAGCTGAGGAAAAGGACGGAGAGGAGAAGTTAACACAGACCAAGATTACATCCAAGAGCTTCTCTGTATTCGGTCTCATTGATCCAAAGGATTCTACACTGGGTAATAACTACTTACTGACAGCAAATGGTGTAGGTGACTTTGTATCTAAGCTGAAGGTTGCAAAACTAGACACTCAAGGTAACTTCATCCCGAATGCAACCTTAGATGTCTACACCTTTGACCCGAAGAAGAAGGATGGAATCGGAGAGCGTGTCATCCGCTGGACCACAGCAGAGGGATGCCAGTATCTACAGAGAATCCTCAATGTTAAGACTCCTTATGTACTGGTAGAGACCAATGCTCCAGATGGATATGCGATTGCAGATAATATCATCTTCTCCATCGGAAAGTATGACTCCAGCATCACTTGCTACACCCTGAAGGATGGCAAGCGAACTGCAAGTGAAAAGGAGACGCAGCTCCATACCAATGGCAGCGAGCTCATCATGGTGGATGATCCAATCACTGTTATGAATAAGACAGACTATAAGATCATCCCTCAGGTGAAGGAACTGACCAGAGATCGTGAGATCACAGTACCTGGAGCACCAAAGACTGGTGACAAGCCAATCATCCCATTGGTTGTGATCCTCTTAGCAGGAATCATTGGCTTCGCAGGAATTGAAATAGAAAAGAGAAGAAAAAATAGGAAGGAAAAATAAGACACAAATATTCTGGATGTCTTTATGGATAGCAGTGATTAGATATCTGTATAGAAAGTAAACATTCTATCCTTGCTTTCGTGGTACCTATCGTGGCATGCCAAAATGCCAGACAAACCAGAATTGTATGAAAAATTATCAGAATAATTGTGTATAACTTGTAAAAATGTGAATAAAATGGTGGAAAAACAGACAATAATAAAGAGCCTGTAAAGTGAAAATAAACTTTTTATTAAAACTCCCTAGAAATGCTTGCATCGAGAGGCTTGGGAGTGCTATAAAAGTATCGTACTAGCTGACAGGCTAATATAATTTTTCATAACTCCGCCACGAGATGCGAATCTCGTGGCACTCCCCGAATATTCAACCGGCTCACTTTTGTGGGTCGGTTTTTTGTTGCACAAGACCGGAAAGTGAATGGATGACTTTGTTACGTTTATATCAGTATGTGAAAAACCACGATAGTGGAGTATGATAAAGAGTAATACCAAAGACAGGATTGGTCTACATTTATGAGGGAATCAGGGGACATCATTAGAGGGTAGTCCCTAAGGGAGAATCGGATGAGAAAAAGAGTACAGAATCGTGGGTTGAAGAGAGCTGTTCGGATCATACTGCTTCTGGTGGTTGCCGTGTGGGGATATCTGGGCTATCGCTACTTCTTCACCGTTACACAGAAGTATACGGAGCGGACAGTGGAGTTAGGCTCTAAGAAGCTTAGCAGTGATCCACATGATTTCTTCATCGGAACGGAAAAGAATCTAGAGAGTGCTAGTGTGGACACCTCTGAGGTGGACACTAAGACCATCGGAGACTACAGGGTCCGTGGCTATGCTCTGGATCACACATATACCTACACAATCCATGTGAAGGATACGACAGCCCCAAGCATCGCTAAGGATAAGAAGGCGGTATTTGGTAATAAGAATAGCTACCAGGCGGAGGAAATCGGTAAGGCCTCTGATAAGGGAGAAATCAAGTCCTTCTATGTCACTGGTGCCAAAGATGCCAAGGGAAATAAACTGAAGATTAAGGAGCATGCCTTCAGCCCTGAGGATGTGGGCGAGTATCAGGTGACTCTGGAAGCCACCGATGAGAGTGGGAATGAGACGACGAAGGAAGTCTCTGTGAAGGTAGAGGAGTCTCCACACTTTCTCATGGTAGCGGATCGGAAGATCCAGGTAGGTTCTGACTTCGATCCAAGTGAATTCGTCTTCGCTGAGGATAAGGACAATAAGGACGTCTCTGATTCTGTCACAGTGGATGCAGGGGACTATAACTATAATAAGTCTGGGGAGTATACCATTACGGCCTATGCCACAGATGAGAAGGGAATAAAGGGCCATACCAGCTTTAAGATCACAGTTGGTGACTTCGGTGGAGCCAATGACTATGGCTTTACAGATTCAAGAGAGACGAGACAGGCGATGCTGGACCATGGCTACTTTAAGACCAGAAAAACCGACGGCAATCATACGGATGCCACAGCCCTGGCGACAGAACGTTCCTCTGTAGGTATCAAGGGTGGATCAAGGGCGGCAACATGCTACTGCTTCTCGGGATTCGTCTATAAGGTGACAGCAGATAAGGTCTACTTCGGAACAGCCAGACACTGTCTGGAGTGCTTCCCCATTGCAGATACCACCATTGTGGCGAACTCTGTAGGAACTCCTGCTACTATAAATACGGCAGATATCAAGACCATCCAGTCTGAGAACCATGATACGGCTATGTTCTCAGTGCCAACCAGTTACTTCGACTTCGAATATCTGAGACATCTGAGAGAGGTAATTGTGGACTCCAGTGTCTATGACCGTCTGCCAGAGAATGACACGGTTGTGATGAATATCCAGAGCTTCGGTATGCCAGATGTCAGCTGGAGTGATATCATCCTGCCGGTGAAGGCTAGGTCCTTTGATCAGGCTAGCTCCAGATGGGGTTCTTTTGATGAGTCCTATGTGGTTACGGATAAGGTAACCAAGCAGGGAGAGAGTGGTGGACCTCTCTTCGATAAATACGGCGAATTAATCGGAATTAATTCCTGTATTATCTATCTACCTGATGGGACCTCTATCTCTTGCTTCTGTAGACTGGAAGGACTGACAGAGCTAACAGCAAGGCTAGGAGAACTGTAGACTAGGAGATAAGTAGGGCCTTCGGTGGATAGGAAAAAAGCCATCAAAAAACCGCAGGATGGGAAAATCCTGCGGTGATATGCCCTGTCGCCAAGGATTATGAAAAAAGGTTTGTAGCCTTGAGCTACCTAAACTGTTTTGGATTTTAGCATAATAATGGATAGAAATCATCAGTTTATGGAAAAAATTTACACATTTTTCACAAAATTGTAGATATACACCACGACCGTGGTATAAAGTGAAGCGGTTGTCATATTATAGCTAGAGTTGAACTAGAGTTAACGGACAGATGAATGAAATTCACTACCATAAAACCATAGTGAAACATATGCAAGTAAAGTTGAATTACATTGAATCGTATAGTGAATAATATTTAAGTGTGATATAATCTCAACATATAGCAAACAGTAGTTGAAATTTATTTAAGTAACAAGAAGAGATTAACACACTATGAAGAAGGAACGTAACACATTTACAGGAAAAGTTGGCTTCGTCCTAGCCGCCGCAGGTGCATCTGTTGGCCTAGGTAATATCTGGAGATTCCCATACTTAGCTGCACAGTACGGCGGTGGAATCTTCCTTTTGATTTATATCATCCTCGCTATGACCTTTGGTTATACAATGATCATTGCAGAGACAGCCATTGGTCGTATGACAAAAAAGAGCCCGGTTGGTGCATTTAAAAGCTTTAGTGATAAGAAGTGGATTGCTGCAGGAGGTTGGATCAATGCCATCATCCCCATCCTCATTGTCCCTTATTATTCTGTAATCGGTGGATGGGTCATCCGTTACTTAGCTGAATACATCACAGGCGATGCACATAAGCTGGCACGGCCGGATTCTTTTACGAATCTGATTGGCTCTGGTCTGAATTCGGAGATTTGGTTTTTAGTATTCACAGTATGCGTTCTAATCATCATCTTCATGGGTGTTCGCTCTGGTATTGAGCGTGTATCTCGCGTCATGATGCCAATCCTTGTTATACTGGCAATCATCGTATGTATCTACTCTATGACTCGTCCAGGAGCAGTAGAGGGTATTAAGTATCTCCTGATTCCGAATCTACAGAACTTCTCATGGATGACCGTTGTATCTGCTATGGGACAGATGTTCTACTCCTTGTCTATCGCCATGGGTATCCTGGTAACCTTCGGTTCCTATATGAAGAAGGAAGTATCCATTGAGGGTGCCACCAGACAGGTCGAGTTCTTCGATACAGGTATCGCTATTATGGCAGGTCTCATGATTATCCCAGCAGTATTTGCTTTCTCTGGTCCAGAAGCAGCCAATAATCTGAAGGCTGGTCCAAGCCTTATGTTCATCACAATGCCAGCCATCTTCGACTCTATGGGATTTGGAAGTGCAATTGGTGCAGCCTTCTTCCTCTTAGTCTTCTTCGCAGCATTGACCTCTGCAATTGCATTGGCAGAGAGCGCGGTATCTACCTTCGAGGATCAGATGGGCTGGAGCCGTAAGAAGGCGACGGTTATCATCGGTATTATTATGATTGCCTTAGGATCTCTGTCAGCCCTTGGCTATGGTCCATTGTCAGAGGTAAAGATTATCGGAATGCAGTTCTTAGACTTCTTTGACTTCCTTACCAACTCCGTAATGATGCCAATCGCAGCATTTGCAACCTGCATGCTTGTAACCTTTGTAATTGGTAGAGATAAGATTGCAGATGAAGTATTAGAGGGTGGTGCCTTTGTTCGTCGTCCAGTATTCAACTTCATGATTAAGTATCTGGCACCAATCTTTGTCCTGGTAATCCTGGGATCTAGTATTGCGAATGCTTTTGGATGGATCTCTATGTAAAGGATAGGATAGAGGGGTACCTCTACTCCCTTTAAGGCTTACATGGATTCTTTATAATAGAATCCGTACATTATATAGGAACCCCTCTTGGGACTAATTTCCTAGTGAAATGGTTCCTAAGAGGGATTTTTTTTCGTACAAAATTCGTAGACAAATGAGGATTAAAGGAGGTGTAGAACATTAGATATTAGGCTTGGCGAAGGCTTAAATTTAGAAACACTATTTTCAATTTGAGCTTTGGTATGGCATATTGCTGGAGAGAAGTGTATAGTGAAAAACGATAGGGAAAATGTGAAAAGGAAAGATTATGAAAGACATCAATGTACAAACACCACAAGTGCAAAGGATGATTCAGGAACTAGAGGCTTGCCAAGATCCTTGGAATGAGAAGGCTGTCCAGCTATGTCAGGAGATACTGGCGAAGGCAGAAGCGGATAAAAATGTCCTGGTGCAGGGCTACTGCCACGCCCGTCTTGCGCGTTTCTACTATCGTCATAGCGATCAGGATCGCTGTAATAAGCATATACAGCTAGGAATCCCCATGCAGGATGCATCCGGTGATGGGGTCTCTCTGGCTATTTCTTACAATCTTCTGGGAATCGATGCCGTGAATCACGGGGACTATGCCATCGCATTAGAGTATTTCCAGCGGGCCATTCAATCAGATAAAACCAATCCACGAAGCATGGGCAATGCCCTGGTGAATATCGGCCACATCTACTACGAGGTAGAGGACTTAGATACTGCGATCCGTTATTGTCATGATGGTCGCCAGTACGTCGAATCCTCCGGTGACTTAGATGCAATTCTACTCGCTCTCGAGCAGGAGGCTACCTATGATATCTGGTCTGGACGAATCCAGGAGGCAGAGGAACTGATTCCTCGCATCCAGAAGATTCTAACACAGTTAGAGGAGAAGTATCCAGACGTCGTCTATCCAGATCTGGCAGAGACCATGATCTACTATTATGATGCTCAGGGTGACAGTGAGAAGAGAAATGCTGCGGCAGAGGACTTCCTGTGTCGCTTAGAGAAGTTCGATGAGTATCTGGACTATGCCGAGGACGCCATCTGGATTGCAGACACGATGCTGAATGTTGGTAATACCGAGTATGTAGGCCGACTCCTAGACCATATGCGCCAGCCTGTGATGGATTCTGAGATCTACCATATTATGCTGGAATTCATCCAGAGAGACATCCGCTACAATCAGATGATTGGAAATGTAGACCGCTGCCAGCAGTTGGAGTCTGATTATGTAGATATCAGCATTAAGAAGAAAAAGGAAGACGTACGAATCTATCGAATGAATGTCAATGTCCGTACCAAAATCGCTGAATTAGAAATAGAGAAGAAGCGTATGGAGGACGAGAATCGTCGTCTCATGCGAGCTGCTACAATCGATCCGCTGACACAGGTTGCCAATCGTGCTCTGATGAATCAGAAGGCAGAGGAGATGTTCGAGGAAGCATACCAGCAGCGTAAAACACTGGCTGTAGAGATGATGGACGTCGACTTTTTCAAGCAGTTCAATGATACCTATGGACATCAGGAGGGTGATCGCTGTCTCCAGCGAATCGCATCTATTCTGAAGTCTCTCGAGGATCAGTATACCTTCGTGGCTCGCTATGGTGGTGATGAGTTCTTCATCATCTATCTAGGTCTGACAGATAATCAGGTACTGGCTAAGGCGGAATCAATCCGACAGGCGGTGGCGGAACTGTCTATGGATAATCTAGGTGCGCCAAGCGGCAAGGTGACAGTCTCCCAGGGTATACGAAACAGTATCCCTAAGATGACCAATAAGGTCTGGGACTACACCTATGCAGCGGATAATGCCCTCTATCAGGTGAAGAAGACGAATAAGGGGAATATTCTCCTCCTTCATAGCGCAGAGATGAATGAAGCAGTATTAGCAGACTCTACCATGGAGTAAGGGATACATTCTGTAGATCTTGTAGATCCACCAACTGCTGCGGCAGGATAGAGATAGAACTGAAAATGATAGAGATAAGCGGCTCGTTAGGGCCGCTTTTTTTACATGATGATTCGATAAACAATATAGTGAATAGAATTCAATTAATACTTCACAACGTTAATGTAATTAAGTATAATAGATGAAAAATATAAATCGAAGAGAGAAATGGGTGAAAAAACATCCGTCTTACGATTCGAAGATAGAAATACATGAAAGAGAGAAAAGATTATGGAGAAGAAGAAAAGTAATTTCAGCGGCGGGCTGGGATTCGTCATGGCAGCGGCAGGTAGTGCTGTCGGCGTAGGTAATCTATGGAGATTCCCATACTTAGTAGCAAAGGATGGCGGTGGACTATTCTTAATCATCTATCTGGCACTGGTAGTTACCTTCGGCTTCACCCTCCTGGCGTCCGATATCGCCATCGGACGTAAGACCAAGCAGAGCTCTATTAAGGCCTATGGCACCATGAAGAAGGGCTGGGGATTCCTAGGAATCCTTACCTTCTTAATACCAGTTATCATCATGACCTATTATGCAGTTATCGGTGGCTGGATCACCCGCTATGCCGTGGTTTACTTCACAGGAGAGTCTAAGGCGGCAGCTCAGGATGACTTCTTCACAGGATTTATTACAAGCCCTGTGATGCCAGTGGTTTTCGGACTTCTCTTCATGGCAGTGACAGCAGTGATTGTCTACTGTGGTGTAGAGAGTGGAATCGAGCGTGTATCAAAGGCTCTGATGCCATTCCTCTTGCTCCTGATTGTAGCCATTGCAATTTTCTCACTAACACTTGAGCATAAGGCAGAGGATGGTACAGTTCGTACTGGTATCCAGGGTCTTATGGTATATCTGAAGCCTGATGTATCCGGACTTACCGTGTCTGGTTTCATGTCTGTATTACTAGATGCAATGAGTCAGCTCTTCTTCTCCCTGTCTGTATCCATGGGTATCATGATCACCTACGGATCCTATGTAAAGCCAGAAGTAGATTTGAATCGATCCATTAATTTCATTGAGATTTTTGATACTTTGGTTGCTTTCTTAGCAGGTATGATGATTATCCCAGCAGTCTACGTATTCTCCGGAGTAGAGGGAATGGGCGCAGGTCCAGGACTCATGTTCGTATCTCTGCCCAAGGTATTTGCTCGTATGGGCGTAGCAGGAACCTTCGTGGGTGCAGCCTTCTTCATCATGGCAATCTTCGCGACACTGACCAGCTGTATCTCCGTATTAGAGACCATCGTAGCCAATTGTATGGAGATCTTCCACGCAGGCCGTAAGAAGGTCACACTGGTACTGACAGTGATCTATCTGGCAGCATCTGCAATTATCGCACTTGGCTACAGCCTGTTTTATGTGGAGGTTCCGCTGCCAAATGGTTCCGTAGGCCAGCTCTTAGATATCATGGACTACATCTCTAATAGCTTCATGATGCCATTCATCGCTATGCTTTCTACCATTCTCATTGGTTGGGTGGTTGGCCCGAAGTGGATCATCGATGAGATGGAGCGTAACGGTGAGCACTTCGGTCGTAAGAAGGTCTACATTGTTATGATTAAGTTCATCACACCAATTATGATGTTCGTTCTCTTCCTGCAATCCACAGGACTATTGACCAAGCTATTCGGTTAATGGGAATCGATAGATGATGCAAATGGGGATTCTAGGAAGAGGTATCATCCTCTTGTTTTGGATTCTAACCATGGAATTGGTTGCGTAAAATACAAATTGTATGTATAATTAGGCGGTTGTATTCTGTTTTTTCTACGAATACAACCGTTTTTTTACTTGAAAAGTGGGGGAGACAGATCAGGTATGAAGGCCTATTTGTCTCCCCTTGTTATATCTATATTGAGAAATATAGACCGTTTTTATAGAAAGAGAGTTTGAATGCGTTTTAATGAATTGAATCTGAATAAGGATATCCTGGATGCTATTAAGAAGGCGGGATACGAAGAAGCTACCCCGATCCAGGAGAAGTCCATCCCTGTAATGCTTGAAGGTAGGGACATGATTGGTCTGGCACAGACAGGAACAGGTAAGACAGCAGCATTTGCACTGCCTATCCTTGAGATGCTTGAGCCCAGAAGAAAGAACCAGATTCGTGCCTTGGTGCTGACACCAACTAGAGAGTTAGCGATTCAGATCTTTGAGAACTTTAAGAAGTATGGTCGCTATAGAAAGCTCCGCACAGTATGTCTCTACGGTGGAGCGAAAAAGGGTAATCAGATCAACGCACTTTATCGTGGATGTGATATTCTAGTAGCAACACCAGGCCGTTTAATTGACCTGGCCAATGAGGGACACTTTACACTGGATCATATCCAGATTCTCGTATTAGATGAGGCAGATCGCATGTTAGACATGGGATTCCTGCCAGACATGAAGCGTATCGTCGCTATGACTCCAGAGACTAGACAGACCGTTATGTTCTCTGCAACCATGGAGAAGAAGGTGGAGGCACTGGCTCGTGAGATGCTGACGGATCCTGAGCGTATCCAGATAGCTGCACAGAATCACGCAGCAGATACTGTAGAGCAGCGCCTGATCCTCACAGAGCGTGAGATGAAGGACGAGATCATCATCAATCTCTTACAGGAGCAGTTAGAGAAGGACGATGAGAATGCACTGAGCCGCAAGGACCGTACCAATGCCATCGTATTCACCCGTACCAAGCGTGGTGCAGAGCGACTGAATCGTGTGCTGAATCATGCAGGCATCGGTGCTGCAGCAATTCATGGAGATAAGACCCAGGGCCAGCGTAAGGATGCATTAGATCGCTTCCGTGCAGGACGTACCCAGGTACTAGTAGCTACTGATGTAGCAGCCCGTGGTATCGATGTGCCAAGCCTGTCCTATGTATTTAACTATGACCTGCCAGAAGAGGCAGAGAATTATGTACACCGTATCGGCCGTACCGGCCGTGCAGGAGAAGAGGGCATCGCCATCACTCTGTGCGATAAGGAGGAAT
>Ga0310695_10005510_pt1 | contig 22017 bp, 7 predicted proteins | sample RumenRJG_04DNA_FD_203882 | JGI IMG/M metagenome (GOLD analysis project Ga0310695, IMG submission 203882) | Bovine rumen microbial communities from Lethbridge, Alberta, Canada - RJG_04 (v2) (version 2) | ecosystem: Host-associated > Mammals > Digestive system > Stomach > Rumen | place: Canada...
TCCCTCGATTGGCTGGAAGATGTCATGAACGAGGAAAGAGTCTACAAATCAACCCAACGTTTTCTTACGACAGGCAGCTACAATCTGCTGGGAGGTGAGGACAGCCCGATGTTCAGGGAGGCAGTCATGATATTGAAAACCGATGGCGACAAGGAAGGCTACTTCACGGCGAAGGACAAACATGGCGACAAGAAACATGTTTTCTATGCCCCCATTGGCGGAAAGACCGACTGGGTGCTTATCAATATCCTGGACGACAATGACGCATTCGGCAAATTGCGCAGGATTCGTTTCTTCTTGCTGCTGCCGGTAATGATAGGACTGTTTATTGTCGGATTCATCGTCTGGCGTAGTTCGCGCAATTTGGAGCGTCTGCGGGAGATCAATGCCGAGAAAGAGCGCATTGGTGGGGAACTGCGTGTAGCCAGTCAGATACAACAGAGCATGCTTCCCGAACATCATCTGCATCGTGATGATGTGGATATCCGAGGTTCGCTGGTTCCAGCCCGTGAGGTGGGCGGTGATCTCTATGATTACTTTATACGTGATGAAAAACTATTCTTCTGCATTGGCGACGTCAGTGGCAAGGGTGCGCCTTCGGCCATGCTGATGGCGGTCACTCATGGACTGTTCCGTTCGGCTTCTGCCCACGATAGCAATCCTGCCCGTATCATGGATGCTATCAATGAGGTAGCCTGTCAGGGCAACGACACGAATATGTTTGTCACTATGTTTGTCGGTGTGCTTGATCTGCCTACAGGACGTCTGCGCTATTGCGATGCTGGGCATGACGCACCCTTTATAATAAGAGGTGAGAGGTTAGAGGTGAGAGGTGAGAAGTCGGCTACCGCACTTGAGGTAAATCCCCATTTGCCCATCGGTTTGTTTGACGATACGAAATATACCGTTCAGGAGATATCCATACAGCCAGACAGTCTGATTTTCCTCTATACCGACGGACTGACGGAGGCGAAGAATGCGGAACACAAACTGTTTGGCTTGGAGCGTATACAGGCTGTGCTCAACACCTGCGCCGATAACGATTCTGAGGAGGTTCTGGAGAAAATAACCCAGTCTGTCAATGGTTTCGTGAAACTTGCAGAACAGAGCGACGACTTGACCATGCTGGCTATCCGATATACGCCTAAGCAGTTTGAAAGCACGCTGACGGAAACGCTTGTACTAAAGAATGATGTCCACGAAGTGACACGCTTCAGCAGTTTCATAAAATCGGTTACCGAAAAGTTGGGCATCGAGACACCGCTGGCCCGCAAGTTGCGTCTGGCCGTAGAGGAGGCTGTGGTCAACGTAATCAGCTATGCCTATCCCGAAGGAACTGAGGGTGACGTTACGATTAAGATTATGTCTGACGGCCATACCCTACGCTTCCAGATTATTGACACAGGTGTTCCCTTTGATCCCACAAAGAAGGAAAAGGCCGACACAACGCTTTCTATTGAAGAGCGACAGATTGGCGGTCTTGGTATCTTTTTAGTCCGTGAACTTATGGACACGATTAACTACGAACGTGTAGACGGAAAGAATATATTGACTTTAATAAAAACTTTTAAAAAATAAATTATTATGAATACTAAAATAGAAGAAATCGACGCCAAGTATGTTGCCACGTTAGAAGGAGAAATGGATACTGCTGCGGCTGTCGAGGCCGAGAAAGTGTTGAAGCCGATTTACAACAGTAATGGCAAGGATGTCATTATCGACTGCACTAACCTTGAGTATATCGCATCCAGCGGTCTGCGCATCCTAATCAGCAACCTGAAGGGTGCCAAGGCTGGTGGCAGCAAGGTCGTGTTGTGCGGTGTCAACGACGATATCAAGAATGTATTCAAACTGACGGGATTCATTAGCATCTTCGAGTTCGAATAAGAATAATTGCCTATGAAAAAGTATGGTGTGTTGCTGTTATTAGTGGCATCTACAGGCGGTTGGGCTCAGACCGACTCTATAAATAAGGTAACCTTCGTCCCGAGAAAATAGCCTTGAGTCATTCGTATGCTGATGAGACACCAGAAATTAGAAAAAAACGACAAAAATGTTGTCTATTTGAAAAAAAACGACTAACTTTGTGACCCTATAAGATATGCCAAACAAAAAAGTCGATAGTGGGAGCTGGATGAAGCTATTGAGAAGCTTCATGAAGTCCAAGACCAGCCTGACCGTCATCATCGCAGCAGCATTGCTGCTGGAGTTGACGACAGGTGTGATGTACTATGCGGCTCAGAACATCATCCAACGGACAGTGGAACGGTTGGTGCAGCGAGAGATGAATGCCATCTACCTCTGCATCCGTAACAAACTGGCCAAAGTGGAGGTGACAGTGGATAACATGGCGTGGGTAGTCAATGAAGGTCTTGATGAGCCGGACAGGATGTTCGACATTACACAGCGAATGGTCAAAAATAACCCTTCTTTCATGGGAAGTGGTGTTGCTTTTGTTCCAAACTATTATCCAAATAAAGACAAGTACTTCGAGCCTTATGCGGTACGCAGGGGACAGGACTCCATTCAGTCGATGCAATTGGGAAGTGACGGCGTGAATCATACACAAGATGATTATTTTCATGTTCCTGTCATACAGGAGAAAGCCCATTGGAGTGAACCGTATTTCGATAATGATGGTGCCAATGCGATCATAACCACATACGGCGTTCCTGTACGTGATAGCAAGAGCAGAGTCATTGGCGTTGTATATGCCGATATTGCGCTTGACTGGCTCGATGATGTCATGAATGAGGAGAAAGCGTATAAGAGTACACAGCGCTTCTTGGTAACAGGCAACTATAACCTACTGGCAGGCGAAGACTGTCCGATATATAGGTCGGCACTTGAAATATTGAAGGCCGACAATGATAAGAAAGGCTACTGCATAGTGGATGATGAAAACAACAATAAAAAACACGTTTACTTCACACCAGTGGGTGGAAATACGGACTGGATGCTCATCAATGTACTTGATGACGGTGATGTTTTCAGCAAACTACACAGGATACGTCTGTCATTGTTGCTCCCGTTGATGATAGGTCTGCTATTTGCTGGGTTTATCGTTTATCGTAGTTCGCGCAATCTGGAGCGACTGCGCAAGGTGAATGCCGAGAAAGACCGTATAGGAGGTGAACTGCTTGTAGCCAGTCAGATACAGCAGAGCATGTTGCCCCACAGCCATATTCTGCATGAGGATGTGAGTATATTCGGCTCGCTGGTACCTGCCCGTGAGGTCGGAGGTGACCTCTATGACTACTTTATCCGTGACGAGAAACTATTCTTCTGTATCGGCGATGTCAGCGGTAAGGGCGCACCATCGGCTATGGTGATGGGCGTGATTCATTCTTTGTTCCGTGCCTTCTCGGCTCACGAGAACAATCCTGCACATATCATGCAAGCCATCAATGAGGTATCATGTCAAGGTAACGATTCGAATATCTTCGTCACTTTGTTTCTCGGTGTGCTCGACCTGCCAACAGGTCTTCTGCGCTATTGTGATGCAGGCCATGATGCTCCAATGATGTTGGCTGATGGCCAACGTTCGATGATTGATGTTAATCCTCACCTGCCTGTTGGTGTATTCGATGATGTGAAGTATGGTATACAAGAAACGAAGCTGGAGCCAAATATCACTTTATTTCTGTATACAGACGGACTGACAGAAGCGAAGAATATCGAACGCAAGCAATTTGGTATTAAACGCGTTGAAGAGGTGCTTGCTGCCAATAGCGGGCTTCATCCTGAGCAACTTCTTGAATCTGTGAGAATGAGCGTGCATGAGTTTGTTGGCGATGCTGAACAGAGCGACGATCTCACGATGCTGGCTATCCGCTATACTCCGAAGCGCTTCGAGACCAAACTGATGGAAACGCTTGTGATAAAAAACGACGTCCATGAAGTGTCGAAGTTCAGTGAATTCATGAAGAAGGTGATGGAGAGGCTGAATGTTGAGAAGTCGCTTTCTCGCCAACTTCGTCTGGCTGTGGAGGAGGCTGTGGTGAATGTGATTGACTATGCCTATCCCATTGGACAAGAGGATGAAATAGAAGTGCGGATGATGTCTGATGGAAAGACTCTGAAGACAATCATTACCGATTCAGGTGTAGCTTTCGATCCAACGGCGAAGGAGAAGGCCGACACGACACTGTCTGCCGAGGACCGTCAGATAGGTGGTCTGGGCATCCTGCTAGTTCGTGAAATAATGGATTCGGTTAATTACGAACGAATAAACAAACAAAACATATTAACATTAACTAAAAAATACAATTGATTATGAATGCAAAATTAGAAGAAATCGATGGCAAGTATGTTGCCACGTTGGAAGGAGAAATGGATACCGCAGCAGCTACAGAGGCTGAGGATGTTTTGAAACCACTCTACACGTCTGACGGTAAGGACGTCATCATCGATTGTAACGGTTTGGAGTATATTGCATCCAGTGGACTGCGCATCTTGCTCAGTATTCTGAAAGCGGCCAAGGCTAATGGTAGTAAGGTAACGCTGCGTGGTGTTAACGATGACATCAAGAATGTCTTTAAACTGACGGGATTTATCAGCATCTTCGAATTTGAGTAAATAATCCAGAGCCTATGAGAAAATGTTGCATGCTGCTAATGATAATGGCAGCTACGGGCTGTTTTGCACAAAAAGACTCCGTCAACCAGCTCAGTTTCAGCATGAATCTGCTGACGCACGGTGAAGCTTGCGGTGGTGGCTTGCCCAGGTCAAAAGACATTGCTTACGATGAGGATAAATCACGCTTTATGGTAGGACGCGTACGTCTGAATATAGACTACCAGCGCTCTGGTTTGCAGGCTCATGCCGTCATCCAGAACAAGGCGATATGGGGTATGAAAGGCAACAATGCCCTCACGCTGTATGAGGGTTGGGTGAAGTTGACTGCCAAGAACGGACTCTTTGCCCAGGCGGGTCGTATCGCATTGGCATACGACGATGAACGTATCATCGGCCCTAATGACTTCGCTACAGCAGCCCAGTCGCACGATGTACTTCGATTAGGCTATGAAGGACATGGACACAAGGCTCATGCCATACTGGCCTATAACCAGAATGGCGACAACTACTATAACGGCACGTATTATGACAATGGTGCGCAGTTGTACAAAACGATGCAGACCGTGTGGTATCACTACGATGTTCCAAAGTTCCCGTTGGGAGTCTCGCTGCTCTTTATGAACATTGGACAGCAGGCTGGCAGATATGTCGAAGTCGAAGATGGAAGGGGGGGAACGAAGAAGGTGCCCGATGAGAACAACAAGCCTCGTACGGAATATCAGCAGATGTACGGTGGCTATATCAACTTCCACCCTAAATATCTGTCGCTGGAAGGCTCGTATTACCGCCAGACGGGTAAGGTAGTTAACGAGTCGAAACAGGCAGGGAAGATCAAGGCTTGGATGGCTAGTGTGAAAGCCACTATCAAACCCACTGACAAATACGGTTTCGTGTTAGGTTACGATTACCTGAGTGGTGACGACTATGTACCTGTCATCCATGGTGGTTCGTTTGGCATGCCATACAAGGAGTATGAAGGCGGCTTCGCTCCTCTTTATGGATCAAGAACCAAGTTTTACGGCATTCTTGACTATTTCTACGAGAGTGCTTACATCAATGGCTTTACGCCTGGTCTGCAGAATGCCAATCTCGGCATAATAGGCAAACCAGCACCAAAGCTTAGTTGTAGTGCCACCTACCATTATCTGGCTACTGCCACAGAACTGAGCGGTCTCGACCGTACGCTGGGCCATAGCATTGAACTACAGGCCAGCTATAAGTTCTCGAAGGACATATCCTTAATCGCAGGTTATACCCAGATGCATGGCACTGAGACTATGGACCGGCTGAAACAAGGCAACTCCAGTAAACAGGCTCGCTGGGGTTGGTTCTCGCTAGTCATTTCACCTAGTTTGTTCACTACAAAATGGTGATGAAATAGTAAAAAAGTATATAAGTAAAAAGGTAAGAAAGTAAAAAACTATAAATATGAAAACAATTGCTCCATTATCAAAAGTACAATATGGTCTCTACGTAGAGTGTGTAGCGCACCAGGGAGAGGCTTGTTATAATCTTCCTTATCTGTATGTGCTCAACGGCAGCTTGGACGGCGAGAAACTATGCCGGGCCATTGAGGCTGCAGTAGCAGCACATCCGACGCTGTTTACACGTATCGAACTGAATGGCGATGGCGATCCTCTTCAGGTCATTGACGATACAGAGACATTCATGCTGGCAGTGGAAAATATCTCAGACATCGAGGTCGAGAAGCTGCAAATGATTGTGCCTTTTGACATCTACAACGATCGTTTGTTCCACATCCGCTTGCTCAAGGATTCTGAGCACTTCTATTTCTTCCTCGACATCCACCATATCATAGGTGACGGTACGACACTGAAGGTCATGTTGACAGATGTTGAGAAAGCCTACAACGGAGAGATGTTGGAACCTGAGGCTATGACGATGGCACAGGTGGCAGAAGCAGAGGCTGAGCTGCGGAAGTCTGCGGCTTTCGAGGAAGGCAAACAATGGTATGCACAGAACTTCGACTGCGGTGATTGTTTTACCCAATTGATGCCAGACCTTGAAGAGCCAGAGCATAGTGAGGCCTCGATGGTGAGGACGCTGAGTGTGGATATGGCACGTGTTGACAGCTTTTGCAAGGAAAAGGGCATCTTCAAGAGCAATTTCTTCACAACGGCCTATAGTTTCCTGCTTGCAAAATATAATAATGAACAGGAGTCGCTGTTTACCACCATCTACAATGGACGTACGGACAAGCGGTTCCTGCATTCTGTGGGTATGACGGTGAAGACGTTGCCCGTCTACGCCAAGTTTGATAACGAGACCAAGGTGCTCGACTATCTGAAAGCAGGCCAGGATCAGATGAGTGGTGTGCGCCGGCATGAGGCATACGCCTTTAGCGATGCTGTGAACGATCTCGGCATCCAGAGCAACTCGATGTTTGCTTGGCACGGTATGATGTTCGCCGATGAGAAGCTGTGCGGCAAACCGATGAAAACCATCCGACTGTGCAACAGCACGTTGGAGGCCTCGCTCTATTTGAAGGCATTTATCCTGAACGGCCAATACCAGATTAAGGCTGAATACAACTCCAATGAATACTCTCAGGCGCTGATTAGTCAGTTCCTGGAGAGTTATGAGGCTGTGTTAGAGGGATTTCTCGTCAAGGAGTATCTTCGCGAGGTGGATATTACCACGACATCGCAAATAAAGACACTCGACAGCTTCAATCTGACGGATGTGGAATATGACGACACGCAGACCATCGTCTCGCTGTTCCGTCGTCAGGCAAAGGAAACGCCACAGAGCATTGCCGTCGTTTACAAAGACAAGCGATATTCATACGCCGAAGTTGATGAGATCAGTGACCGTATCGCTGGATGCATTGCATCGAAGGGGCTGGGTTCGGAAGATGTGGTATCTGTCCTTATTCCCCGTTGCGAATGGATGGCCATAGCCTCGCTGGGTGTCTTGAAAGCCGGCTGTGCCTATCAGCCATTAGACCCCACCTATCCGAAGGAGCGCCTTAACTTCATGATGCAGGATGCCAACGCAAAGCTGCTCATCGCTGACGAAGAATTGCGCCCCATCGTTGATGAATACAAAGGCGAGGTGCTCTTAACGAATGAATTTCGTAATTTCGAAATATCGGAATGTCGAAATGTTGAAGTGAAGCCAGAGAGTCTCTTCATCCTCCTTTACACCTCAGGCTCAACGGGTGTGCCTAAGGGCTGTCAACTGACGCATGGCAACCTGGTTTGTTTCTGCCATTGGTATCAGCGGTATTATAGTCTGAAACCTGAACACAATGTAGCTGCATACGCCAGCTATGGTTTCGATGCCTGCATGATGGACATGTATCCCGCCTTGACCTGCGGTGCTACGGTTCACATCGTTGCCGAAGAGATTCGTCTTGACCTCATTGCGCTTAACGACTATTTTGAGCGTGAACATATCACCCACTCGTTTATGACCACGCAGGTGGGCTACCAGTTTGCCACAAGTATCGAGAACCACTCACTGAAGTATCTCTCAACAGGTGGAGAGAAACTGGCCTCTTTGACTCCCCCGACAGGTTTCGATTTTTATAATGTGTATGGCCCGACAGAGTGCACCATTTTTACAACCACTTATTTGGTGGATAAGAAACTGAAGGAAATCCCCATTGGCAAACCGCTCGACAATGTGCGACTATATATCGTTGACCCACAAGGCCATCGTCTGCCCGTAGGTGCAGCTGGAGAGTTATGGGTCAGTGGACCGCAAGTAAGTCGCGGCTATCTGAACCGTCCGGAGAAAACGGCTGAGGTGTATATCGCTAATCCATTTGCAGATAACGATAAATATGCCCGGGTATATCGTACTGGCGACATCGTGCGGTATCTGCCCTCGGGCGATATCCAGTTTGTAGGTCGTCGTGATGGGCAGGTCAAAATCCGCGGTTTCCGCATCGAACTGAAAGAGGTTGAGGCTGTGATTCGTGAGTTCCCCGGTATCAAGGACGCTACCGTGCAAGCCTTCGAGGAGGATGGAGGAAATGGAAAGTTCATCGCTGCATACATCGTTAGTGACACTACAATTGACATTGAGGCACTTAATAGCTTTATCCTCGACCAGAAGCCACCTTACATGGTACCAGCCGTGACGATACAGATTGAGGCCATTCCGCTGAACCAGAACCAGAAGGTGAACAAACGAGCCCTGCCGAAGCCAGAGAAGAAGGCTGTCGTTGTGGAAGAATCCAACGTACCGATGAATGTGCTGGAAGAGGAATTACACGAGATGATTGCCGCTATCGTTGGCAACACCGATTTCGGCATCACTACCATTCTTGGCTATGCGGGACTGACCTCTATCTCAGCCATTAAACTTGCCGTTCAAGTAAACAAGCGATATGGTGTAACACTTGACTCAAAGTCGCTCGTTAAGACTGGTACGCTTCAAGCTATTGAGAATGAAATTCTGAAAGGGTTCATGGTTCAAGGGTCAGGGTTAGCGGTTAATGCCACAAAGGCGGAAGCCGTCCATGAATCATTAACCATTAATCATGCACCATTGAGCTATGCTCAGACAGGTGTGTATTTTGAGTGTCTGAAGAATCCCACTTCGACCGTCTATAATATTCCCTATCTGCTCAGCTATCCTGCAGGTATAGAAGCCGAAAAACTGGCAGAAACCGTAACTCGGGTAGTGGAAGCTCATCCAGAACTGAGTATTCATTTTACTACAGAGGGAGATGCAATCATTCAAACCTTAGTTGATAGTGTGCCTGTGGATGTCCCCATTACAGAAATGACCAACGAGGCTTTGGCAGATTATAAGACCGACTTCGTCCGTCCGTTCAATCTCCAGAAACCGCCGCTCTACCGCTTTGAAGTGGTAAAAACCGAAACTGGTGTTCATTTGCTGATGGATGTGCATCATTTGGTGTTCGACGGAGGTTCTGCCGACTTGTTTATTCGTCAGATTGGCAGTGTGCTCGATGGTTCTGCCATAGAGAATGAGACCTACACCTACCTTGACTTTGTCTGCGATCAGCAAAAGGCAGAAGACAGTGAGGCATTCAGAGCCTCCCAGCAGTTCTTTGCAGAAAAACTGCAGACCTGCGAAGGAGCGAGTGAGATTCCTGCAGACTTGCCCAAGAGCGACAATCAGGGCTTCATCGGTGAGGCAGTCTGTCCTACGGATCTGGACAAGGCTGCAGCTTTCTGCCGCCAGCAGGAAATTACCCCGGCACATCTTTATCTTGCAGCTGCCAGTTACGTTATCTCGCGCTATACCAACAACCGCGAAGTATATCTCTCTACGATAAGCAGCGGGAGATCGAACCTGAAGATTGCCGATACGGTGGGAATGTTTGTCAACACCCTTGCCCTTGGCCTGAAGGTTGACGATGTGACTGTTAGCGAATATCTGCGTCAGGTGAGCGACACCTTCGACGAGACGCTGCGTCACGAGGACTATCCTTTTGCCCGTATCGCCACTGATTATGGTTTCATTCCTGCCATTGCCTATGCCTATCAGGTAGGTGTGTTGTCGGAATATACCGTTGGAGGACAGTCTGTCGGAAGAGAACTGCTGGAACTCAATGTACCGAAGTTCAAGATTAATATCAAGATTGAGTCTCGTGGTGTGTTGGTTCAGTACGATGACTCTGTTTATTCTGCCCGACTTGGCAATGCTTTGGCAGAGAGCATCGTGGCTGTAGTAGAGCAGATGATAGTCCAGCCAAAGATGAAGATCCGCCAACTTTCCATTGTCAGCAAGAATCAGGAGGAAGCGTTGAGCCATCTGCGTCAGATCGCCACGGGCGAAGTACCATTTAAATTCTATCACGACAGCATCAGTTATTTTGCCCAGAAGCAGCCTGATGCAAAAGCATTGGTAGCCTGCGACGCCACCTATACCTATCAGGAGATGGATGAAGCGACCAACCGCATTGCCAACGCCTTGCGCCAGCGTGGTGTAGAGCCTCGTAGTCGTGTTGCCCTGTTGTTGCCTCGTACGTCAAGGGTCATGCTTTCCATCTTTGGCGTGATGAAGGCCGGATGCGCCTATATACCCTGTGACCCGGAATATCCTACAGAGCGCATACAGCATATCCTCACCGACAGTCACGCTGCCTATATCATCACCACTGCCGACCGTGTGGCTGAGTTCTCTAATGCCATCGACGTAGAAAAACTGCTCGACAGTTCTCTCAGCAGCGAACCAGTAGAAGCCGGCATCACTCCGCAGGATCTCTGTTACCTCATCTACACCAGCGGTTCTACGGGTAAGCCTAAGGGTGTGATGCTGCGCCACGAGAGTATCGTGAACTACCTCTATGGTGGTCATCCAGCAAACACTCATATCCATGCGTTGGCAGAGACGGTACATGCTTTCCTTTGTGTCACCACCCTGTCGTTCGACATGTCGATGAAGGAGTTTGGCGGTGCATTGTGCAACGGAAAGACGGCTGTCATTGCCAGTGAGGAAGAGACAACGAACGCTGCTTTGCTGGCCGATCTGTTCCGTCGTACGGGAGCCGATGCCATCAATGCTACACCTTCGCGTATGCTGCAATATATGGAGTTGCCAGCCTTTGTTGAGGCTATCAGCCAGTGTAAAGTTATCATGTGTGGCGGTGAGAAATATGCCGACGGTCTGCTCGACAAACTGCGTGCTGCTGCCCCTGAGGCACGTATCTTCAATACATATGGTCCGACGGAGATCACGGTATCCTCTAACTGCAAGGAGTTGACGCACACTAACCGCATCAGCGTGGGCCGTCCGCTGCTCAACTACAAGGAGTTTGTCGTTGACAGCGATGCCAATGAACTGCCCGTAGGCGTGGTTGGCGAGTTGTATATTGGTGGTATCGGCGTGGCAACAGGTTACAACGACCTGCCGGAGATGACTGCCGAGCGTTTCATCAACTACAAGGGTGTCCGTATCTACAAGTCTGGTGACTATGCCCGCTGGACCGAAGAGGGCGATGTAGAGATTCTGGGACGTACGGACAACCAGATCAAACTGCGTGGCCTGCGTATTGAACTGGGCGAAGTAGAGGCTGCCTTGGCTGCCGTCGAGGGTATTAAGAGCGTTGTAGTGAAGATTGGCAAGATAAAGAATATCGAGCATCTGTGTGCTTACTTCACAGCCGACCATCCTATCGACATCGTGGAGCTGAAGGCCGAATTAGGGAAGACACTTACCAAGTATATGGTGCCTACTGCTTATCTGCAGATGGAGAAGATGCCTATTACACCTAATGGTAAGACGGATGTCAAGGCACTGCCAGAACCGCAACTGGCCATCAGTGGCGACTATGAGGCTCCAGCCAATGACACCGAGCGTGCCTTCTGCGACATCTTCGCCAATATCCTTCAAATGGAGAAGGTGGGTGCTACAGATAACTTCTTCGAGTTGGGGGGTACGTCGCTCGTTGTGACGCGTGTCATTATCGAGGCTGACAAGGCTGATTTGCATGTGTCGTATGGTGAGGTATTTGCTAACCCAACACCACGCAAGTTGGCACAACTGATAACAGGAGAAGCTGTTGATTCAGGAAAGACTGGAGAGGTTGATCCTATTGCAGACTTCGATTATACCGCTATCAACAACCTCTTGCAGCGTAACACGCTTGGATTCTTCCGTGCAGGAGAGCACCAGCAGTTGGGCAACGTATTAATTACAGGTGCTACAGGCTATCTTGGCATTCACATCTTGCATGACCTTATCGGCAGCGATGCGCAAAACATCTACTGCATGGTTCGCGGCAAGACGAAGGAAGCCGCAGAAAGTCGTCTGCGTACCCTGTTGTTCTATTACTTCTCGAAATCTTTCAAGGAATTGTTTGGACAACGTCTGCACATCGTTCTTGGCGACGTAACACAGGATATCGATACTAACCTGAGGGTGGATACGGTATTCAACTGTGCAGCCGTAGTAAAGCACTTCTCTGAGGGTACAGAAATTGAAGACGTGAACATCGGTGGCGCTCAGCGCTGTGTAGACTTCTGTATCAAGACTGGAGCTAAACTCATCCATATCTCCACAGCCAGTACACGTGGTCTGTGGGCAGGTGAAATCAAGGATGATGTCTATACAGAACAGCGCCTATACATGGGACAATATCTGGGCAACCAGTACATCTACTCGAAGTATATGGCTGAGCGACTCATCCTCGATGCCGTCGCCCTGCACGGACTGAGTGCGAAGATTATGCGTGTGGGAAATCTTGCTGCCCGCAGTACCGATGGTGAGTTCCAGGCTAACTTCAGCACGAACTCGTTTATGGGTCGCATCCGTGTCTATAACATGCTCGGATGCTGTCCGTATGCTATGCGCAACAAGCAGGTGGAGTTCTCGCCCATCAACGAGGTAGCCCATGCCATCTGTCTGCTGGCCACGACACCTAAGGAGTGCACCGTGTTCCATCCTTACAACATCCACGGCCAGTTCCTTGGCGATGTGCTCTCTGGACTTTCTTCCGTTACAGAAGGTATCCGTTTCGTTGAGCAGGAAGAGTTCCAGCAGGCTATGGACGAGGCAGGACAAGACCCACAGAAAGCCAAACAGATGGCTGCCCTATTGGCCTACAAGGACATGGCCCACGGCCAAAAGACTGCCGACGTAAAGCGCGATAACGACTACACCACGCAAGTGCTCTACCGTCTTGGTTTCTCATGGAGTCCTACCTCTTGGGACTATGTTGAACGTATGCTTACCGCCATTGGTGGCTTCGGATTCTTTGAATAATAATACATTTAGGATATGAAAACTATCGCACCATTAACTAAAACGCAGTATGGTCTCTATGCAGAGTGTATAGCTCACCAGGGAGAGGCCTGTTATAACATACCTTATCTGTATACGCTGGACGGCAGTCTGGACGAGGAACGACTTCGTAAGGCTATTGAAGCAGCAGTAGCTGCACACCCTACATTGTTCACACGTATCGAACTGACTGAACTGGGTGATCCTATGCAGGTCATTGATGATTCTGAGACATTCACACTAACAGTAGAAGACGTCTCTGATATTGAGGCTGAAAAGGAATCGTTTATACAGCCATTCGATTTGTATAAAGACAGGCTGTTCCGCATTCGCCTGCTTCATGATGCTGAGCATTACTATCTGCTACAGGACATCCACCATATCATCAGCGACGGTGCATCAAGAAAGGTGCTATTGGCCGATATAGAGAAAGCTTATCAAGGCGAGGTTTTGGCATCAGAGGCACTCACGCTGGCCGAAGTTGCCAAGGCTGAGGCAGAAGTACGAGAGACACTGCAGTTTGAGGAAGATAAGAAGTGGTATACTGAAAACTTCGACTGCAGCGACACCTATTCTCCTCTATTGCCTGATCTGGAGGGGGAAAGGCTACGGGTAGGCGACGGCACGTCGGGAATGGAGCCTACAGAGGGACTACTGACTCGGACAATGACTGTGGGTGTCGATGCTGTCGATGCCTTCTGCAAGGAGAAAGGTTTTTTTAAAAGCACATTCTTCACAGCTGCCTATGGCTTCCTGTTGGCGAAATACAACAACGAGCAGGAGGTGCTGTTCAATACCATTCACAATGGGCGCGCTGACAAGCGACTGGCAAACTCTGTGGCAATGCTCGTCAGAACACTGCCCGTATTTGCGAAATTTGATGGCGAGACCCGTGTGCACGATTTCCTGAAGGCCGGACAGGAGCAGATGACAGGATGCCGTCAGCATGAGGCTTACGCATATAGCGACATCATCCATGACTTAGGTTTGCAGACAGCTACGTCGTTTGGCTGGCATGGACCGTTGTTCGACAGTCTGCAGTTTGACAACAAACCCATGACTGCCCAACGTTTGAACAACAACACCAGTGGTGTGGCTTTGTATGTAAAAGCCTATATCCGTGACGGGCATTACTGCGTGGAGGCTGAGTACAATGCCAGTGAGTATTCTGAGGAGCTGGTCAACCAGTTCTTGGAGAGTTATGAGGCTGTAGTAAAGGGCTTCCTTACTCAGGAAAAGCTGAGGGATATCAGCATTATAACGTCTGCCCAGCAGGAAGTGCTCGACAGCTTTAACCAGACCGATGCCCCCTACGATGATACGCAGACCATCGTCTCGCTGTTCCGTCGCCAGGCAAAGGCCACGCCTGATAAGACAGCAGTGGTCTTTAAGGACAAGCGGTTCACTTACGCAGAGGTAGATGAAATCAGCGACCGTATTGCTGGCTATATCGCATCGAAGGGACTCGGCTTGGAGGACATTGTCGCTGTCTTGATTCCTCGTTGTGAGTGGATGGCTATCGCCTCGTTGGGAATCATCAAGGCAGGCTGTGCTTTCCAACCACTCGATCCCAGCTATCCAAAGGAACGGCTGAACTTCATGATGCAGGATACAGGAACCAAGCTGCTGATTGCTGACGCGGAGTGTCTCCCCGACGAAACGGGGAGAACGGCTTCCGCCGAGAGGGGCTTTCTCGAATATAATGGTGACATGTTATTGACAAAAGATTTGATGCAGTTGCCGAAGACAGACGTGAAGCTTGTTGAACCAAAACCAGAGAGTCTGTTCACGCTTATCTATACCTCGGGCTCAACGGGGGTGCCCAAGGGTGGCATGTCGGAACACAGAAACTGGGTGGCTTTCTGTGACATGCATCAGCATTTCTACAACATAACGGCTGAGAGCAAGGTGGCCGCATACGCCAGTTATGGTTTCGATGCCTCACCGATGGAGATATTCTCTGCACTCACTATTGGTGCAGAGTTGCATATTGTTCCCGAGGAATTGCGTCTCGACCTCATTGCCCTGAACGACTATTTAGAGCAGAACGGTATCACTCATGGGTTTATGACCACTCAGGTGGCCTACCAGTTTGCTACCAGTATCGAGAATCATTCACTGCAGGTGCTCATGACAGGTGGCGAGAAATTGTCGACACTGACACCACCAAAGACTTTCAGCCTGACAAATGGCTATGGACCGTCTGAGACCATCTGTTATGTCACCAACTACTGGGTCAAGGAGATGATGAAGGACATTCCTATTGGTCCAGCCATGCAGAACTGTAAGCTCTACATCGTTGACCCACAAGGCCATCGTCTGCCCGTGGGTGCTGCCGGTGAACTATGGGTAGCAGGTCCACAGGTTACCCGTGGCTATCTGAACCGCCCGGAGAAGACGGCAGAGGTATATATACCGAATCCATTTACAACGGAGGAGAAGTATAATAGGATATACTGCACAGGCGATATTGTGCGCTATCTGCCCGATGGCAATATTTCGTTTGTAGGACGTCGTGACGGACAGGTGAAGATTCGCGGCTTCCGCATTGAACTGAAAGAGGTTGAGGCTGTGATTCGTGAGTTCCCCGGTATCAAGGACGCTACCGTGCAAGCCTTCGATGAGGAGGGAGGAAATGGAAAGTTCATCGCCGCATACATTGTTAGTGACACTACAATTGACATTGAGGCACTTAATAACTTTATCCTTGAACAGAAGCCACCTTATATGGTGCCTGCGGTAACAATGCAAATTGACAAGATACCTCTGAATCAGAATCAGAAGGTGAACAAGAAGGCGCTTCCTAAGCCCGAAAAGAAGGCGGCTGCTATCAATGAGTCGAATGTGCCGATGAATGTGCTGGAGCAGGAACTGCATGAGATGATTGCTGCCATCGTGAACACTATCGACTTTGGCGTTACAACTGTGCTGGGCTATGCAGGACTCACCTCTATCTCTGCCATCAAACTCGCCGTTCAGGTGAACAAGCGATATGGCGTGACACTAGATTCAAAGAGTCTAGTGAAGACAGGAACGCTGCAGAGCATTGAGAACGAGATTCTGAAGCAGATGATGGCAGGTGGTGCTACCCCAGCAGAAAAAGAAACTGCGGTAGCAAACTCTATACTCTCCGCTCGACCTCTGGTCGCTCGCAAGGCGAGAACTCTAAACTCCCAACTAGAGAGCGTTCCGCTCTCCTACGCTCAGACGGGTGTCTATTTCGAGTGTCTGAAGAACCCCGATACAACGCTATATAATATTCCTACTAAGATTGGTTTCCCCCAAGATACTGATAGTACGGCCATCATCGATGCTATCAAGGCTCTTGTGAAGGCTCATCCACAAATGACTGTACATTTCGGCAATGGCGAGGATGGTGTCATTCAGACCGTCGATTTGGAACAGGCAGTAGAGATTCCTGTGATGCAGATGAGCGACCAGGAGTTGGAGGCATATAAGCACGACTTCGTACGTCCTTTCGACCTCGCTGCGGGTCCGCTCTATCGCTTTGAGATTGTGACTACCGAGAAGCAGACTTATCTGATGATGGATGTACACCATCTGATCTTCGATGGTGGTTCTGTGGATATCTTCCTCCAACAGCTATGCAGCATGATGAATGGCGAGGCGATTGAGGAAGAGGATCTTACTTATGCTGGCTATGTATCTGCCGAGCTGGCTGCAAAGGGTGGAGCAGAGTATCAAGCAGCCCAAGACTTCTTCAAGGAGCGCTTGGCTGCTGTTGAGGCTGCTACTGAGGTGCGTCCTGATTTGGCTAATCCAACCAAAGGCACCATCAGTAAAGCTATTTCTGCGCTCGATATCAAGACGATAGAAGCTTTCTGTCGCAACAACAACATCACGCCGGCTCATCTGATCCTGTCGGCAATCTACTATTCGCTGGCGCGCTTTGCCAACAGCGAACAGGTGTGCATCACAACAGTATCCAATGGCCGTTCCAACCTGCTGATTCGTAACACGGTGGGTATGTTTGTCAACACGTTGGCACTTGGTGCGACCATCGGTCAACAGACCGTCAAGGAGTTCTTGCAAGATGTGAGCGCCAACTTCGACGAGACGCTTCATCACGAGAACTATCCGTTTGCCCAGATCGCTGCCGACTACGGTCTGACGGCTGAGATCCAGTTCGTCTATCAGCTCGGTGTCATCAGCCAATACGTCTGCAAGGGAACTCCATTGGAATTAGAGGGCTTGGAACTCAAAGTGCCTAAGTTCCCCATCACCTTCTTTATCCGTGACATTGATGGACAGGCAAGTGTCTGTGTGGAGTACGATAATGGTAAGTATTCAGAGCGTCTGATGCAGAGCCTTGCAGATGCTGTGAAGGTGACAGTAGAGCGAATGATCGCCAAACCCGATGCCGCTCTGACAAGTATCAGCATCGTGAGCGACGAGGAGACTGAGCGTATTATCAAGATAGGTACGGGCAAGGAGATTGACGTTGACTTGAGCAAGACCTTTGCCAACCTGTTTACTGAGCAGGCCAAACGCACGCCCGATGCACCCGCTGTGGTGGATAGGGACAGCCAACTGACCTATGGCGAGATGGACTGCTACTCGAATGCGCTGGCCCGTCAACTTATTGAGTTTGGCGTACAACCCAACGACTTCGTGTGTGTGATGCTCGACCGCTTCAAGGAATTCCCATTGGCAGTACTGTCTATCCATAAGGCCGGTGCTGCCTATACGCCACTGGACTTCGAATATCCTAATGAGCGACTGAGCTACATGTTGGAGAATTCTGAGTCGAAGGTGCTCATCACTTCGCATGATGTACTGGAGGCTAAGATGGCCGAAGGCGACTTCAGCACAGCTGCCGCCAAGACCTTCTTTATCGACGACTTCATGGCTGATGTGCCAAAGGCAGAGCCGATAGACTTGTCTAATCCCGATGGCCTCGCCTACATGATTTACACATCCGGCTCAACAGGCAAGCCCAAGGGTGCCATGCTCCATCAGGCTGGTCTTCGCAACTTCATTGCTGTGGTGATAGACATGGAGAAGTTGACTGCTGCCGACCGTATCAGCGGCCACCGCTCGTTCTCGTTCGATGCGCATATCGAGGATATGTATCCCGTATTGACGCTTGGTGGCTCGTTCCACATTATGCCGACTGAGATTCGTAAGGATCTCGCCCAGATCCGCCAATTCCTGATAGACCATCAGTGTACGGGTGGTGGCTATTCGACGGCGATGACCTGTCTGCTGCTCAATGCCTTTGACGACCTGCCCATCCGATTCACAACGGGTGGTGGTGAGAAGATGGATGGCGTGTTTAGCGACCACATCGAAATTATCAATGTATATGGTCCTACGGAGTGCACTGACGATACCTCTTATTATAGCATCCCCCCAGGACGTCGTGTAGAGAACATTCCTATCGGCCAGAGTGTGGCCAACAACTGGAACTTCATCGTTGACACCGCAGGCAACCTCGTACCGCAGGGTGTGGCTGGTGAACTCTGTTTCGCCGGTATTCAGGTGGGCCGTGGCTATTGGCGCTTGCCAGAACGTACTGCCAAGTCATTTGTCGAGTGTCCGTTTGTGAAAGAAGACCGCTGGGGAAGGCCTGTCCGCATGTATCACACTGGCGACCTCTGCCGCTGGAACGAGGATGGGCAGATTGAGTACATGGGCCGTATCGACACTCAGGTGAAGCTTCGTGGCTTCCGTATCGAGTTAGGTGAGATTGAAAGTAAGGTCCTGAACTTGGAAGGCATCCGTCAGGCTGCTGCCGAGGTGCGCAAGGTTCAGGGCAACGAACATCTTGTACTCTATTATACCGTTGTCGATGGCTCTACCATTGGCGATGATGACCTCCTTGCAGCACTCAAGGCATCTTCTTTGGCTGAATACATGGTGCCTGATGTCTATATGAAGATGGATGTGATGCCGATGACGCCAAACGGTAAAATTAACCGCAAAGCACTGCCTGCTCCAGAACTGCAGCGCACCACTGAATATGAAGCACCTAAGGGTGAGATGGAGGAGCTCTTCTGCACCATCTTCTCTGATATCCTTAAGATAAAGGAGGTGGGCGCTACCGATAACTTCTTCGAAATTGGCGGTACGAGTATCAATGCCATCAAGGTCATTGTGGAGGCCAGCAAACATGGTGTGCAGATCGTTTTCAACGACCTGTTCACCCAGAAGACACCACGAGCTCTCGCATCGATGGTGGCCTCCCCAAGCCCCTCCGAAGGAGGGGATGTTGAATTACACAATTCAATAGATTCCTCTGCCTCTTCAAGTAACCAGACAACCCCTCCTTCGGAAGGGCTTGGGGAGGCTCTCAATGCTCTTCTTAGCAGCAACACCCTTGCTGCCTTCCGTGAAGGTAAGCGTCAGCCAATCGGTGATGTGCTTTTGACAGGTGCTACAGGTTATCTTGGCATTCATATCCTCAATGAGTTGCTGACCAATTATCACGGCAAGATTCTCTGTCCTGTCCGTGCTAAAGGCAACGACGAGGCTTTGAGTCGCATTAAGACGTTGTACTTCTACTACTTCGGACGAACCCCAGCTTTCAGCCATTTCGACGAGCGTGTCACCGCATTCGCAGCAGAAGTTACTGAGCCCAATGCCTTCGACAACCTGAATGAAATGCTTACTGTTGTGAACTGTGTGGCCAATGTAAAGCACTTCTCTGCTGGTAACGACATCGAGATGGTGAACATCGAGTCGGTGCGTCACCTCGTGGCCTTCTGTCTGCGCACAGGTTCTCGCCTCATCCATATCTCTACGAACAGCATTGCAGGCCTCAGCATTGACGGCAAGCCAGGTCCTGAGGCAAAACTGACGGAGCAACTTCTCTGGCTCGGACAAAATATCAACGACAACAAATACGTCTATTCGAAATTCAAGGCCGAGGAACTGGTGCTCGATGCCGTAGCCCATCACGGACTGAACGCCAAGATCATGCGTGTAGGTAATCTGTCTGCCCGTCAGAAGGACGGTGAGTTCCAGATCAACTTCAACACAAATAACTTCCTCGCCCTGCTGCGTGCGTATGTTGTCATCGGCATGGTGCCTTACGATGCGCTTGACCGCCGCTTTGAGTTCTCGCCCATTGACGAGGTGGCCAGTGCTATTATGCAGCTTGCCCAGACCCCGAAGGAATGCGTAGTGTTCCATCCTTCAAACACCCACCGTCAGTTCCTCTCCGACATTCTCACCGGTTTTGCCGAAGCAGGCATTACGCTGAAGCGTGTGGAGAACGAAGAGTTCCTAGAGGCACTCGGACGGATGATGGATAATCCTGATCTTGTCACACTCCTGCGCCCGCTGATGGCTTATAAGATGAGCGGTTCTCGACAGGTTCGTTTCATTGAATCGACCAACGACTACACCACTCAAGTGCTCTACCGTCTTGGCTTCCAATGGCCGACGACTGCAGCCGACTATGTCCATCGCTTTGTTGACACCATTGTAGGTTTCGGGTTCTTTAATGTATGAATTGTGAATTATGAAAAAAGAAATATCATTTAATACTGAGTTCTGGCGCTTCCTTTGGTCATCCATCCTGATAGCTCTCTCGGCGTGCCTTGGAAACGTGGTGGACTCCATCATCGTTGGAAATTTGATTGGTGAGGACGGCGTCAGTGCCATCAACCTCTCGAAGCCTGTTACACAGTTCATGTTCACCATCAGCATGCTGCTCTCTACAGGAGCAGGCATGCTTGTGGGCATGGAATTGGGCAAGAAGGACTACCAGCGCGCTTCCTATATCTTCACGCTTTCCACCATCGGCTGTCTGGCCTTCGGTTTGTTGCAGACGGTTGCTGGCCTGTTCGTCACGGATGACATCACAGGATGGCTTTGTACCAACGAACAGCTCTTTGGTGCCACGCGCGACTATCTCTTTCCGCTGATGATTGGTGCGCCGACCTATATGATGGCATGGGCACTGGCCACGATGGTGGGTGTCGATGGTAGTCCGCGACTGGTGTCTATCGCTATCTTAATAGACAATGCCGTCAACCTCAGCTGTGATATCATCTTTATCCAGTGGTTCGGGTGGGGCATCGAAGGCTCGTCTACAGCTACCGTCATCGGACATATCGTAGGCATTGCCATCATGTGCTGGCATTTCCGCTATCCCGATCATCACCTGGGGATTGTCCTTGGAGGTGGGAAGGCAAATGCAACCCTCAGGCAGATGGTGTCTCAGGGTGCCCCTCTGGCACTGGCCTCTATCAGCCTTACTGCGCTTCTTTTCTGCGCCAACAGCATCGTACTGTCCACTATGGGCCGAATTGGAATCTTTGCCTTCTCCGTCTGCATGAATATCCTTTATATTTACAACCTCTTCCTGTCCGGCACTTGTCGCACAGTCCAGTCGCTCGGCTCTATCCAGGTGGGCAAGGGCGATAACGAGAAGTTCCGTCTCGTCATCAGCAAGTCCTTCCGTTTTATCACCATCGCCATGCTGATTACCTGTGCCTTTATCTGGATTGCTCCCGAAGCCATCACGAAGTTCTTTGGTGCAGATGAAGATGAGCTTATAGCCGAAGGCGTTCTTGCCCTGCGCATCTTCGCGCTGAGCTTCATTCCCTTCTGCTATATCTATACCATCATGATTGTCTACAAGCTATACGGCTATCATAAGATAGCACTGTTCATCTCCCTGGCCCTTTCGCTGACAGTGATTCCCGTATTGTGGATAGTGTCCCATGCAGCCCCCGACTATCTTTG
>Ga0310695_10005519_pt1 | contig 21992 bp, 25 predicted proteins | sample RumenRJG_04DNA_FD_203882 | JGI IMG/M metagenome (GOLD analysis project Ga0310695, IMG submission 203882) | Bovine rumen microbial communities from Lethbridge, Alberta, Canada - RJG_04 (v2) (version 2) | ecosystem: Host-associated > Mammals > Digestive system > Stomach > Rumen | place: Canada...
CGTCTTCATTTAGTAGCGCAAAATTTGAGGACTCTTTATTTCCTTATTCGGTATAGCGGAGGCGGCTGTCAATTCGACATAATTTTCTTGTGATACTTTACCGTACATGAGCATTTGGATCCGGATTTTCAAAACAGTCATCCCCAGACATGCCGAGTAGGATCGCTTCCGCATTTCCGTCCCTGTCGTATTGGACAGCGTAGGTTCGCTCTGTTCCTGCATCACAGGCAGCAGGATAGGATGGCGCGTCAGACTTTTCTACGGCATAGACAAGACTCTTCAGGTCAAACAGATCGTTATGTTCCAGCCTGCCGATGTTCTCAAACTTGTTTTCTGCAAGGAACTGCAGCTGCTCCTCTGCCTTGTATGGCCAATGAAGCTCTGAGTCGAACCCGTTCAATATCCAGAGATCGCCATTAGTGTCCACATACGCGAGCTCAATTCGATCGCCCCAGCCAACCTGACGATAATAAGTGTAAAGGATGGGCTTAGGGGCTTTTTCCGCGCTGGCGAAGGTTGGAAGAAGAAAAGAAAAAACCAGAACGAGCAGCAGGAAAACAGTTATCGTGGTTCTTTTCATAATATAACAATGTCACCTCCAACATGTTGGATCAGGTAGGTTTTATTCTTATCTCCCGAGGGCATTCTCATCAAAATCAAGTCCTGCCAGTCCCTTGGAGAACTTGAAGTGATAATTCTTCATGCCCTCGCGCAGATAAAAACGGTGGGTATCTTTCCGAAGCTGATTGCAGGCAACCTCAATCTGGATGCAGCCCCGTTCTTCGGCGCACCGGCAGGCATGACGGAACAGATCTTTGCCATACCCTTTGTCACGATAACCTGCTTTGACTACAAACTCCATGATTTCAGCGATACACCCGGCATGATGAAGCTGATCTTCATAGCGGAGATTGATCATAGCGATCACATTGGTATCCTGTTCACAGAGAATACACTCGTAACGATCATCGGAGAGCTGCTTCCTGTAAATCGCATCAAATGCGTCATAAGGAAGTGTTTTCGCTTCCATGTCGCAGATCAACTCATAAACTGCCCGACAGTCTTCCATAGTTGAGGTTCTGTAGATCAGCACATTATCCTCCTTAAAGCCGTACCCATTGCTTATCCTCCCAATGTTTACAGATCGCACAAAAATGTGGCGAAGCCAAGATCATATGCCAAGATTTGATTTCCGAAGACATCCTCAGACTGGCCGGAAACCTTTCCAGCCAGAACATTTTTCGCGCCATCATGAAGCTGGTCGATTAAGTCGGTATAGACAGGGAAAGAAGCGTGCGACGGCCAGATCTCATCGAATCGGTCTGCCCAGTTGCGCAGATGCTCCAGACTGGCGATGTAGTCCTCCATATTCCTGAATGGACCGAACATAAAGATGCGACCGTCTTGAATTGGATCGCCGCTGATCAGAACACGGTTTCCTGAATCGAGCAGAGCAATGCTTCCCGGAGTATGGCCGGGAAGGTGAATGATCTCCAGCTTGCGATTGCCGAGATCAAGGACATCTCCCTCGTGAACAGGGATAATTGTACCGGGCCTGTTTCCACGACGATAGTTGTCTTCCTCTGCCGGATGCATGTAAAAGGATTCGAATTGCCCGTTGCCGGCAACATGATCGCCGTCAGCATGAGTATTCAAAAGTGATATGGGCAGATCAGTCAACGATGAGGCGATATCCCGAGCGTTGGTTACATTTCTCCCGGAATCGACCAGAAGTGCGCGTTCCGTTCCTGTGAGGAGGAAAAAACGCACGCCATTATCTTCAATACGCCAAGAATTCCGGTTGATTTGAATGATTTCATAGTCCATTAGCTGTTGCCTCCGGTCTGGAATAATCGTTTTCTTAGGTGCCTTCATTTTACCAAACCTTTGTTTTTGTGTCAAAAATGAATTTCTTAAGTGTATTCATTTTTGCAGAAAACAGGCCATTTATGAAGCAAAGAACAAGAAGGTCAAAAACTGGCGAACGTTCTGAAAATTGACAGTTTATAAAATTGGATATACAATAAGAATACATGGTTGGAATTAGGATGCAATTATGGAGCATAGTCTCTGTTGCAGATATTATAATAGAAAGGTTCTGACTATCACAATTTCGGTTAAGCTTTACAGTTCGGTTCTGAAAACCATGTTATAACGGAAGGGGAAGTATCATATGAACAACGGACAGAGTGTTGCATCAGCGGTGTATCAAATAAAATCGCTTATACTCAAGTATCGTGAATTCATTGTGTATGGTATTGTTGGTGTGCTTACAACCGCGGTTTCCTGGCTGGCGGCCTTCATTCTCAAGCTGTTTTTGAACGATCAAATCGCCTGGCAGAACGTGGTGATTAACACCCTCTCGTGGGCTGCGGCCATAGCGTTTGCTTATCCGGCAAATCGTAAATATGTGTTTGAAAGCAAAAATCAGAATGTTTTTCGTGAATGCATTGAGTTTGTTGGCTCGCGGATCACGACCGGCGTAATGGAGGTTGCGATGATGAGTCTCACAGTGAATGTGATGAAGCTCGATTTCTGGATTTCAAAACTGCTGGTTTCGGTTATTGTCATTGTCGCGAATTATGTGCTGAGTAAGCTGGTGGTTTTTAAGATTAGAGAAAAGTGAACTATCGAAATGATATGAGTCCTGTTGGGTCAACCTGCAGGGCTCATTTTTCGTTTATGCATCAGAATAGTGACCAAATGCTCTTATATCGTCATAAATTGACAAAAGAAAAAACATGACATAGAATATCAAACGAGAAATCAGCAGACGGAGAAATTCAAAAATGAGCCTGAAAACAGAATTGAATCATGATCAGGGGATCAAAAAGCAGAATAGAAATCAAAAACCGGGAACCTGGCTCCGTATTCAGTTGTTATCCAGTAGAGATATCCAGAAATTCAAAATACTGCCGACACTGTTTTCTAAGCTTCTCTTCTTACCGGTAACGGCAATGAATGTAAGTTGGCTCCTCTTCATGATATTTCACTATCCACCGCATGAAGTGGCAGAACTCTTTATCGGGCTTTCCGCTCATCAAATCGTATGGTGGCTCCTCGGCATTGCGGTTGTCAGCCTCTTTCACGAATTCGGCCATGTATCAGCGCTCCTGCATTGTGGAGGAATTCCTGGAGGAATCGGTATAAGTATGCATTACCTGCTTCCGAAAGGATGGTCTGAAATCAATGACACATGGAGACTGTCCCGAACAGACTGTTTGTATGTTGATTCTGGAGGCGTTTTTTTTCAGATGCTGATAACCTGGGTGATATATGCTCTGAACGGATCATGGCTGAATAGCCGTGCCATTATGGCAGTTTGCGTTACTTCAGCGCAGATGGTCCTGATTAACCTTATACCAAACGCAGGTTCAGACGGATACTGGCTTGTGAAAGATGCTTTCGGAATTGAAGATGTATCGCAAAGCGCAAAATCCATGTTTCGAAAATCATCAGATAGCTCGCAGTCTATTAAACCAAACGAGAAGATTATAATAATAAGCTTGCTGATAGCACGTAATATAGCGTTGATTTATCTCCTCACAGTAGTCATAATCGTTTTTTCGGCAGCTGCGGCAAGGCTGATCCAGGAAATATCTTCGCTTTTGGTAGAGATTTCCTCCTTCAGCCCATCTTTGGCTTGCTCATTTTTATCCAACAGTATGAGCAGTGTAATGGTAGTGATCATTGTATTACAGAACGTTATATCATCGATTTGCCAAATGATGTATGGAAGGAGGACTTAGATGGCTGAAAAGCAATGAGCCAGATCGATCGTTTTCTTTGTTCCTGTAAAGTGCAGAAAGATGATTATCAAAATTTTTCTTTCATGGCCAAAAATTGACATAAAATAAAAATAGATATAGTATAATGTTCGCGGAACGGCAAAGATCCGCAAATAACAGGGAAAGGAGCAAAGCCATGAAACTCGTTAAGAAGTCTCATGAAGAGATGGAGAGTCGCGAAATGTCTGTTGATAGCAGCTTTTTCTGCGATATCGCCGCCTTCGCTGCGTGGTAAAGCCATAGCGAAGCTCTGAGAGGTGTACGCTCTTGTGGCACAGACCAAGCACAAGAGCGTACATCTCAATTGAATGAATGGAAACATATATGACCATACAAGGGGGAAGAACCATGCCTGAAAAGCTTGTGAGGCTTAAACCTTACAAAACATCATTACCGTATGACACAGTCCAGAAAATCAGGACGATTCTATTTGAGCACGATGTATTCCTGATGGAAATTGGAAGAAAGTCCAAGATCTCCAATACCTATTCGAACAGAATCGTTGTAACGGATGAAGGTCTGGAGAGTCTGGATATAGGCACAAACGGGAAGGGGATGACCGCCCGTTATGCCTTGGCAAGCGCCTACGGCGAATTCATGGAGCGTGTTCAGAATATGACAATCACGCCCCAGTTTGTGCCGGAAGGATATTTCTACAAACCAGAAAACTGCGAAAGAGATTTTCCGGATTACAATGACTTCCTGGATTCCTGCAATGCAGAGTCATCATTTCTGTTTTCCCCTGATGAGAAATGGATGGATGTTGATGACGTTTTAAAGGAAACCGAGGACATCCTGAAGAACATGCGAGTTTACCAGAAAATCCCCGCGGGAGATCTGCGTCAGGTTTTGACCGAGTTTTCCTACGACGGGAAGCTGGCGTGTGTGCCGTTCTACAGCGTTTTTGAAGATCGAACTGTTTATCTGCCGTATGTTTTGATCAAAGTCAACACGGGGTCGAACGGCATGTGCGCCGGTAATTCTCCGAAAGAAGCCCTTATCCAGGGGCTGGCTGAAATCTATGAAAGATATGCTCAGCAGAAAATCATGATGGAGAACCTCGCTGCCCCTGATATCGACATTGAATTATTCAGAGGCACAGATGTGTACAGAAATCTGATCGCGATGGCAAAGAAGCATTTAGGAATTCAGATTCTGGACTTCTCCTGTGATATGGGCCTGCCGGTTGTGGCCTTAAAAATCATTGAAGAAGATGGCGGAATTTCCATTCACCCGGGCGCCGATCCTTCTCCGATCACTGCGCTGGAAAGGTGTTTGACCGAGTCCTATCAGGGAGCGACGTTTCAGAGCAGGTTTAAAACGGAATACATGAATCCTCCTGAAGACCCCAATGATTCCGAGCGGGTAAAGGCGTTTTATGAGAATCTGAAAAACAGCTTCATCAACGGATCCGGAGCATATCCGAGCAATATTCAGAATGACGAGAAGATGCCGGGGTTTAAGGGCTTTGCGCATCCGACAACTGTTTCTGACGAAGATGATTTCCAGTACATGCTGGATATCGCGAAACGGTGTGGGAAAAATGTTTACGTCAGAGACAACTCGTATTTGGGGATTCCGGCATACTATGTTTTCATTCCGGGAATGTCGGACATCGGTTTTTTCCCTGGGCCGGAAGTGAAAAACTACCTGAACTTTGGTCGTGAGCTTTATACACTCAGATCTCTTCCTGTTGCTCCGATTGACGATGTGAAACATCTCAAGGAGTTTATCGAAGCGGACATGAAACACAAATACGCGATCATTTCCGCGAAAGACTGTTTCCCGCTTGGTATAAGGGACTATATGCCGGAAGAGGTTCTTGAGGATGCCAATAAGCTTTTGGAGGCACTTGCCCTTCAAATTGATTATCTGGAAGGAAAGGGAGAGCCAGTCTTCACAGAAGAAAACTGGCCGGTTTGCTATCACTGCGATCGTTGCGCGTATCGGGAGGAGTGCAAGCACAAAGCCTTTATAAAGGTGTTCAACTCGATCAGGAAAACGTACAAGGAAAACGTACGGCCGCAGACCTCGGAGATGCTGAAATAAAAACTCGGCAGTTTCGGGAAGAAATACTCAGAGCAGCGAACCGCTTGACGACAGCCGGACAGCAGTTCGCTGTTTTGAGAATAAAGGAAACCCAATAATCTGATTTTCAGGAAAAGGAAACAGAATGCTATGAAAAAACCAGAAAGATTAAAACCCTATAAAAACGCGCAACCATATGACACGATCGTAAGGGCAAGGGGAATCCTGAAGGAGTGCGATCTTTTCGTCTCCGAAAACACATACTATATGTCGAAGGCGAAAACATTCACGAGTCGTATATGGCTTAGTGATGACGATATTTTCCCATTAAGCATAGGCACAAATGGGAAAGGGATGACGGCAAGATATGCTCTGGCCAGTGCCTATGGCGAGCTGATGGAGCGCATTCAGAACATGTGTATTAACATCAACAATACTCCGGAATGTTTCCCAGAGGGCTGCTTTTATGTGCCAACCAACTCTGAGAGAGACTTTCCTGAATATAGTGGGTTTATGAAATCTGTGGGGGCAGATTCGCCGTTCCTCTTCACCCCGGATGAGAAATGGAAAACGGTAGATGAAATTGTAGCGGAGGCTGCTGATATTCTGAGAAAAATGCGTGTATATAAGAATCTGTCAGACAGCGAGTTAAAGCAGATGCTCTCGGAGTTTTCCTGTGGTGGACGACTGGCCTGCGTTCCGTTTTATGGTGTTAGCCAGAAGAAACAGATCTATCTTCCATATAAAATCCTTAAGGTCAACACGCTGTGCAACGGCATGTGTGCTGGGAACTCTCCTAAAGAGGCCATTATCCAGGGCTTGTCGGAAATCTATGAGAGATACGCTCAGCAAACGGTCATCATGGGGAATATAGAAGTTCCTTCGATCCCAGAGGAGCTTTTTGCCGGAACGCCGATTTATGAAAAACTGATGGGACTGAAAGAGCAGGGAATAGCTGTCGATATTCTGGATTTCTCATGTGATATGGGCCTTCCGGTCCTTGCTTTGAAGTTGATCAACGAAACCGGTGCGATTTCGATTCATCCTGGAGCGGATCCATGTCCGATTACCGCACTGGAAAGATGCCTGACGGAAACGTATCAGGGAGCGGATGGGCTGGTTACGCAGCTCAGATATAAGGCCAGACCGATTCCGATGCCTGACGAAAACAACGAAAGTCAGTTGGATGGTTTTTATGCTAATTTGAAGGAATGCTTTGTCTATGGCGCCGGTGGATACCCGAACAATATCCACAATTCTCAAAAGCATCTAGACTTCAAGGGCTTCGACCATCCAGTTTCAGTATCCGACGACGATGACTTGGATTACATGCTCAGCGTGGCAAAACAAAATGGCTATGAGGTCTATGTCCGGGATAATTCTTTTCTTGGATTTCCGGCGTTTGATATTCTCATCCCCGGAATGTCTGATATCGCTTTTTTCAGAGGCCCGAAAGCAAGAAACTACCTCGAATATGGAAAAGAGTTGTATACGTTGCTCTCTCTACCGAAAGCACCGTTAGAAGATGTGGAAACTCTGTATGAATTCTTGCTGACAGATTCCATGAAAAAATATGCTTCCATTTCATTGAAAGACTGTTTCCCGATTGGTGTGAGCGAGTATCTGCCAGAAGGGATACTTGAGATTAACACGATGCTGGAGGCATTGAAAGAGCAGATCCGATATCTGCGAGGCTCTGGAGAAGCTGTGTTCACCAGAGAGAACTGGCCTGTGTGCTATGACTGCAGCCATTGCGCGTATCAGAAGGAATGCAAGCAGGCTGCCTTCGTGAAAGCGTTCCACCCAATCCGCGAGAAGCTCCGGGAGAACAGCAGACCTCAAATCGAGGAAATGTTCCAGACAAAGCATGAATCTTACAAAGGGGAGAAATGAGCAATGAATCAGGCAAATAGACCGTTTACCATGAATATGGAGCTCACAACCCGATGCCCATTAATGTGCCCTTTTTGTTATTGCACGCTGAATAACGGGAAGGATCTGCCATTGGAGAAGGCCATTTTCTGGCTTCGGGAGGCAAAGAAGAGCGGTATTGTCATGGTAAGCCTGAGCGGCGGAGAGACCTTATGCTATCCGCATCTGGAAGAAGTAATAAAAGAAGGCTCACGGCTTGGGCTTGAGATCAACGTGGCGCTGTCTGGTTACAATTTCACAGAGAAAAGATTGGAAAGCCTAATCAGTGCAGGAGTTTCGCGAATCTATATTTCCCTGAATGGTTCAACCGCTGAAATCAACAACAAAAGCAGAAATGGCTATGATCTGGCTATGAATGCACTTAATCTTCTTGCTCGGTATGGATACAAAAATACCTGCATGAACTGGGTAATGCAGGATTTCAATACCGACGACTTTAAGAACATTGTGACCATCGCAGAACAGCACAATGTGAGAAATCTTGTAATTCTGGGACTGAAGCCGACATCAAAGAAAGAACTGGCGCATTTCCCAACACGGGACCAGCTCAATTCTATCGCGAAATTTGCCTGTGAGTATCGAGGGACGGTGAATCTCAGGATAGAACCCTGTTATTCCTGCCTGAATGCAGCAGTCAAGGAGATGTCAAAGAGCCTGAGTATCCATAGCCCGATTTACAGCGGTTGCCTGGCAGGGCAGGGAATAGTGTCGGTCAATGTAGACGGTGAAATCACGCCGTGCCGGCATCTGGATATTCCCGAAAGCTTTACGACGATAGAGAGCTACTTGAATGGATCGGAAATCCTGAAACAGATCCAACTGGCAAGGGGAAACGTTGCTGAACCGTGCAGGTCTTGCGGTTACAGAGCAGGCTGCCTTCATTGCTTGGCAATCAACTATTTGGGTAAGAACAGAATCCAATATGGATTTGAGGGATGCCCAATGTATGTGGAAAGCCAGAGCCCATTGAAGCTGGCAAAAGGCATCCCATTGCCAGGAAAAGATTGATAGCGGACGAATGGAAAAGCGGTTCTTACCCAAAAAGGTTTGAACCGCTTCCAAAGATTCAATATTCAGATTGATAAACTGAAATTATGTGCGATGATTATTGGAAATCCGGATTCCCTCTAAAATCAGAAATGCTCCCAGACAACCCTTTCCTCGAAGCTTTTCTTTTCCGCCTGCGCAACCTCCTTTATTGGAACTCCAAAAGGAATAATGCTTCTGACCCATTTCCCTTCGGGAACGGAGAGAAGCCTGGCAATCTCAGAATCCACATTATCCATGCGGGACATACCGTCCATCCAGACTCCGGCATAGCCCATGGCAACGATCGCGAGCATGATGTTTTCCACCGCTGCTGCATAATCCTGTGTGTCAAATGCAAAACCGGCCGCACCCTTTGCTTTGTTGATCTTCTGCTCCGAGACGGCTACGAGGATGACAGGCGCCGTTTTTGTTGCCGGTGTAGGCAGAAGCCCTGCCAGTTTCGCTCTTAACTCCGGATCACGGACGACGACGAAGGATGTGGTCTGATAATTATAGCCGGAGGGAGCATGCAGCCCAGCCGTGACGATCTTCCGGATGTCCTCTTCCGGGATTTCCTGTGCAGCGAATGCGTTCCGGTAGCTTGCACGTTTTTCAACAGTCTCAAAGAATTCCATAACAGGTAATCTCCTTTCTTCTTTAAGCCTATTATAGCAGGCTGCCGCACGGAGCGGCAATCCCAGCCGGTCCGCAAAGAATACCAGGTTTGACTGGGATTGCACTACTCAAGGGGCGTGATCCCGGTTTTCGAGAAATAGGCAAGCAGTGCCTGACGGAGATCATCCTTCGGCCCGAGTTCCAGCTTTTTGCGGATGTTGCTGCGGTGATAGTCCACCGTTTTTTTGGACAGGTTCATACGATCCGCGATCTCTTTGCTCATGTAACCGTTTGCGATAGACCTGGCGATGGCCAGTTCCTGACCGGAGAGCACGTGCTCTGGCGCCGAGGCCCCCATAGATTCCTTGAGCAGCTCCAGTTGCCTGCTGATCAGGTCATAGCTATGACTGTCGAGCGTTGCCCTGAGATAACGGAGAACAGAAGAAATGGACTGGTTCATATTCTCTGCCCGTCTCTGCTCCAGCTTGAGCTGCTCCTCCTCCCGCTGATTCAGCAGATCCATGAGTACGCGGTTCTGAGATTCCACCAGTTCTGCGGACAGAACCGCATTGCGCTCGTCCGTAAGATTCCGCACATATTCGACAATCAGCTCAATCTGACCATCTTCACCATACACCGGTGCACAGAACACCTTTTGCCATCCGCTTCGTCTGCTGTCCTTGACAAACAGGACTTCCTGCTCTTCCGCCTTTCCTGAGCGCACGGCTCTCTGTGCCGGGCAATTCTCACACGGAGCGGTTCTTCCCTGGTACAGAGTATAGCATTTCTCCCCACGAGGTTCCTTGGCGCTTTCATACCAGTATTGCATGGCGGGGTTCTGATAGAGCACCTCCAATTCCGGCGAAAGGAAGCAGATCCCATCTTGAACCAAAGAGAGCAGAGTCGAAAGGATGATTTGATCCTTCTTGTCCATCTTGATCACTCCTTGTTAAATCCCGATCTGTCGAGACGATTATACTATACTCAGGTCGGTAGAGCAATAAAAAACCTCATTTGCTCTAATAGAGAAAAGAGGTTCCTTAAATGATGGTGGGAGAAGTTGGATTTGAACCAACGTAGACCGAAGCCAACGGATTTACAGTCCGCCCCATTTGACCAGACTCTGGCATTCTCCCATATGTGGTGGGCTCTCCAGGAATCGAACCTGAGACGCGCAGATCTTCAGTCTGCCGCTCTACCAACTGAGCTAAGAACCCGTGGGGTGAGTGACCGGCCTCGAACCGACGACTTCCGGGTCCACAACCCGGCGCTCTGACCATCTGAGCTACACTCACCAGGTGGTGCACGAAGTGAGAGTCGAACTCACAATCCCGAAGCGGGCACCAGATCCTTAGTCTGGCGCGTATTCCAGTTCCGCCATTCGTGCATATGGTGCGCCTTGAGGGGGTCGAACCCACGACCTTCGGATTAAGAATCCGCTGCTCTACCGACTGAGCTAAAAGCGCATATGGTACGCTCTGCGGGGCTCGAACCCGCGACCTACGGATTAAAAGTCCGTTGCTCTACCGACTGAGCTAAGAACGTATAAGTGGTGCACAGAGCGAGATTTGAACCCGCATGCCTTTTGGGCACCAGTTCCTGAGACTGGCTTGTCTACCGTTCCAACATCTGTGCGTGTGGCGGAGTGAGAGCGGCTCGAACGCTCAAACACATTTCTGCGTCTCCTCCTTAGCAGGGAGGTCCCTTACCTGTTAGGGTATCACTCCATAACGATGGCGCTGGGAGGAGGTGTCGATCCCCACGGCAATTCTGCCGCCCACGGTTTTCAAGGCCGGTCCCGGAGCCGTCCGGGATCACCCAGCATTTTTGGCGCAGTGTGAAGGAATTGAACCTTCGCAGGTCTTTCAACCTGGCTCCCGCTTTCCAAGCGGACCCATTACCACTCTGGCAACACTGCAAATTGGCGCGGAACAGAGGTGTCGATCCCCACAGCATAATTGCTGCCCACAGCTTTCGAAACTGGTGCCGGAGCCGTCCGGCGTTGTTCCGCATGGAGGTTCCAGACTGAATCGAACAGTCGTCTCCTGGGTTGCAGCCAGGCGCCTTTCCACTTGACTATGGAACCATGTGGCACCGAATCAAGGATTTAAACCGCGATCTCCCGAGTCAAAGTCAGGCGTGCTGCCATTACACCAATTCGGTATGTGGTGCGAGAGGCGGGCTACGATCCCGCACGCTCTTTCAAGCACCAGGGTTTGAGCCTGGCCCGTCTGCCAGTTCCAGCACTCTCGCATTTCGAATGGTACCTGCGGAGGGAGTCGAACCCTCAATCCTTGTGGTATCCGGGTTTAAACCGGATGTGTATTCCCAATTCCACCACGTAGGCTTATCAGGCCTCTGCGCAGCCGGCGCCATGGGAAGCCGATGACCGGCTGCGCATCCCTGTGATTCTTGGTGACCTCTGTGAGACTTGAACTCAACATTACCAGATTGAGAGTCTGGCGTCCTTGCCGATTAGACGAAGAGGCCAAATGGCAACCCCGACGGGACTCGAACCCGCGATCTCCTGATAGACAGTCAGGCGCGTTAGCCATCTGCACTACGGGGCTGTGTTGTGGCTCCAGATCATGGATTTGAACCACGACCTCCTGAGTCAGAGTCAGGCGTGCTGCCGTTACACCAATCCGGAATATGGTGATCCCTGCGGGATTCGAACCCTGCATTGCTGCCTTGAAAGGGCAGTGACCTGGCCTGTTAGTCGAAGGGACCTTGTCAGCTCTGTTGCCAGAGCTGGTTATTTGTTATGCGGGGATTCGGAGTTGCTGTTCAATTTGAAAAATCAAAATATCATCGATCTTCACTCCGAATACGGCTGCGAGAACTACAAGATTATCTACAGTCGGCAATGCTGTTCCACGCTGCCACTTGTAGATGGCCTGCGGCGTGCTGAAGCCGAAGATGTCCTGGAGATCCTTCACCGTCAAGCCCGCGTTAATCCGCAAGCGAGTAATATTGTTTCCGGTTGCGGTCATATTAATGACCGGAATACGATTCATTTTATTTACGCTCCTGTTCCGGCACTGAGCCGGAAAGACGCCGACTTAGTTGGCCTTTTTGAAATTGATGGTGTTCAGAACTTCGATGATTTCGTCGACATCTTCATTCAGGATGAAGAAGTCTGATAATGATTTGGGATCCATAGCAATTAGCATAGATGATTCTCCTATTTGAACGTGAAAAGGCCGCCTGCCTCATACAAGGCAAGCGGCCAAAGAAAATCTGATTCTTCCCGGGCGGGGTTATGAGATCACATAGCCATGCTTCTTTGCCTTATATGAGCGCACGAAGAGACGGTCCAGATAATCAAAGCTGGACTGGAGTTCCTTGTGCTCTTTGCATGACAAAGTGAAGCGAACTGTGATCATTTCTTTTTCCTTTCCGGGCATTGCCCTGTTTTCTGGCGATACTATACCACGCTTATTGAGGTTTGTAAAGAAACCTGTAGTATAAAATTTGGGACAGGGACTATTGTCTCAGGAGGCTGAGCGCTTCTGGAGTGGCAGCCACCAGGTGAACCCAAATGCAAGGCATTTTGCCAGACCTTCTATCTTTGAAAGTCCGTTTTCTTTTGCGACTTTACGGCCAACATGGAAGTATTCAAAAGTATGGAGTGCGAGCAGAATCAAAAGAGGAAGCAGTTTCTTCTTTGCGGCAAGTGCCGCAAAGCCAGCGTATAAGGCCACACAGATCGGTTTTCCATATTGTTTTGTGATTTTCAGAAACATGATAATTCCTCCGTGATGATAAATACAGCCGATTACACAAACTTAAACAGATTCAAGCCTGTTACTTCTTCGTCCAGCTCGCGCTCGACATTCCCTTCGATCTTTCGGACAATCATCTCACAGGTAGCAGATATCCGGCACTCGTTGAGATGACCGCCGATCACGCTCATATCCTCCCGGCACAGATTGATGTGAAGATGCAGATAGGTCTTGCCATTTTTCGTAGATACAGAACCGAGTAGGGAAGTAATCTCCATTGGCTCGTCGAACGTGTGTTTGTGATACTGACGGGCCTCAACGTCATAAAGACCGATGACAACATGGTCTGCTGCGCCGAGCGCTTCTACAGAGCCCAATGTGATATGCTCGTCGTTGCACAAGGCGGTAAGAGTAGAGATAATCTCTTCACCGCGATCCATGCGGATGACATAGGTGTTTCCAAAGTTCCGATATTGCATGAAAAGTGCCTCCTGACCTTAGCTTGAAATGTAATAGGATTGTACAGCAAAAGAAAGTTTTTATCAATCCTTGGTTAATGCCAAACAAAAAGATTTAACGAAGAGTGTTGACATAAAACAAAAAAAGATATATAATAATAGTTGACAAAAAGGAAAAACGAACATTGGATAATGACATGGAACTTGAATTGTTAGGCATTAAACCGAATAAGAAAAAGCAGTTCGAAACAAAAGGGATTTTCTCGGTAGAAGACATCCTTCAATATTTGCCAAGAACGTATAAGGATTTCCGCCAGCTTACCGGAATTCTGCCGCGCGATCAGATTTCCTTGGTTAGTGCTGCCGTCGTTTCATGTGAACGCCGACCGGGGAACGGAAAACAGTTCGTGACCGCAAGCTGCGTGATCGAGCCTCTTAACCAGCGATTGACGGTTCGCTGGTTCAATATGCATTGGATTTACAGCAGTATTAAGTCGCTTGCAGACAGACGTGCAAGGGTGATTATTGCCGGCAAAATCGACTTCAGTGATAAGTATGGTTATAGCCTGAACCAACCGGATATATTCGAACCTGTCAGCAACCAGACTCTTCGCATTTATCCGGTGTATCCTGCAATCGCCGGAATGGCGTCCAGCTATTTGGAGGACACGATGCGAAAGGCAATTGCCTTGAGTATTGCGGACAGTGAGATATTGCCCAGAGAGGTTGTGGATGCCTCCGGAGAAGTCAGCATGCCTATCGCGCTGCGATATATCCATATGCCGAGAACGATGGAAGAGGTGGAAAAGGGGAGAAGCAGGATCCTTTTTAATGATCTACTTTACTTTGCTGTCCACAATGAACTGAACAGAAGCGAAATCTCTGCAGGCAGCCAATATAACATCAGATCTCGAACTCTGCTGAATAAGATCATTACTTCTCTTCCTTTTGAGCTGACACCGGATCAGAGAATTGCCGTAGAGGAGATGCTAAAAAGCGCGGAAGACGGAAGACGTATCAATGCTCTCGTACAGGGGGATGTTGGCTGCGGGAAAACGATCATTTGTGTGCTGATGGCGGTTGCCTTTGCTGACAACGGTTACCAGGCGGTCATAATGGCACCGACACAGGTGCTGGCCAAACAGCATTATGAATCAATCAACGAATTGCTGGCTCCATATGGAGTTCGGACAGTATTCCTGGACAGTTCTCTGAAAAAGAAGGATCGGGAAGCTGCCCTGAAAGCGATTGCAAACGGGGATGCTCAAATCATAATAGGAACGCATTCCTGTGTTGGCAAGGATGTGGTGTATAAAGAACTTGCGCTTGCCATAGTTGATGAGGAACACCGCTTTGGCGTAAAGCAGCGAACCGCTATTGTAGAGAAAGCTTCCAGAGGAGTTCACAGTATCACAATGAGCGCGACACCGATTCCACGCAGCCTTGCACAGGTTGTGTTTGGGGATAATATCCAAATGCATACAATCCGGAGCATGCCGAAGGGACGCCAACCGGTTAAAACACGGATATTCAAGAACCAAACAGGAAACATGAAATTTATCCTGAAGGAAGTCCAGGCTGGACATCAAGCCTATGTGGTTTGTCCGATGATAGAGACCAATGAAAAAGTACCTGGAGTCAAGTCAGTTGAGCAAGTCTCAAAGGAGTACAGCGATTTTCTCGGCCCAGCTGGCGTGCGGATCGCGACCCTAACTGGGAAAACATCAAAAGAGGAGACAGAAGAGATCATCGAAAAATTCAAAGGGGGAGAGCTCGACGTGCTGATTGCCACGACAGTCATTGAAGTTGGAGTCAATGTCCCGAATGCAACAGTCATGGTCATTACGAATGCCGAACGCTTCGGACTCTCTAGCCTCCATCAGCTTCGCGGAAGAGTTGGCCGCAGTGATCTCCAATCCTACTGCGTCCTGCAAAGCGAGGATGAAACGCCAAAAGGATTGGCAAGACTGCAAGTGATGTGTGATACGACTGATGGTTTCAAAATCGCGGAGGCAGACCTTGAACAGCGTGGAGCGGGGGATCTGCTTGGAACTCAGCAGTCCGGGGATAACAAGTATGTTTCACTGATGATCGCGAACCCGGAGAAATATCAGTATGCGCTCAAAGTTGCCAAAGAGCTGATCCAAAGAGGGAAAGATTGTTGCCCTCTTATGGAATCCATAATGACAGAGCGGAGTCAATCTGTATAAGGAGCGTTAGGAGAAATGAAACAAATCAGAGTAGAGGACCAAGAGAAGGTTCAAAGAATTCTTAAAGAGACGACAATCTATATTGTAATCTGCACCGTTGTTGTACTTGTGATGACATGTGTGTTGTCAATAAATTATGTGCCGAGCGAATCGATGGAGCCGACGATTCATAAAAAACACCTGATCCTGAACTGGCGTCTGCCTTATCTGCTTGGAGACCCGGTTCCGGAATATGGGGACGTTGTCATATTTCGCGAGAATGGGCCACAAAATCGCCTGCTGATCAAGCGGGTGATCGGACTGGCGGGTGATGAGATCAGGATTTCGGAGGGAAAGGTTTATCGCAACGGGGAAGAGCTGGACGAACCGTATTTGTTGATACAGGAGTCCACCTATTCCGCTGCTCCAGAATTCCTTGTGCCGGAAAGTTCTCTGTTTGTCCTGGGCGACAACCGCTACAAATCCAAAGATTCTCGCTTTATGGAGGAAACCTATGTTTCGGTTGAGAACCTCTATGCTCGCGAAATCTTACAGTTGCCGTTCTCAGTGCCATTTTTTTAGGATGATGGTGACAAAAAGAAAAATACGACATAGAATAATCGAGAGAATAGAGGAGAGAGGTGAAATCTTTGGCATACAACGTCTATGTCGCCTGTGATCGCTGTGGGGAAGATCCCTTCGTGTGGACAAATCAAACAGCTCCGATTAGCCGAGCGAAAAGAATTGTGAAGGCGGCGGGATGGCACGTTACGAAGGATGGCGCCTGGTACTGTGCAGAGTGCTGGGAAACAATTCGACGGGCAGAGATGATCGTTTATGGAGAAATCGTCGAATGAGCAGGGGAGTAAAAGATCAGACAAGAAACCGGCTTTATAAGGAAAAGACAATTCTTCGTTAAATTGTGGTTTAACGAAACCTTATGCCGAGCGCTACAAGAAGGGAAATGGAATGGCTACCTATTATAATTCTGCCAAACCGGACAATTTTAAAATCAAGGATTTTGAACTGCCAACATTTGCAAATAAATATCTTCAGTTTCTGTCGATAGAAAAAAACACCGCTCCTGGAACCATCTTCAACTATGCTGTTTCTATTCGCACTTTCCTGCGCTGGGTAAAATCACTTGATATGGGCGTATCTGCTCCAGAGGTATTCAGTGATATTCCTGTTCAGAATATGACTGTGGAAAGCATCGCCAGTCTGGCAACATCCGATATCTATGACTTTTTGGCTTTCTGCAAAATGGAAAGGTCCTGCGGAGCCAGAAGCCGATCTGCAAAGTTGGCAGCAATTCGCTCCCTGTACGATTATCTCCGGAAACGAGACCCCTCAGGATTGATAACGTCCAACCCTGCAACGGATATCTCTTCTCCAAAGAAAGAAAAAACGCTGCCCGTTTTTCTCACGGTAAACGAGAGTAAACAGCTGTTGAATGCGGTGTCAGGACGGTTTGCGACACGAGACTATTGTATTCTGATTTGGTTTCTGTCCTGTGGCATGCGGCTTTCTGAACTGGTGGCGATAAATCTGCAGGATGTCAAGGACGACACGCTGAGACTTCACGGAAAAGGCCGAAAAGAACGCATAGTCCATCTCAATAAACCATGCCTTGCAGCCCTTGAAAACTATCTGATTGATAGGGCAAAATATCTGGAATCGCACGAAAATGCTGATAAGGAGGCTCTTTTCCTCTCGATGAATGCAAGCATGGCTAAACGTCTCTCGGGACGGCGTGTGGAACAGATTGTGGACAAGTATATCCTTGCTGCTGGCTTACAGGGCAATGGATTCAGTGCTCATAAACTAAGACACACAGCTGCAACCATAATGTATAGAGACGCGGGCGCTGGTGTATTGGAGATTCAGGAGATTTTAGGACATGAGAACGTTCAGACTACGACGATCTATACCCACACCAGTGGTGAGCTGGTAAAGTCGGCTTTGGACAACGTTGGAGCTCTTCTTAAATAAACCTCAGCAAAACTGACGAAATTGCAGAGAATTGTTAATATTTCTGCTGTTTACATCACTTCGGTTGAAATTGAAGGCGAATGCTGGTATACTTTGCATACTCAGAATTTGAGTATAGATGTTTTATGGAGGTTTCCTATGAACAAGACTGAACTCGTAAAGAAAGTTGCAGCAGAAACAGAAATGACCCAGAAACAGGCTGCTGCCATTCTCGAAAGTGTGCTCGGAGCAATCCAGGACGCAGTTGCTGCCGGCGATTCCGTAAGCCTTATCGGCTTTGGAACCTTCTCTTTGAAGTGCCGTGAAGCCCGCGAGGGACGTAATCCCGCAACCGGCAAAACAATGACATTCGCAGCCAGCAAGACTCCCGTCTTCAAGGCTGGTAAGGCGTTCAAGGAAAAAGTCAACGGGTAATCTTTTCAAGCAAATGAAAAAACCTCGTCCCCTGCTTTCGGCATGGAACGAGGTTTTTTAATCGGATGATGGACAATGAGTGATAGAGAAACACCACTATTTTGATCCGACATCAGCAAGCGCATCGGGATCTTTATCTCCCAGCATCCAGTAATTGCACTCACCGTCACCATCTGCAAGCGTTTTGTGTCGGATCAGTTTTCCATGCATCGCTGCACAGGTGACCTGGTCAATTGCACAAAGATTTGGCAGGAAATCCAAATATCCGTGCTTTCTCGCGAAGTCATTCAGGGGGCATGTGTCATAGACAAATGCGATCCCTTTCTCATGCCCATCGGGGCTCATTCGCATTACCCAGGTGTTGCCCCATCTGTTTCCGCGGTATTTTTCCGCCTTCTTCTGATAACTTTCAAAGTAGCGATTGATCAGCCGTACAGCCAATCTGCTTTTCAACAGACGATTTGCGTCAAAATGAGAGAGCATCCGCAGAGATTTTCCCATAACCTCTCTCATAAGCGGATCCAGATCCTCTTTTGGAAAACTGCGGTCTACCGCTTCATAAAACGCGAAGAAAGCGTAGCATTCCAGAATGTTTTTTGACATGGGATTGCTTTTCCCGCCCAGGTCACCTTCTTCACGGATCCATTTTTCATCAAGAGCAACGGCCCGGTTCCAGCGTTTTTCCGCTTCCGCCAAGGAGTAATGCTCCCGCAACCATTTTTTCATGGCTGGCTCAAACAGTTTCAGATATTTATCCATGTGCGTGCCTCCAAATCACTTGAAATCATCTCTTTACCACGTGGAAATCACAGCAGTCGCCGCCAGCTCCGAGCGTCTTTGTCCGAATTAGTTTTCCACCTTTATACTCTATGGTGGGATAGTCCATCACACACATATGCGGCATCAAGAACATAAGATTCTCCTGCTGGGCGATCTTGCACACACCACATTCCCAGTGCGTGACATAGTACTCCGGCACGGAAAGATCATAGGAAAAGTCAAAGACCCAGTCCATGGGATACTGTTTTTTCTTTGATCTTTCGGAGCCCTTCACATATTTGTCAATCTCCTTCTGATCAAAGCAGTTTTTGCCCTTATAAAACTTCTTCATCGTGTCGCATTTGCAGATAGCATCAATCATGCCGTCAAATACTTCCATGGTGATGCGCTCCGGATCCGCCTTGTAGTATGCAAAGCCATAGCAGGCCAGATACATCACTGGGGCAAACATGTTGTCTTTCATTGAGCCCACGGACGGTGTTCTGAAAACCAAGGCCTTGTATTCAGCCATATGCTTTTTCCTAAAGGAGCTAATGTCAATCTTCGGAACTGCCTTCTCGGTATACTCGTATATAGTCTTCGCAAACATCTTTGAAAACAGCATTCCCATCAATCCGTATTTCATTGGTTGCCTGTCCCTCCATAGCCGGTTTTTTCAGTTCCTGCTAGACCTTCAAGTATTCTACCATTCTCTGATATGCAGGTTTCGCCTCAGCCACTAAAGGCATGGCTGAGTACGCATGATACATTCCCTTACCTATTTCAAGCTTCACGGTTGCCCCATAGGAGCGAAGTCTCTCAGCCGTTGATTCGGCTGCGGCAGAGAATATTTCGTCTCCGCCATAAGTTAAATAAACATCCTTTGTTCCGGAATATATGCCGCGCTGCATGTATCGTAAATGCTCCGGCAGAGCCTTGTTCCCGGCCATCCCCGCAAAAATGTTGTCAAGAGCTGTAGTGCTCATGATGACGTCCGTCTTGTTCAGCTTCTCAGCTTCAATCCTCTCCTGAGGCTCCAATTCCGATCCCGGGGAGCTAAGATACAGTTTTCCAGGAATGGGAAGTTTTTCTTTATCCAGATTGATATACGAAATCAGACAAAGCGCCATGAACGCGCCTGACGAGCCACCCAGAAAAGCGATCTTCTCTGGGCAGTACTCATTGAGCATCAGCTTATACATGTCGTACAGCATGTCCAATACGTCATAAAGATCATTATCCGGGCACAAAGGGAAATAGGGCAGCGCAAAATCTCTTCCGGTCTCTTTCGCGAGACGGAGGACTTCTTTTGCCTGGAATGGCTTGGGATACTTCAGCATACCGCCGCCGACGAGATAGACGCACAGCGAATCCGATGGCTTTCTGTGGCGTATCATCAGAACCGGTGAACTGTCAACAGTGATCGTTTCAATTTCAAAATCCGGGTCTGACAGAACCGGAATATTGGGCTTCGCTTTTGCAGTTTTAAACAGCTTCATCAGATCATCATACGGTTTGGCCATCATCTTCTGAACCGGGATGATTCTAAATGCTTTTTTCAGGAGCTCATATTTCACAGACATATTTGATTCCCTCATTCTAAGCTGCTGATATGCGTTCAAAAGGCGATCTGACCTTCATGAATCCGATCCTCTTTGCCTACCAGCTTAAGTGCGCATACGAGATACATCAGAAGCCACCCGAAAGATTCGGATCCGGAGTCCAGACCTTCCGCAATATAGTTCAACAACTGCCCAAGAGGCATCATAACGAGCGGGTTACAGATCAAGGCAATTTTTTTCAGAGGGAGCCTTCCCGTTACGACCAGACCAATCCAACCGATAGTAACCAGACCATCACAGATCAGAAAGCCAGCCCCGAGTGGAACCGCTATGCTTTTCAGCACACGGATCACCATATCAATCGATGCCTGAAGGCTACCGGTTGCTTCCATTCCAGCGTTGAACACAACAGGAAGCATGCAGATGCCAATATGAATGAAGGCAAAGTACAGGATCCCACCCCAGTTTGCGATCTTAAAGAGCTTATACAGTTTGCTTTCTTCCAAGCCGTATTTCTTCTCCATGACCGTCATCAGTTCTGTTGCCGCAACAGAGAAAAGCGCGGCACAGATAAAGCCGAGGACAGAAGAAACCGCGTATCGCCAGTCTGGCACCACATTGGCGGTTATGCCCATATAAGCGTCCGGAGAATCCGAAAAACTGAATGTGCCAAAACCAAGCAGGTAATCTCCGACGATTGCCATAAGCATGGCATATACGCCAAACAGAATCTTTTGTCTTGAAGTCAGTCTTTTCATACCACTGGCCTCCGCATGAATGTTTCTATTTCTTCAACATACTCCTTCGGATGCGCTGCCATATAGCCGCAATGAACATAGCCCTTGCGGATCGTGAGCTCCGCTTTTGGCATATAGATCGGGATCGTTTTTCTGGAATACTTCAGATCGAAGTCCTTTTCTCCGAAATCCAGATGAAGCTTTTTCTGCTCTTCATCTGTCAGTTTCCTTAGGTCGTAATGACAGCAGGCGTGGCAGATCGCGTCGATATCCTCCGGCGTGATGCACTCAAAGTTCTTTGCCATCCGCTTTGCGAAGTCATATCCGTACATTTTGACGAGCATGGAAGAAGGTTTGCCTTGCAATTTCACAGACGGTTTCTTCCTTTTGCGGAACATCCTGCTCATGAACCATTCCCCAAAGCTGGCGCTATTGCTGAGCGCCACACCGTCAAACCAGGCATGGCGAACGTCGAAATCAGGGTCAAGGAAGAGCCTGTAAGCCACCGCAACGCCCATAGACGCGCCATAGACAAGGTCAATCGTTGTACAGCTCGTTTCCAGCAGGAAACTCTTCAGCGTTCGGTATTCTTCGTCGGCGCTGACATAGGCTCCGGCTTTTCCGTGGCCGCCCTGATCGGGAGCAATGAAATGATACGATCATTGAAAGTACGGCTTGAAGGCCGCGCGCAGAGCGCCTCAGTTCTCGAAGCGTTAATCAGACCCAACAAGAGTCGAAAAACCCCGGAAATACGCCATTTCCGG
>Ga0310695_10005521_pt1 | contig 21984 bp, 19 predicted proteins | sample RumenRJG_04DNA_FD_203882 | JGI IMG/M metagenome (GOLD analysis project Ga0310695, IMG submission 203882) | Bovine rumen microbial communities from Lethbridge, Alberta, Canada - RJG_04 (v2) (version 2) | ecosystem: Host-associated > Mammals > Digestive system > Stomach > Rumen | place: Canada...
AAGAAATGATCGGACACTACATTCTGCCAATACGTCCGAACAGAGCCAACGTGCAAAAAGTCGTACCGAAACAGACAGTTTTCTGACTTATTCGGTGTGGCATGAGAAATATAAAACGGGCGATTCGTGATGCGAAAACGAGAATTCGTATCACGAATTCTTTTTGTCGTAACTTAACTTAACAGTGATTCAGATAAAAAGAAGCCCACTCCGAAGAATTCTCTTCAAAATGGGCTTAACTTAATGAGGTTGCGTTTTTACGGCTCTTTTTTTGCGCGCTAAAAATCTTGACGCCTGAGACAAATTTCCGCGACGCGACATAGTAATTATTGTAACAAATGCGTATCATAAATATAGAACAGAAAGGAGCGGAAAAATATGATACCAATCGTTTGCGTAGATGATAACGGCGGCATGATGTTCAATCATAGAAGGCAGTCGCGTGATAAAAAACTAATCGAATGGCTGAGGCAAAATATCTCCCAACATATCGCGTGTAAGCAGTATTCGAAAGAATTGTTTTGCGATAACGTAACGGTAATCGACGACCTGCAAGACGTTTCAAACACAAATGAATACGTTTTTGTGGAAGACGATTCATTAGAAGGCGCGCGCTTTGATGAAATCGTGGTTTGCCACTGGAATCGTAAATATCCTTCCGACCTGAAGCTGAAGGCGAACTTTGATGGAATGCGCGTAAATAATTCCTGGGATATCGTAGGTAACTCACACGATAAGATAACAATCGAGCAATGGGGTCAAAACCGAATAAAGAAAGGAGAGGTGAAAGATGTCGAAAATAGATAAGGTTGCATGGAAGATGCTGAAGATAATCCGATGGATCCTCGTCGGAATGTTCGTTACTATTGGAATCGCCGAGTTTTCAAGCTGCGCAATCGTATCTGGACTCGCGAGCCTTGTGGTTGCGGTGTTGGTTGCACCGTTACACATTTTAACGAAGGCTGAAGGACCGAAATTAAAGAAAAGACGGCTTCTTAAACTAGCGATTTGTATAGTGGCAGCAATCGTTACAATTTCGACAGGTGCGTCAAGCGAACAAAACACGAACGCGCAAAAGACCGCAATTGAGCGATCCGACAAGACAAATGCTACAAAGGATAACGACGCAAAGGCAGAAGATAGCGGGAATAATAAGACCGATACTGCTGCCGAAGCGAAAAAGAATAACGACACGAAGAAAGACAAGGCTGCGACACCTGCGGCATCGGCGCCGATCATTTCATTGTCCGACATTCCTGCATATAGTGGAAATCCATACGTCGAAATCAATGGAAACGTGCCGTATTTTACAGACGCAGAAATAACAACCGAGGCATTTGAGCGCTACAGTGCACTAGACGGTCTTGGTAGATGCGGAACTGCATACGCGAATGTATGTAAAGACATTATGCCAACTGCACCACGCGGTCCGATCGGCAGCGTAAAACCGTCTGGATGGCAATCTGTGAAATACGATAATGTCGATGGCAAATACTTGTTCAATCGTTGCCATTTGATCGGCTATCAGCTAAGCGGCGAAAATGCGAACGAGAAAAATTTGATTACCGGAACGCGTTACTTAAACGTAGACGGAATGTTGCCTTTCGAAAACATGGTAGCCGATCATGTAAAAGAAATGAACGACCATGTATTATATCGAGTAACTCCGATTTTCGATGGTAATAATCTTGTAGCAAACGGCGTATTGATGGAAGCGAAGTCTGTTGAGGATAACGGCGCTGGAATACAGTTCGCAGTTTATTGCTACAACGTTCAGCCTGGCATTTCGATTAATTATGCAGACGGCAGCAGTTCTCAGGACGGATCCAGCGCATCGACAGGCAATAAGCCCGCGGCTCCTAAAAAGGTCGCAAAAGACAATAACGCGTCTGCAGCAGACCCGAGCCCTGCACAAAGCGCACCTGCTTCAAATGCGAGCGGGCCAATTATCGGCTCAAAAAATAGCGATGTTTACCACGTGGCGAATGGGTGTACGGGTTCGAGACGAATCAAGGATAGTAATAAGGTAACCTACGCAACAGAAGCAGAGGCGCAAGCAGCAGGACGAAAACGCTGCGAAGCGAAGGGATGCTTCCGATAACGCAATGTTTAGATAACGCAATGTTTAAGCCGGTCGGCATATGCTGATCGGCTTATTTATGCGCCTTCAGATTGTATCGATATAAGTACAAAATTCGCTTTCAATATTTGCGACGAATAAAGCCGACGCGACTTACTAATAAATGTAATCCTTTTTCTATTGGATTTGTTGTACTAATTCCTCCTTCACCGTTGCGAAACGGCGAAACAGTTACCGCCGCGAGGCGACAACTGTAGTGGACGCGACTACGTAATCAGTCGTGGTTGTGAAATAGCGGGTTCAAATCCGCCGTCCGCTTTGGCACGCGAATTGCTATGTGCATCGCAGCGATTTTACGCGTGCTATGTTAAATATGAGGTAAATAGCATAAACCTTCTTTCTTCAAAGCGGGCGTAAACCTAACAGTTTCGACTGTGGGGAATAAGCCCGCAACAAAGCGAATAACACGCAAACGGTCGCAAATGTATCGTAGCGATTTTACGCGTGCTATGTTAAATACGTATCCGTTTGATAAATGAGTACGGCGGACGGATACACTCAGATTTCCATTTTAGTCTCCAGACCGTTACCGGATTCACTCCCTGGTAACGGTCGAAAATGCTCCCGTGGCGCAGCAGGTAGCGCACTTCACTCGTAATGAAGGGGTCGTCAGTTCGAACCTGACCGAGAGCTCTTATCGTTAAAGAAATGACGAATAAAAAAAATAGGTCCGAGCGTAAGAGTTTTACGGCTCGGTTGGTCAAGCTGATGCGTCGGCAAAAGGTAAGCTCAAATAAAACCGTGCGAAATTCATTAGCGAAAAGTAGCCGGACGATAATGACGAATCGACCATGGAGAGCTTCGGTTAACCCTTGTGTCATTATCGCAATCTGGCGGAATATAAAAGCCAAAAATCTGCCTCTGGTTCTGTTAGTGCTCAGATACGGTTCGAATCCGTAATTCCGCCTTCCTTAGTCGCGAGACTGAGGATAGTATCCAATACATTTCTCCATTGTTGATGGGTTTACGCATGCGCATGCACTCGTAAATCCAACTCGCGCGGTGGAATAGCGGCAATTCGCTGGGTTCATCGCCCAGAAATCGCAGGTTCGAGTCCTGCCCGCGCGAATCGATTTTACATTAGATCGAGGTACACGAACCGCTCTTCGGAGCGAGTAACTAAAACCTTTCGGGGTTTTAAGAAAGTACTATGACAACCGCATAGATTAAACGATCGCCACCCCGGTGAATAAAGCGAAGTCCATCGCTCCGGGATGCATTGCACGATCCGTCAATGGGCAAGGGATACCGACACCCTGAGGCGGTCACTTAACGGAGACGCTAAGTGAGGAGACTGGAACCAGTCAAAATCCGGATGTAGTGCTTAAGTCGTGGCGGAACAAAGACACGTCAAACTGTCGCCTTGTATAATAACGCTTCTAGTGGTGGAGCTAGGTACGAAATGCCGAACACCGTTAGCAATAAATCGGTTTGGTCACCGATTCATCTAACGGACGTCGAAAACCAGACAGACCAAAGTAACAAGGCAAGCGTATAGCCGAAAGAGAAATCTTTCGTAGGGAAGACAGAAGGCGGTACAAGTAGCTCAACGCTTCAGTTATTTAAGCTTCAGTTATTTAAGTTTAATTAAATCTCTCAAGTATTAAGGTTTTATTAGAATTTAGTGAATGGCGAGTGAACGTTGTAGGTGTTAATCCTGCGAGAGTAAGTGAGCGGAAGCTCTAGGCGTATCAGCATCAATCGACGGATTGAATGTTCACGGTGCGCTTCTCTGTGGTCGAATATGTTAGAAACGATGCGAGTAGGGTGAAGATCCGGCGGTCGTTTAATCCATGCGGTTGTCAAACAAAACGAAAAAAAAGAAAGAGAACGATTTGTTATGAAAAAGCATTTTACGGTAATGCTAAACGATATTTCAAGAGTAAATAAACTCGTAACAACCGGACACACATCCAGCTGCACGATCACTGCAAAGAGCGGACGATACGTTGTAGATGCGAAATCTATCCTCGGTATATTATCGCTCGACATCACGAAGCCAATCGAGATTGAATGCGAAGGCGACGAGGATGCGATCGATTTGTTCGTCGACGATATTGGCGAATTCGTAATTGGGTAAGAACGCACTGTATGGACTGTGCGACCGGGGAGAAGAGTGAATGTTAAATGTTTTAAGTTTATTTAGCGGAATCGGGGCCTTTGAAAAGGCGTTAAGTAATTCGGGGATTCCATACAATCTTTTAGCGTATTGCGAAATCGATAAGTATGCGAGTAAGAGCTATTCGGCTATTCATAGGGTAAGCGAAGACCTTAATCTCCACGACGTCACTAAGGTGGGCGATTCAGATAACCTGGGCGACGTAGATTTTATTACTTACGGATTTCCGTGTCAGGACATCAGTAACGCCGGCAAACAACGGGGATTTACAGATAAAAACGGCAATCGGACAAGATCTGGTCTGTTTTTCGAGGCGCTTCGAATCATCGAAGAATTTCGACCAAAATTCGCCATCGCCGAAAACGTAAAAGCTCTAACGTCCAAGAAGTTCGCCGACGAATTCAAGACTGTATTAGATGGATTAGAAGAGGCGGGCTACAATAACTACTGGCAGGTACTAAACGCTAAGGACTACGGCGTTCCCCAAAACAGGGAGCGCGTTTTTATTGTAAGCATTCGTAAAGACATCGATAAGGGTTTTGCGTTTCCTAAACCAATTCCTTTAGAGTTACGACTTAAAGACTTACTCGAAGACGAGGTAGACGAGCGTTTTTATCTATCAGACGAAGCAGTATCTAAAATCGCAAATGTACCGTATAAAAATACGACTTGTCTACTAAAAAAGCAAGCCAAAGAGTTTTATAAAGAGACGGAAATGGCCAGTACGCTAATGGCTAGAGATTACAAAGGATTTGGTAATCAAGAATTTAATGCCGTTATAGAGGTCAAAGACGGCGGAACGGTTAGAATCAGAAGATTAACTCCGACAGAGTGTTACAAACTCCAAGGCTTCACCGCCGAGGACTGTAAAAAGGCGAGCGACGCTGGAATAAGTAACAGTCAGCTATATAAACAGGCCGGTAATTCCATCTGCGTACCAGTTTTAGAAGCTATCTACAAGAGTCTGGGCGAGATATATGACGAATTCACCCAGACAATAAAGACGAAGTAGGGGTACATCAAATGGATCAGACAAATATATCGCCATCGAACGAAAGCGCGATTACAAAAGTCGAAAAACTTAGTTTTCGCGTCATGTCTATTTTATTTTATGTTACGTTCGTTATTGTTTTAGCGTTTATATTAAACGCGTTTGTATGTCAGCGCGTCATTGTAGACGGCAGTTCAATGAATCCGACACTGAAAAACAAAGACAATTTGATTATCGAAAAACTGTCAAAAACGTCTTCCATTGACCGATATTCCATTATAGTTTTCAAAACTCACGAAGATGGACATAGCCGCAATCTAATCAAACGAGTAATCGGTCTTCCAGGAGAAACGATTCAGATCAAGAACGGTAACATATTTATTGACGGAAAGAGACTAAAAGGCGATAAATACGGACTGGAAAAGATCGACAACGCAGGCAACATAGACGTCCCCAGAAAACTAGCGAAAGACGAATATTTTTGCGTAGGTGACAATCGTAACAACTCATACGATAGTCGTTGGCTTGGCGCAATCAATAAAGACGACATAGAGGGGCGCGTCGTGGTACGTATGTGGCCAAAAGCCGAATTTTTGTATTAAGGAGGCATTCACATGAGTCCAGAAATGACATTCGCTCTGAAGATTCAGCAAGCGCAAAAACGATTAGATCGAACGGAAAACAGACGAAGACGATTCGAAACAGAACCGACGACGACACCAACGTCCAGTAAATACGACGAGGAACGCCACAATTGGAAGAACGACGAAAAATAAATAAGTAAAACGAACGGCTCCATTGCGGCAATGGCATTAAGTTAAGGATTTCAGGAGTGCTTCGGCACTCCTGAGTCCTGACTTTCGAACCATTGACACGTTTGTTTTTTCGTAACAATTTGCTCCGGCAGGTTGTTATGGGATGACTGCATAACTGCACCCGGTAGTCCTGTACAGCCGCCGGCACTGCTTCAGGTTATACTGCTTACGAGTACATGTATGACTTATCAGGTCATACGGCAACAGTCTTCGGACTGAATTATTTCTGAAAGGAAATTGTAACTATGAACTATGTATATGTATTGGATAAGCACGGTAAACCGCTTATGCCGACAACACGCTACGGACACGTCCGCAGGATGCTGCAAGCAGGCGAAGCCGTTGCTGTATCCACAAAGCCTTTCACGATCAGACTGAAATATGAGTCTACCCACTATACTCAGCCGGTCCATGAAGGCATCGACACCGGAAGACAGAATATCGGTGATGCGGCTTCTCTTGAGGATGGCCAAAATGTATTCCTGTCAGACGTAAAGACTGGCAACAAGTCTATCAAGAAGAAAATGCAGGACCGTGCGGCGTTCCGCCGTGAACGGAGAAGACATCACCGCCAGAGAAAACAGCGTAAAGCTGTCCATGATGGCAACGCCATGAAGAACGGCGACGATGATATCGTCCGCACGAAGCATGCCTGCAAATCAGTCAGAATTTCTTATCCGACTGCTGACGAGGCAGTGAAGCACAAGGTCATCCGCGGCAAGGAAGGCAGGTTCGCCAACCGTAAACGTTCGGAGGGCTGGATTACTCCGTCCGCGAGACAGGTTGTTCAAATCACGATGAACGAGATCCGTCAGACTGCAAAAATCCTTCCTGTAACCCATATAAGCCTCGAAAGAGTCGCATTCGACTTCCAGAAACTGGAGAACCAGGATATCCGCAGATGGCAGTATGGCAAAGGCCCGCTCTACGGTTACAAGTCCTACAAGGACTATATCCGAGATGAGCAGCATGGCAGGTGCGCCTGCTGCGGTAAGCCGATTGAAGAGTACCACCACATTCATCATAGAGCTTCCAACGGTATCGACAACGTGAAGAACATCATCGGCCTGTGCCATCAGTGCCATACGGAGATTCACAATTCCGCTGACGCAGAGGAAAGACTTTCCGACCTGAAGAAGGGCGTTGAACAGAAATACTATGTAGGACTGCTCAATTCCGTGATGCCCGTTCTGATTGAGGCTGCAGCGGCATACTGCAACGAGAACGGCATTGTCTTTACTGTTACAGATGGCAAAGAAACCGCTAAGACTCGTGAGAAGTACGGTCTGGACAAGGACCACTGCATTGATGCTTATGCAATTTCACTTGCAGACAGAGAAGTGTCGAATGTCGAAGTTGCTGACAAGATTCATCTGAAGCGCCGCTTCAAGAAGAAGACAAAAGCCGTCATCGCAAAACGCAATCAGAGGGAATACCATCTGAACGGCAAAGCTGTAGCTTACAACCGCCATAAGGCGATGAATCAGAAGTCCGACTCTCTGGAAGAATATCTGACAGAGTATCGCAAAGCCTATTCAGAGAAGGACGTTCAGAGGCTCATGCACGAACTGGAGATAAAGCCTGCAAAGCGTGTCTATACTTATCGCAAGTCAGACGCTGTAGCTCCAGTCCATGCAGGCGACATGGTCCAATACCGAAAGGTCAACAAGATCAAGGGCAACACCAAGACTGAGATATTCCCCGCTGTGAGCGTGGAGTTTACGGAAGTCAAAAAGACCACCAATGGCGTTCAGACCAAGGAGCGAATCTGGAAGGTCGGTATTGACGACAATAAGACTCGCAAAGGCAAGTTCTGTACCAGGATTGCCAGCGGATGCATACAGGTCATCGGCGTAGAGGATACAGACGAGTATCTGAAACAGGTGGCCGAAGAAGAAAAGAAGCGAAAGAAAGTTGCATAGTAGCATAATCATTTTTCAGACCAGGCAGTCGTCTGGTCTAAATGTCGTGTCTTGAAGTTGCATTTCGCAGCAAGAAATCAATATTTCGTATGACGAACAGGATATTTCGTGATACGAAATGCCTTTGGCTTCGCTTAACTTAACGGATTTCCAGCATAAGAAAAGACCACGATGAGGAAATTTATCATCATGGTCTTAACTGAATGTTGTTGTCCATTGCGGGGGCCGTTTTTTTTATCGCAGGCGGTTTGTAGCCGCTATGTTAAAGAAAAACGATTAGAGAAAGGCGGCACTAATGTCAAAAGCGAACCAAACAAGCACATCTATAAAATATAACCTATTTATCATCTTATCGACGTTGGACCTCGCGGCGGCGATTGGAGGCGGACTCTATGGTATTACGCTCATTATATCGAACAAACAGTTCGTTATTGGACCGAACCGCGGATTTTATCCGATGTTTTCAATCCCGACCGGAAGAATTTTCGGAATCATCCTACTGTGCGTCAGTGGACTGCTCGCAGTTCTCTACCCGTTCTTGGCGAAGAAGCGCCAGCAGTATCGCGACCTGGTAGAATACGACGAATTCGGTAATCAAATCAAGCGAAACGACTTTTCGAAATTATCAAAGCAAGAGCGAGATGAAATTGAACGTCAAAAGACAATCATGAACGAGCAGATTTTACCGACCACGCTTCTTCGTACGGCAACACATCGAGCTCCCGAAAACCCGGAAAAGGAACTAAATGACCTTATTGGATTAGAATCGGTAAAGAATGAAGTCGACCGTATGAAGGCGCGAATGGAATTTGAGCGCGGCGGCGATAAGAAGAAACGAAAGAAAGGACAAAAAACAAACGTTCTCTCGTCGATGTCTCAAGTGTATCTCGGCAATCCCGGCACCGGTAAAACAACGGTTGCGCGTATTATGGCGGGATTCCTCTATCAGTACGGATATATAAAGAAACCGCAAATAATCGAAGTCGACGGTAACTTTTTTAACGGATTGTCGCGAGGCGAATCTTCAGAGCGTGCGAAACTCCTTATTCAGAAAGCGAGGGGCGGCGTACTGTTTATCGACGAAGCCTACGCACTGCTCGGACCTGATCAGGACCAGTCTGTTATCGCAACGCTCGTTGCTGCAATCGAAAATTACAGAGACGATACCGTCTTCATATTCGCAGGATATACAAAAGAGACGCTTAAAATGCTAGACAGTAATCCTGGATTCAAATCTCGAATCAAATACATACTCGATTTCCCAGATTATAGCAGAACCGATATGCAAAAAATATTCCTTTCCATGGCGCACGATTTGAAATTTAAGGTATCGAACGAACTTTTGGCAGCAGTCGGCGAGCGGACAGATTCTATGCGCCAAAGATCAGACTTCGGTAATGCAAGAACGGTGCGTACATTGTTAGACCAGATTATTAACGAACACGCAGTTAATTGCAGAGCGGAAGAGGATCCCGAAAAACGAATGGCATTAACGTTAGCAGACTTACCGCCAGCGTAAAAGAAATACGGCGAGAGAGAAATCTCCGCCGTTTTTTATCGCATTAAATACACGCCTACTATGTTAAATATAGGTAATTCCGACGCGATAAATAGTCGCTCAGGAGAAGGTACGAATGTAAAGAGAGGATTTTTTATGATTAAAAACTACGTACTAGACACTAACGTTCTCATTCACAGTGACGGACAAGCATTATTGGCATTCGAGGACAATAAGATTTGGATTTCTCAAATCGTCATGGAAGAACTCGATAGTCTGAAGGGGCGCAATGAAGATAATCCAGACGCTGCATACGGGGCACGTAAGAGTCTTAAAATGTTGGAAGACCTGCAGGAACAGTCAGGCGGTAATCTTTACAAGGGGATTAAAACACCCGATGGTGGAGAGATTACGATATTCACATTAAGTGACGAAGACCTTGACGTAAATGCGATGCCTAGCGGATGGGATAGAAAGAAGATGGATAACCTTCTCATCATGTCCGCGCGCGCACTGATGAAGAAGCGTAAGAAAAATGTCGTCCTAATCTCCAACGACACGAACGTACGCTTAAAGGCGCCCGCGGTTGGAGTGAACGTTGAGTCTTATAAGAACGATCGAATCGATCCGGACAAGCTCTACACAGGCCGTTACCTGGTTCGTCTGAAGGACGACATCTTCGACTTATTCGCAACCGAAAAGCAGATTCCGATTGTTGCCAGCGACACGGTCGACGGGCACGAATTCACTGAAAACGAGTTTGTTCTTGCTTCGAACTCCGTTGGTGGCACAATCCCAGCGCAGTATCAGAATGGCGCACTCCATGTACTGCGACATCAGAACGAAGGCATGTATGACATCAAGCCGCGTAACCTTGGACAACGATTCTTGAAAGAGGCGTTACTGTCAGATTGTCCGCTCATCGTCGTAAACGGTCCTGCGGGCACCGGTAAGACATTGCTCGCCCTGGCAGCAGGACTCGAACTGGCGCATAATCAGAATGAATTCGACCAGGTGCTTTTGGCAAGAGCGAATATTATGATGGGTGGCAAGGACGAGCAGATCGGATTCTTGCCAGGAACCGAAAACGAGAAAATTGCGCCACTGTTCCGCTCAGCTGAAGACGCGATCCATAAGATGTTTCCGAACCAGGATCCAAAGCGAATCATGGAGGAGTACCGCGACCGCCAGCTGCTCGACATTCAGGCAATCGGATACCTCCGAGGTCGCTCCATCGAGAACACGTTCATTATCCTAGACGAGGCGCAGAATTGTACGCCTATCGAGTTAAAGTCTATCATTACGCGTCTTTCTACCGGAAAGAATCCGTCACGAATCATTGTATGTGGCGATCCTGACCAGATCGACAATCCTCGACTCGACAAGAGAAATAACGGTCTTGTATATACAATCGACCGTATGAAGGGTAGCAAGCTCTGCAGTGTCGTAACGTTTACAGACGACGAATGTGTTCGAAGCGAACTGGCAAAAGAAGCGTCTAAGAGAATGTAATGTGATTGGGGTCGTACCGTAAAACGTACGGCCCTTTTAATTGCAAACGGCAGCAGTCGTAATTAGTAATGCGCTCGAAAGCATTTGACATTTCGTGAAACTAATATTACGATAATAAAAGATAAGTGACTATTATTCTTTTCGCCTGGTGCGAGAACGAAAAAGAGATAGTCAAGGGCGTATAGGTTGAAATATAATAATAAAAGTAATCGATTTTAGGAGGTAAATTTATGAAACAAATGACACAGGCAAGTCTGTTCTGCGGCGCAGGCGGTTTGGACATAGGATTTGAGCGTGCCGGTTTCAAAACAGTGTGGGCAAACGACTTCAATAAAGATGCGTGCGAAACCTTCAGAGAGTGGAGTACGGCTGACGTGGTATGCGGTGATATAGGCGTAATCAATGCCGACGACATTCCTAATACGGATATTATTCTTGGCGGATTCCCATGCCAGGGCTTTTCCCTGTCTGGACCGCGCAGACTTGATGATAGCCGTAATACTCTATACAAACATTACGTGCGCATTGTCAAATCCAAGCGTCCCCTTGCGTTTGTCGGCGAGAATGTTAAGGGGCTACTCACTATGGGTAACGGACAAATCATCGAGGCGATCATTCAATCGTTTTCCGATTGCGGATATAACGTTTTTTATAAACTCGTGAACGCGAAGCATTATGGCGTGCCCGAAGACCGCGAAAGAGTCATTATTGTTGGGTTCCGTAAGGATTTAGGGATTACGGAATTTGATTACCCCGAACCAAGTGACAGTTTCGTCACTCTCCGTGAGGCGTTAACAGATATCCCGAGTCCAAAGCCTGAGGACGTGTGTAGCGCGCCATACAGTAGTCGGTACATGTCACGTAATCGTAAACGCGGATGGGACGATGTGAGCTATACCATTCCCGCGATGGCGAAGCAGGTGACGTTGTGGCCAGGGTCGCCAGATATGGTTAAGGTCGCAAGTGACGAATGGCGGTTCGGTGATGGAATTACCCGTCGCTTAAGCTGGCAGGAGGCCGCTGCAATTCAAACATTTCCAAAGGGAATGCATTTTTGCGGTGACTTAACAAGTGTCTATAAGCAGATTGGGAACGCCGTGCCTTGTAAGTTAGCCGAGGTTATGGCTAACCGCGTTCGTGAAACACTAGAAACGGCAATTGGTGAGGAGGAAATTTAATAATGGCAAAATCATCTGGCAACCAAACGACTTTGGGTAAAGCGTTTGAATATGCATGCGTTAAGGCTCTGTACGAAAAATATAAGGATGTTCAGAACGTGGTAATAGAAGATACTCCTCAAATGCGGACCGCGAAGAATTATTATAAAAACGCCGGAAACAAACAAAACGATTTAAGCGAGGGCGCACTTGCAGCAGTTCGGGCAATAGACCGATTAGAACCGAGACTAAAATATCCCGATATGGATATTCCGCTGGTCTTATCCGTGCAGCCTGACTCGGCGGGTATAGCAGGAGACGTTCGCGATGTACTGTGCATCAGAAAGGGACATCGCTGGGAAATTGGATTGTCGTGTAAGCATAATCATTACGCAGTAAAACATAGTCGATTATCAGATAAAATCGACTTCGGCAAAGAATGGTTCGGACATCCATGCTCCAGACAATACTTCGACGAGGTCGTTCCGAAATTTACGGAGTTGCGCATACTGCGAGATGATAGTAAAAAGGCGGGAAATCCTGCGTTATGGTCTGATTTGTCTGACAAAATGGGCGATTACTACGAACCTATTTTACAATCGTTCATGGATGAATTGTCCCGCCTGAGCGAGACGTATTCTGACGTTCCGGAAAAACTTATCGAATATCTAATTGGTCGCTACGATTTTTACAAGGTCGTCACAAACGATGCTCGTAGAATTACGAGGATTGAGGCGATTAATATCGCAGGAACATTGAATTCGGCGTCTGAAGGACATAAACCGATTACCACGGTGCCCGTACTGAAGAAACCATCGAAGTTTTACCATATCGGTTTCAAGGAAGAAAATGGAGTCAAATCACAAAATACGATCCATGTGGTTTGCGATAACGGCTGGGAAATATCCATGCGCTTGCACAACGCGAGCTCCCGAATTGAACCGTCATTAAAGTTCGACGTGCAGTTGATATCGTTTCCTTCTTCCCTATTCGCTCAGGTAGAGCCGTGGGATTGATGGTCGCCAGGTATGAATTGCGCCCAGTGTCCAAAGCGCTGGTCATTTGAAAACCTTTTGGTAAAAACAAAAATATCATACGCCACACTAAAGAAGACCGTTCTGAAGCAGGAAGCGAAACCTATTCAGAGCGGTTTTTCTTATGCGAGAAAAAATCCTGACGGCTGACACAAAATCGAAAGACGCGACTTAGTAATAGATATAAGAAGAAATAAAATAGTTCGCGTAGAAAACACGCATAGAAAGGAAGTATATTATGAACAACAATCGTATATATAGAAAAACCGGAAGATGGAACACTCGCCTTACCCAGGCACTCAATCGCAACGCACATTTCGTTTTTGTAAAGCTCGACACTACAGGATTGGATCCTGATGCGGACGAAATTATTGGAATCCACCTTGTAGCAGCTCGAATGGAGCACGGCGAGTTAAAGATGGTCAACGCGTTTGAATCTAACGCAAAAAATACCGTCCCTTTAACTGCCGAGATAAAGGAAATCACTGGTCTTACAGACGAAATCCTCTCAGATGCGCCTGACCTAAAGATCACAATGGAATTAGCGGCGTCTTGGATGAAGAATCTCGAAGCAGAATACATCGTTCTTACTGGATTTAATATGCAATTCCTGGGCGGATTCATTAAAAAGGCCACTCGCAAAACGAACGTGAAGCTTCCATTCAACGCAACGATTGACATTAGCACGATGGCCGCTGCCATGCTGAAGGAAGGACATAATGGCGAGACCTACGGTGTATATAGCTATGGTCAGAAGTCGCTCTTTGACTACTTCGATGTCAACACGAAGCACCTCGGTAACGCATACGTAACCGTATTCCAATCATTAATCGATATGACCACGAACGGGACCACCCAGTTCGACTCAAAGTTCATTCGTAATGGCGGAATGTACGAAATGACAGAAGACGGCGCACTGTTCCATACGCGAAACGGCGACCTTCTTATTGACAGAGACGGATTCTTTGAAGAGATTACGCCTGGATTTTTTGACGAAGTAAACATGGACGCAATAGACGATGGGATTAAAAAGCGTTATCATTTATCAGAACTAATCGATATTTTTCATACGGAGGTGGAATTATGAGTAAATTAATTGGTCGTTTTTCAGGCGATAGCGATAAAGAATTTATCGATAGTCGCCTCAATTATCACCCGCCACTCTCCCCTAACGACGGTTCTGATGAAAAGACGAACAACTGGGAGCGTAAATTTTTAGAGCGTGGAAGTCAGGAAGATACGCCAGGTACACAAGTCGCAATTAAATCTGCGACCAAGAGTCAAATTCGCGCAAAACATCATAAGTTCACGCCGTATGTCGACCTGCTAAAAGGCGCTGATTATATAGCGAGAGATAAGTCCTCGGATAGCAGACAGTGGTCGCCTAGACGAGAATGGTATGAGAGCACAGAGGAATACGAGAAGCGCGTTGTAGATTTATGGGAAACCAAATATCATTAATTTAGAAAGGAGATGCGAATATGTACGATGAGTATAGAGAAGCGAGTAAAGCGCAAGCACGCGGAAGTGCAATTCTTAAACGAAAGAGACACGAAAAACTATCTACTGCGCGTAGAAAAGAGATTCGCGAGCGTAACATCAACTACACAAAAAACCGAGAAGTGCACAAGTCCGTATTTGAATCTTACGGAGTTGAAGCGCTCGGATACGCCGGCGCCGTAGAAGTATTAAACAGAAAAATGGGATCCCCGTATTTTCAGCCGATTACATCTGCAAATTTTACCACTGGGCGTCAGTTTTTCCATACGATGATGTCATTTTCCGACAAGATTAGAATCGCCGGTCTTGACACTGGAGACGGAAGTACATATTCGGCAATTAACGGCAGCGCTCGAATGCGTTTTATCAATCGAGTTATTGACAAAAGCGACCCAGACTGGCGCAAAAAGAATATGATCGAAGTATATGAATTAGCGTCTAGCAGAACGGGTATTCAGACGCGCACGCAGGACTATATGTTCCAGCATTTTAGACCGTTTCTGATTAATTGTAACGAAGACGGCAGCGTGCGTTTAGAGACTCTTACGATATCAATCTACGACCAGGACGTATGCGCCTTGTATGACTACGAGAATAATGCTTATGTCGTAGATAATATCAACGACATCATTAAGTATGGCGAGCTTTTTAGTCGAGACGGTTTTTCGCATATGCAGTGCGAAACTCCAAAAAATATGAGCGAATTCTTTAAGCAAAACGATCTTCTGGCTAAATACGCCGAACTGCACGATTATCGACCAACCGCAGACGGAAAACGTCGGCAGCATAAAGCGGGGAACCCATATTATCGTTTCATGTCTAGGTATCTCAATGGAGTACCGACAGAAGAAAAAATCGATCTTTATCTTGACGCAGATGGTAACGGAACGTTCGATTACCGAATGATCGAAATTAAAGGATACGCGGGCGTATCGGAATAAATACGATATATCACTTCTCCACCGACTATGTTAAAGATAACAATATCGACAAGCATAACGTAGAGAGGTAAAAACTATGTCTATTACAATTGAGCACGCGCTTGGATATGCACTCGAATGTCGAAACTCAGACGGAAGTTTTGACGCCGAGAAATTCAAACGCGGAATTACAGGCGTACTTCGCCCTGACGTAGAACGCGGATTCTATATCGCGTATAATAACGATCCGAACCGCACGCAGGAGGAAAAGAACGCGACTCCGGATCCGGTGAAGAACGGAACAACCAGAAAGGCGCTTCACTTTGAGTATGCGCAGGATGGAAAGTCTTCGTCTTGGATTAAGTTCGAAAACGATATGCGTAATCTTACACCCGAGCTGGTAAAGAATCGCATGGAGATGTTTACGACTCCGAATCAGGAGGCGTCCCCACTGGGCGAACCTAGTGACATCAACGCGTTTAAGGAACATAACGCGCACCTGGATAAAGATATGTATAATGGAATTCTTTTTCACCTTGAACAGGATTCCGCAAATGATCTCGCCGTTCGACAGTACGCAATGGATTACGCGAAGAGAGACGGATTCGATATCCCTCTTAATTTGAACGATGCTTCACACTCCGTTACGCAGCAGATCGTAAGTGCCTATGAAGACCACTACGGTAAAGAGGCGGGCGACGCGAAGCTTCGTGAAATTGCGAATTCTATCGCTCAGGATGGCGTGTTATACTACGCAGGCGCTATGGAATCCGAACTCGGCGTTCATGTCGATCAGTCGTGGTTAGAAGAAAACGTCTATAACACGATTCGTAATACGATGCCACTCGAAATTGCAGATGGCGGTTATAAGTATATGCAAATTGCAGACGACGTACAGAATAAAATCGATCGGGGAGCTTTCGATCAGTTCAAGACGCCCGATGTCGACCTCGATTTCTTTGACCATCGCGAAGAGCTGATAGACGAATTCGATAATGGAATGGATTTGTACAGAACGCTCGCAGAAGAAGATCGTGAGGAAGAACGTCGCGAAGAAGAACGCAGAGAAACGATTGATAATCGATTCGATGCGGATCGCGACGACGGTTTAGAACTCGTTTCCGACGACGATTTCGAAAGATAATCATTTGTTTAGATAGTCCTTTGCTTAGAGCTTAGGGCGTGTAAAGGTCTCGACCGCTGAACCGGAAAATCAGCGGTCTTTTTTTTGTGCGCGAATATTGTACGCGAATAAATACATAAAAAAATCCTGACGGTTGACACGAAATCAATAGGCGCGACTTAGTGGTATGTGGAAACATAAATGAACGACTGGAAAGGAGCGCGCCTATGGTATTTACCGGAATTATTAAACATATCGATGATGTAATCGAAGAGGACAATGATAAAGAATCGGTATATTTTACCGTATCTTCCAAAAACGCGAAATGCCAGCGTAATAAATTCGGTCAGGTAATGTGTTTCGGTAGCCCCGACATAATCTGTTCTGGCATGACGGCAGAATTTGAAGGCGAAATTAGTGGAAAGTACGTCCAGATCACCAGCGCAATCCCAACATGGATCGACGCGAAAGTTACTGCGAACTTCCTATTAAAGCGTGTGTCCAAACGAGACGGATTCAGTAAGGCCATGGCGGACAAAATCGTAGAAGCGTACGGCGAAGACTTGTTTTCGATTTCTGAGCAAGACCTTCAGAGTAAGATTCTCGCAGACTTCCCAGAACTTTCAAAATACCGCATTGCTGAAAAGTGGTGCGCACCGATTAACCCATACATTGAAATCGAACGATTCTTAAACTCCGTAAATGTAACCGCAACCCGCAAACAAATCAGAGCGCTCTATGAAGCTGGCGGTTCTGCGATTGTCGCCGAGATTAAAACGAATCCGTGGCAGCATTTACGTAAAGTAGGAATGACCCGCATGCAGGCGGACATCGTAGGAGAGCAGGTCGGAATCGAATACAACGACCCTCGCAGAATCATCGGCTGGTTAGCCTACGCCCTGGTCGAAAACGAAGCAAACGGTAACGAATGGGCTCTGAGCGACGAACTGCTGCCGGAATTAACGTATAGCATCAATCATTCGACACGATATAAGTTCGACTATAACCAGTCGATCAGCGAAATTGCGAAATCAAAGCATTGGCCCATTGTATATGCGGATTTTATCAACGCCGCGACCGATAACGGGCTGGTCTGTTACAAGAGCGGATCCTTCTTCTTTCGTCAGACATTCGAAGAGGTTTCAACAATCGCTTCTCAGGAGAACGCGATGCTAAGAGAAGACCGCCTTGGCAACTTGGAGCACGCAAATATCACAGACGCGGACATTGATTATATCGAGAAAACCATGGGAATTAAATTCAGTGCGAAGCAGCGTTCCGCATTCGAATTATTAAACAATCCCGGTATTAGCGTATTAACGGGCGGTCCTGGAACAGGAAAAACGACTATTGTACGCGGTTTAATCGCTATGTTCGAACGCAAATTTAGCCGTCATTCGATTTCGCTCTGCGCACCTACCGGTCGAGCTTCCAAGCGACTCGCAGAATCCACAGGGCGAAGCGCTTGTACCATACACAAACTGCTTCACATTCGACCCGGCGACACTGCAGCGTATTCATATCATAATGGCGACGAAGAGAAACTGGCCGCAGATTTAATTATCGTCGACGAGAGTTCAATGCTCGATACAGAATTAATGTCGATGTTAATGGAGTCTTGCGATCTCACAACGCGCGTACTCTTAGTTGGCGACGTAGACCAGCTCCCTTCGGTTGGAGCAGGTAACGTACTGGAAGATATGTTCGCAGCATCCATTATTCCGATTGTGAAGCTGGACGAAGTATTCCGTCAGGGAAAGCAATCCGGCATCGTCACAAACGCGGTAAGGATTCGAAATGGACGAACGCCTGTATCCATGGACGATTTTACGATTCGTAAATTCAATAAGGTCAAAAACGCCGAGAAATGTCTGTACGAAACCCTTCGCGAGACGTTTGATGTAAACGATCCATATAAGACCCAGGTGCTCACTATGAAGAACGATGTCGTTGACAAGATTAACAAGTGGGTTCACCGAAATCTGATAGGATTCGACGATGATGAGCTCGCGATTGGCGACAAGATTATGTTCCAGACAAACGTCTATGAATCAGATGGTTCGCCACGATACCTAAACGGCGAATGTGGAATTATCGTTCACATGAACCATGACGAAATTCACGTTCAGATGGACGACGATTCCATGCGAATCATTCCATACAGTGCCCATCGAGACATGCGAATGGCGTATGCGTGTACGGTGCATAAATCGCAGGGTAGTGAGTACGACAACGTTATCATTTACGCAAATGCAGCTGACGGACGTATGCTGACGCGGAATATTTTCTATACCGCAGTCACAAGAGCGAAGCAGCACGTTTACGAAATCTCGCAGGGAGACGCGGATAAAATCTGCGTAAATACCGAATCTCCAAAAAGACGCACTTTTTTATGGTTCCGACTCATGGAATTAACCGGAACCTTACAGGATTCGCTAGAATCAATAGATTATTTTAACGAGACGGATAGCAATACAGTTTCAAAGGGAATCGAGGTACTTTTATGACTATGACTTTTGAGGAGTACGACAAAAAAGAAGCGGCATTTGAAAAAATGCCCGATCCTTCCTTACAACACGGAATCACTGAGAAAGATATTGACGTATGGCGTACTGAACCAGACGTATATATTGACTTCGCCATTTATATGCTAACGAGAAGCTGGTATGCGCACCCTGACGTACATACGGCGTTCATCAATGCCGACGCACTTCCACAGGCGGAAGCTAAGAAGGCGATTAACAAGTTTCTGATTGATAATATCGAGTTTACCGATTAATCGGCGCGAAGGAGGAATTGTTATGACAAAAAATGCAGAAGATATGATTAAGTGGTGGGTCGATTCCTATCGCAGGGACGACAACGTAACCGTAAAGAACGTATTCTTTTCCGGGCGAAGCGCAAAGGCGCAAAATGACGATGCCATCGAACTTTTCAAATTCGTATTTAAGCAGCTCGATTGGACACCTCGCGACGTTGCAAATCGCGTGTCTAAGGACGTGCTAAAAGATTTGAACCTCTTTAGCGTATATAAACGTCTTCTGATTCCAAAGGAAATCACAAAGCTATCGAATCCTTGGTGGTATATCGCAGTCCTCTGCTATCCGGAAGTGTATAAACGCGAGTCCACAGACGAGTATACCTGGCTCGTACTCTATATTAACGAACTGAATACAAACCGCAAAAAGGACGTATCCATCGTAAAAGACCCTATTCGCGGTCTTCGACAGGCTAAATTCCTGCTTTCCTTCTATATGCAGCGCCATAGAAACGAGGAGTGGACGAATTTGCGAAGAACCTATCAGTTTTTTGCTAGTTCAAAAGGCGCAAAGTTCATCGCAGACGCGCGATTACGAAAGGCGCTAGGACAATTCTTCGTATCTCCGCTTCAGTATTTCCACGAATCGTTGCCAGAAGGCGAAAGAAGCGATATGCTGCACCAGTTCGCAGAGTTCGAGGTTCGTAAAAACGCAAAACCTAAGAGAACGAAAACAAAGAAGAACGCGTAAAATCAAGGCCGCCCAATAAGTAAGGGCGGCTTTTTTATGCTCGCGCACTATGTTAAAGACGTAACTTTTATATTTTGTCTTAAAAAGGAGGAAAAGACATGAAGAAATTCGTAAAAAGAAAAAACGTACCTAAGACAATCGAGGGATACGTTAAGAAAAACGTATCAGAGTTAGACGTTAAGTGTTCCGGTCGTTATCCGAACATGGACCAGGCCGTAGATATGTTTTTAGACGCAGCAAAGCAGGACCTTCGAATCGCTATTTACGGCGACTACGATTGCGATGGCGTCACATCGCTTTCAATCTTTACACTTCTGGCAAGAGCGCTAAAGCTAAACAATCTTCAGACGATCGCGCCCGGTCGTTTTACTGACGGCTACGGTATCAACCAGGACCGCGTAGATTCTTTAATCGAAAATAACGTCGATCTGATTGTGACGGTCGACAACGGTATTGCGGCGCTCGACCCAATCAAGCGCGCCAAAGAAGCAGGGGTGAAAGTCCTAATTCTCGACCATCATGAGGCGAAAGAAGAGCTTCCTACGGCGGATTTGATTGTAGATCCGCATTGTACCGGAGCGTGCCTCGATGCACCCTTCGACGATCTTTGCGGGGCGGGACTAAGCTTCTTCTTCGCCAAAAAGTGCTTGGACAACACTCTCTTTCTAAGAGACGAGTTCAAACAGGAACTGATTCAACAAATGCTCGGTATTGCAGCAATCGGCACCATTGCCGATCTCGTAAAGCTGCAGTACGACAATCGCTGGATCGTACGTCATGGATTAGAGGTGATTCACGAAGGACACATGACAGTCGGATTACGAAAGTTAATCCAGCTGGCCGGTCTGGACTTCGAGGAGATTACTCCAATGGACGTAGGATTCACAATCGGACCAACCATCAACGCCGCAGGTCGTATGGCTAATAAGGGCGCTGATGTTATGGTTCAAATCCTAACGGCGGAAACTGAAAACGATGCGATTGATAAAAAGATCGCACGCGCTATTCAGTTGAATCAAGAGAGAAAGGACTTGGTCGCAGAAATGACCGTACGCGCAACTCTTTATATGAAAGCGACCGACGACGACAATTCGCGTTTCATCATTTATTACGATGAAACCGACGACCGTGTTCACAAGGGCGTGGCTGGTATCGTCGCATCAAAACTGACCGAAAAGTACAACGCGCCTGCGATTGTGTTATCCGGTTCCGGTAATGACGTAAAGGGATCAGGTCGTACCTTCGGCGACGTCGATATCCTGGAGTGCTTAAAAAAAGTCGACCAGAACCTTCTTGTTGGTTACGGCGGACACCCAGAGGCGTGTGGCGTCAAAGTCGACCATGATAAGGTCGATGCATTACGAGAGGCGCTTCAGAAGGTGACTCCTGAGGTACACGTGCCAGAATATCTCGAATATGACTACGACGTTAAAGATGCAGAACACGCATCAAATTTCGTCGCAGACATGGAAACGTTCGGACCGTTTGGTTCGGGAAATCCAGAGCCGGTATTCCATGTTACCGGAAATGTAGTATGGACGAAGCAGATGGGAGCCGCGAAGCAGCATATCAAGTTCACGCTTGATAACGGAACTGACGTAATCTGGTTCGATGGCGCAAAGAAATCTTTACGCCAGACAAAGTATCCGAAAGCCGTTGAAGCTATCGGAACACTTTCTCGTAACGTGTATACGTACACCGACCGCTACGGTCACGAGAAGGCAAAGATTACGTATCAGCTAAT
>Ga0310695_10005523_pt1 | contig 21977 bp, 21 predicted proteins | sample RumenRJG_04DNA_FD_203882 | JGI IMG/M metagenome (GOLD analysis project Ga0310695, IMG submission 203882) | Bovine rumen microbial communities from Lethbridge, Alberta, Canada - RJG_04 (v2) (version 2) | ecosystem: Host-associated > Mammals > Digestive system > Stomach > Rumen | place: Canada...
GTTAAGCAGAATCTGCCATTTTTGAAATAATAATCTGTTGTTCTTCATCTGTTTTCTTTTTTCATTTTTTCTGAGTTGTTTGGGGGAGCCGGTACCTGTGAAGGCTCTGGCTCCCATTTTAAACAACCTGAAACATGGAACTTGAATCTTGATACAACATTCAACGCTAAATTTTCAACTTTAAACTATATTCATTATGCCTGATTGTTCATCAGTACAAAAATCGCTCGCGTGGTGCCAAGGCAAACCCGAGCTTCCTGGCGTAAAGCGCCGTATCTATTACATTTCCAAGTATGACGTCCTTCGCTGGCCAAGACTGCAGCACGACGCTAATGGCCGACTGACATCTGCTGCGTATGCAGGTGATTTCGTGCTCCGTGCCGATGCGAAATGGAAGTTCATCGATATCATCTCGGATAAGTCTCAGCTGACTTCTGAGGCGCAGGGCGAATACCCCTCACAGACGCAGCTGAACAAGCTGGTGGCTGTGCATCCTGGTGTCGATGACGAGGCTTCTGCAGCTGCTGCATACCTCAATAACAACGACAACGTGTTCCTCGTAGAGGATATGCGTGGTGCTTTCCGCGTCGTTGGCTCTGACAAATGGCCCACCAAGACAACTGTTGCCCAGGATCTGGGACAGGGTGCCACTGGTACTACCTCTACCACTATCAACGTGGAAGCTACGGACGAGTGCCCAGCGCCTTTCTATGCAGGAACGATTGACACCGAGGATGGTGAAATCAATCCTGAGGGGAACCCCAACCAGAACACTGGCGGAAACAACAGTGGAAACACTGGCGGGAATAGCGGTGGAAGCAGCTCCAGCTCTTCAGCTCCATCTTACAACAGCAGCGTCCAGATCAACGGCCAAGCTTATAACGTCACCAAGGGTGGCACAGTCAACATCACCGGCAACCTGACTTCGCTCAGATTCACGGGCTCTAACATGTCGTACCTGTCGTACAAGCCAAACAATAACATGGAGACCGAAATCGAAATCAACAGCGCAGGTACCTCTGCTACATGCAATGATGTGATTTCTGCTCCTAACATGGTGAAGATCTATCGTCAGGAAGGCACTGGTGATGACAGATATGATGTACTCTGGTTCACCATCAACCTAACTACTTCAAGCAGCACTGGTGGCAATACCGGCGGCAACACTGGTGGTAACACTGGTGGCAATACCGGCAGCGGAAGTTCTTCTGCCCACAAGTTGAGTATCACCCGCGCAGGCCACGGTACGTCAAGCGTTACCGCCAACGGGAACAACTTAAGCTATAGCACTGATCTAGAGGCCGGCACAACGGTTAACATCAGTGTAACGCCTGCTGAGGGTAAGACACCTAACGCATTGCTGGATGGCTACGACTTGACACTGACTGAGAATGGCGGAATATATACCGGTTCGTTCCAGATGCCGGACAAAAACGCTAACCTCGTCATCAACAGCGGTTGGAACGACGGCCATGATGCAGGCGACATGAACTAGTCCGCGCTTGACGCTTAACTGAAATAGTTAATTCTCAAACTAAGAGTATGCGCACTCCTATAGATATGGGCGACCTGCTATCAGAGATAGAAGTCCCTGATATCGGGGGTGCGCAACTTGCTCTTCAAGATATTCAGGCAAAGCGCGAGCAAGATATATTTGCTGAACAGAAGCGCAAAGGATGGGATAAGACGGTGGAAGCGCGTTGCGACTTCACACCGCGCCCGCGCCTGACACGCCGCTCTGGGCTCTTCTTCCTCTCGTACTGGCAGAAGTCGGTCTACGGAAGGACGCTAACCGACATCAAGGCTGATGACAGTATGGTGTTGTTCTTTGCTGGAACGATGGTATCTTTCATTCAAGATGTCATCGGGCCAGACCTTTCAAAAGGTAATTGGTGCATCATCACCACACCCAAGCGCCGACACCTCGTGAAGAACTTCGCCACCCGTATTTCTGAGGAGATTGCCAGCCGTCTGAGCATCCCGTTTTACGAGGATGTTTGCTCTTGCCGAACGAAGCAACGAGTCAATGCCATCTTCGATGTGAACATCGTTCCGAAGGAGCAAAACGTCATCTGTTTCGATGACTTCGTGACGACTGGTCAGACACTGGCGGCCATGAAGAGAGCGCTCGAACCTTATTGCAAGAACTTACTGTTTCTCAGTGGAATAAACAACAAACTCTAAAGTAAATGTTAATTGTCAATTATGAATAATCAAGACCCACAATTTACTTCGAAACTACAGGCTTGGGTGAACACGCCTGACAGTCAAAAAGACTGGGAAGAAGGTGCCATACTCCTGCTGCAGTTGTCGGGTAATAAGATCATGTACCGCAACATTTCGGTGAACCCGAAAGGCAAAGCGGAGTTCATCAATGGACAGCTTCAGAAGTACCTGAACTTCCGACTCCAGAAGCTGACTCACGACCAGGCGTGTGACATGCAGGCTAAGGTCGATGACATCGTGGAGAAGGTCATCAAACCCGCAGCAGTTTCCGATGGTTCTGCATCGGGTAAGTCTGCCGAGTTCGCTGACTTCAAAGCGGGCAAACGTGCCGACCACGATGACTTGCCTGCTGAGATTCAGGCGCTCTATGTAGAGAACCTGGATCTGGTACACCGTATGCGTGAACTGCATCTGAAGCTGCGTACGCTCAGCCTTGACAACGCTACTTGCCCTGACAGCGAGCGTTACCCGTTCCTGCAGGAGATTATCAAGCTGGACAAGAAGCTGCATGAGAACTGGTACACCTATGACCACTTCATTCCTGGCACTCAGGTAACAGACGAAGAGCCTGCCCCAGAAAAGGAAGATACAGTCGAGTCCGAGGCTGCTTCAGAGGAGCCCGAAACATCGGTTAATCCCACCGAAGAGTCGGTTAATCCTAATAAAGAAGTGGTTAATCCCGAAGTATTAACCGAAACGTCTGAGCAGCCAGAGCCTGCTGAAGAGCCCGCTCCAGCAGAAGCTAAGCCTAAGAAGGCAAAAGCTACAGCTAAGCGTACCACGAAGAAAGCCGCTAAGAAATGAAGCGTACCGCATCCATGGCTGACGTTGTGAAACCACTCTCTGAGTGCCCTTCACAAGCCTATCTCTCCAACGCCGTTCAGGTGGCAGACCTGCTTGAATGGATTCTGGAGCAGGTAGGCACAGCCAAGGTGTGGCAGACTTCATTCTCTATCTCCGAAGAGTTCCTGCGCCGCTTGTTCTTCATCGAGAAAGGTGGCAAGGTCAGTGAGTTCAATTTGGTTCTGGACCATAAGGCCACGAACAAGACTCTCAAACTCTGGTCGTTTATGACACAGGTAATTGAGCGTACTTACCTCACTGACAATCACTCGAAGATCCTGCTGGTACAGGCTAAGAACGGTCAAACCGTCTCAGTCATTACCTCACAGAACCTGACACGTGGTAATCGCCACGAGTCAGCGTTTATCTCTACCGATGCGGCTATCTTCGCTACGCTGCACGCACAGGTCAAAGACCTCATAGAGAACCACTCCGTGCCTCTCTACGACCTCTTTTCTCAACGAATCCAAGCGCAATGACTAACATAGAATATACTCCAGAACAGCTTGACCAGGTAGAGCAATATGCCTCAATATACCTGAAAATCTCGGATATTGCCGTGCTTTTCGATGTTCCCGCAGAACAGTTGCGCGAGGATATTGCTGACCGTTCCACAGAGGTAAGCAAGCGTTACCATAAAGGTAAGGCTGCATCCAAGGTGAAGCTGCTGCATCAGGAAATGCAGCTGGCTTATGTAGGCTCTCCCCTAGCCCTCGAGAACGCCCAGAAGAATCTCATGGATATGGAGGACGACGAATAGCCTAATAGTTCCAGTAATCACATGCCGTTACCAAGTATCATAGATATTGCCCGAGCAGACCTCTACACCCAGCGTGAGGATTTGGAGGCCAAATACGCTATCACACAGGTTGAGCACATTCTCCGCCTGCGTGATATGGTGACGTGGTGCATCTCGAACTGCGACGCTAAAGACCGGCAGTTCGTGGATGAAATCATGCAGCGTTACGGCATCAGCAAGGTGACGGCCTACGCTGATTTGAAAATCGTGAAGTCCCTGCTTCCTAATCTATCAGAGGCCTCACGCGACTATCACCGTTGGCGCTACAACGAAATGATACTTGAAACGTATCAGATGGCGAAGAAACGTAAGGATACAAAGACGATGGAAAAAGCGGCCACCTCGTATGCTAAGTACAACCGCATCGATGTCGAAGACGAGACGGCAGTTCCATACCACATGATTGTGGTGCAGCCCTTCTTCCCCACCACCGACCCGCGTGTGGTTGGTATCAATCCTGTGCCTAACATCGATGAGCGCATCAAGAAGCTCACCAAGGAGCTGGGTGCTTCTAACCCTGATACACTGAATATCGAGTACGAGGAAGCTGACATGAACTTTGAAGAGATATTCGATGAACCCAAGGAGGACTCTCCAGAACATAATTAGCCCATTAGACCCACCATGCCCACAAAACCCACGATAGATACCCGCCTCTGGGACTTAGAAGCCCGCCAGCACGAGAAGCGTGTGTACTTCAATAAGCCACAGTTGATGGCTCAGTACATCGGCGCCAAGACAACTGTCATTGTCGCTGGCCGTCGTACTGGTAAGACGGACTCTATCGCCTCGCCATTCGTTCTGCGTAACATGCAGCGAATGCCAGGCAGTACTGGCGGTATCGTGGTTCCCACATTCAAGCATGGTCTCACGAACACCATCCCAGGACTGTTGGCAGCATGGAAGAGATGGGGCTATCTCAACGGCATCCATTATGTGGTTGGCCGTAAGCCGCCAAAGTCCTTCGGCAAGCCAATTACTGAGCCTGCAGACTATGAACATGTCATCACGTTCTATAATGGCTCTATAGCTGTTATCATCTCTCAGGACCGTCCAGGTTCATCTAACTCTCTGACGCTTTCTTGGCTTCTCATTGACGAGGCCAAGTTTATTGACTACAACAAACTGAAGGACGAGACACTGCCTGCCAACGGTGGTATTCGCTCGTACTTCGGCCATCATTCGTTTAATCATGCGATGATGGTACTCTCCGATATGCCACAGACACAGAAGGGCTCGTGGTTCCTGCATTATCGGGAGAAGATGGATCCCCAGCTCATCGAGACGATTCAGGGTACCATCTACAAGATTTGGGAAACAAAGGAGCGGATTGCCCGTTTGAAAGAGCAGCACCAGCCCATTCCTCAGTATCTGAAGGGCTACTTGAAATGGCTCGACCAGTCGCTGAACAAGATGCGCTCAGTGGCGGTGTACTACAAGGAGTACAGCACCATTGAGAACCTTCAGCTTCTGGGCGAAGAGTATCTGCGTCAGATGAAACGTGACTTGACACCGAAAACCTTCCAAACCTCCATCCTTTGTCAGCGCATCGGCATCACACACGACGGTTTCTACTCATCGATGCAGGAGCATCACAAGTATGATGCCTCTAACTTTGCGTATCTTGACGAGCTGGGCTACGACAAGATTCTGAAAGAGACATCCCAGCAGAACTATGACATTAAAGCAGCATCACAGTTCAGCACCATCGGTGGATGCTTGGACTCCAGGGCCGACGAGGACGTGAATCCGTTGGCCCCGATTTGCATTGGCATGGACTACAATGCCAATATCAACTGGATAGTTGCTGGTCAGCCGTCAGGAAACCGCTTGAACGTCCTGAAGTCCTTCTACGTCAAGTTCGAGCGTAAGATTCCCGCCTTGGTCGATGATTTCTGCGCGTACTACGCTTATCATCAGAACAAGACGGTCATCTTCTACTACGACGCCACGGCGCTCGGCTCGAACTATGCCGTGAACGACCAGGACTTCCGCTATGTCGTCGTCCATGAGTTTGAGCGCCACGGGTGGCAGGTACAGGATGTGTATCTGGGCAACCCGATGCGCCACGATGAGAAGTACCTGCTCATCAACCAGGGCTTTGCAGGTAAGCAGCGCCTCATGCCGTTCTTCAACCGCCAGAACAACGATGACCTGATACTGGCCATACAGTCTGCCGGTGTCGAACGCGGACGTAACGGCTTCCATAAGAACAAGTCTATGGAGAAGCAGCCGGAGTCCGAAGAGGACTTGCTGGAGCATCGTACCGATGGCACAGACGCATTCGATACGCTCTATATCGGCTGTGAGAAGTTCCCGCAGCACGACGTATATCCCATTGCTTTGGGTGGTGTTTTATAATAAATCCTAACGTACGCACGTTCTTCATACATTTTTTGTACCTTTGCAGAAAATTTGAGAATATGAAGAAAACACCTGAAGACAAAGAGCTACAGAAGCTCTGGAATGAGAATATCGGAGAACTTGCTTACGACATGGAAGAAGCTTTCTTGGAAGTATTCAAGCGTAAGAGCGCTGAATTTCACAAGCCAGCTTTCTATCTTGGTGCCATCGCTATGGCTGCTGGCCACGTGCTTCAGGTGACTGAAAAGGAATTCGGCTATGAACATGATTTTAAGGTTTTCTTTGATGATGTCATGAAGCAAGCATATGATTACAGCCGACAGCATCCTTGCGACGAAGATGAAGACAACGGCTTCTTGACTCCAAACATTGACACTTCAATGCTCAATTAAGCCATCTTTTACAACCTAACTGTGAGAGTTTGCCGAAAAACGAGTATAATCAACTATCTAATTAACTTTTTCATCATTTCTTATACAATTTGCCTAAATTTTTGCTAATTTTGCGCTCCCAAATTTTTGGATAACGTAAAATTAAGTAAAATTTTTCAGATTTATGGCAAATACTAAGCACTCAGCGGCTCGTGAGATTATTATAGACCGCTTACTCCACAAAAGATGTGGATACTCATTGTATGAAATGTTAGAGATAGTCAATCAGTCTCTAGAAGTCGATGGCTATAGACCTGTCTCGCTAAACACAATCCGTAACGATATTGAGACTTTCCAGTATCTTTATAAGCAAGCAATACACGTAGAGAGACGCGGCTATCAGAACTATTATATGTATGAAGACCCAAATTTCACCATCTTCAACAACGTGCTTACCTTTGGTGAGCTGCAGCACATCCATTCTGCACTCCTGTCGATTCGATTTCTCGATGCAATTCAGGGGACTCACATGTATGAACAGCTTTCTGAACGGCTCTGTGGCTTATTGGACCTTGACTCTTATGAGGATCCCATCGTACTCTATGATAAGTTCCCTCACAAGAACGACCTGAAGAGATTCCAATCCCTGTATGAACTTATATGGAGTAAGACACCAATTACAATCGTCTTTAACCTCGCTGACGACAAAGAGGGAAACTGCCTTCTTGTTCATCCTTATTTCCTCATAAAGCGAGGTGATGCATGGAACCTTCTTTGTCATGATGCTACCAACGATGTGGCTGCAGAGATTCCCATCTCCAACATCGCTCGCATTCATATAGAGAATGACATTGAGTTTATACCAAATAATGATTTCCTTATGAAGGACTATTATAAGAAACACTTTGCTGAATGATTATGGATATACAGAAGATACAACAGTACAAGTCGGCTTTCGATGCCATTACAAAGAGTGTCAAGGATGAAGACGGGAACACGATTGAGGTGTGGTATGCACGTGAACTCCAGACAGTACTCGGCTATTCTCGCTGGGAGAATTTTGTCGTAGCGATTGGCCGAGCCATGGAATCATGTAAGACGCTGGGAATCAGTATTGACGACCATTTTCGTGAGGTCACGAAAAAGGTCTCTCTAGGCAGCGGTTCACAACGTGAAGTTCAGGACTTCATGCTCACTCGTTATGCCTGCTATCTGATAGCCCAGAACGGCGACCCGAAGAAAGAGGAAATTGCCTTTGCTCAGAGCTATTTCGCGGTACAGACTCGTAATGCAGAACTGATTGAGGAGCGCCTAAATGAATATGCGCGTCTCAATACCCGTGAAAGACTTCGTGCTTCCGAGAAGCAGCTCAGCCGCAATATTTACCAGCGTGGCGTTGATGAAAAAGGTTTTGGGCGTATTCGCTCTAAAGGTGACTATGCGCTTTTTGGAGGCCTTACAACTGACCAGATGAAGAAACGGCTGGGCATTAAGAGCGGAGCTTTAGCGGACTATTTGCCTACGCTTACCATTACAGCTAAGAATCTGGCAACGGAAATGACCAACTACAACGTTGAGCAGAAAGACCTGTATGGGGAAATGGATATCTCTGCTGAACATGTTCAGAACAACCGTAGTGTTCGAGGTATGCTAGGCCAGCGTGGTATCAAACCAGAAGACCTTCCACCGGCAGAGAACATCAAAAAGGTGGAACGCAAAGTTGCTAAAGACGAAAAGTTGATGCAAGAGGAATCACCTAAATTACCCAAAGGGGATTTATAGGCCATCTCCCCTCCCCTAAAAGATGGGGAAGTTATATGTGCTCCAATAGTGTTGGGCTATCGTTTGGATAGCATGGCGCTATTGGAGCGCTATCGTTCCTAGGTCGTTGGAAGGTCATTCGAAGGTCGAGGCTAAAAGCTCTTTTGTTTTTTAATTGTACACAATTAACCAGAAAATGATGCTCATTTGGGGCGAAAAGTGCAAAAAACGCAATGAAATTGTGATTTTTTGTAAGATTTTTCAGTTTTTGTGCAGGATTCTGTAACTTATTTACTATATTTGCCAAATATTTACTTATAACCAATCAAAGATGGAGAAGGACATTAACCGGATAAAAGTCGTGTTGGCGGATAAAAAGAAGACCAACAAGTGGCTGGCTGAGCAGTTGGGGAAGGATCCCGCAACTGTTTCAAAGTGGTGTACTAACAGTTGCCAGCCAACGTTAGAAACGATGATGAAAATAGCAAAGCTATTGGAAGTAGAGCTTAACGACCTTGTTCGGCTATCATAGCTATCTCCAAGCTGTATGGTAGAAGAGGTAGCATAGAGCAAGCCTAGGGAAAGAAGAGGCTAAGAAATAGGTAAGAAGACAGGTAGAAGATGGTTAAAAGGATACATAAGGAAAGAATATAATAAAAACCAAATAGAATATGAATCCAAGCGAAGACCAATTTGATGATTTCAAAGTGCCAGAAACAGCAGCTTACGTAAATGAAGCTATAGGTAAGGTTTTTGAGAAAGAACTAACCGAGGTTGAGCAGTTCAAAGAGGATCTTGACGACCAATTGTTGATGGCCGACAATCCTCAGGATGAGCTGACAGAAATGATTATCGGTTATATACAAGGAGCTGGCGATGTAAACCAGGTTAATATATGTTCCTACCGCGCTAAGAATGGTGTAGGAATTGATGCCTGGGGCTTCAGCGGAGACGAGGATTTAACAACTATCGACTTATTTCTTACACTATACGTCGATCCTGACGATAACAGCAAGATATCTGCAAGCGACCTCGACCGGCATTTCAACTGGTTGAATCGTTTCTATGACCAATCAAAAGCAGGCACCATTTTCTCTAAAATTAGTGAAGATAAAAGCGATCTTTATCAAGTCGCTCAACTTATTAACCAAACATCTAATATTGACCGTATTCGCCTGTTCCTCTTGACGAATGCAATCATGCCATCCAGTTATGACAAACCGAATACGGAGTTGGAATCAGGTACCAGTTGTGAGTTCTATGTATGGGATGCTAAGCGCATCATGCAACAAGACCACATCATATCAGGCAAGAGCCCAATAATAGTCGATTTTGAAGGCGACTACAATTGTACTCTCCCATGTATTAAGATGCCGGATGTTTCAGACAAGGTCTCATGTTATCTATGTATCATCCCTGGCATTGTGCTGCAGCAGGTTTATCACAAATACCATCAACAAATACTTGAAATGAACGTTCGAACGTTCCTGCAGTTTAAAGGTGCTTCGAACAAAGGCATACGTGACACTTTGATTGGACACAAAGCAACAATGAGGGAAAAGTTGAAAGGCATAGAGGATTCAGAGCCGGAACCGGATATGTTCTTCGCCTATAACAATGGTATTTCAGCGACTACGTCGGAAATAAAATTGAATGATGATGGAAACGCCATCACTCGTATCAAATCTTGGCAGATTGTTAATGGTGGTCAGACCACAGCAGCCATTCATGCAGTAATGAGCATGAAAGACGTTGATGTTACCGAGCTGACAAAGGTGTATGTCGCCATGAAGATATCTGTTATTAAAGATAAAGACGAACTGCCAGTAGTTGTTCCAAGAATATCTCGTTTCGCTAATACGCAGTCTGCGGTTAAGAAGTCTGATTTCAATATCAATGAGCAATTCCTTGTTGAACTTGAACAGCGTTCTCGTGAGGAGTGGGTTATGAATTCTACAGGCAAACCTGTCTCAAAATGGTTCTTTGAGCGTACGCGTGGTCAGTATCTAGACAAGGCCAAACGAGGCGGCACGAAAGCTGAAAAGGAGTTCTATGCCGAATATCCAAAGACACAGATGTTCGACAAGACCATGCTATCGAAATTTATGATGGCATGGGATCAAAACCCAGCAAGTGTATGTAAGGGCGGTGAGAATAACTACGGTGTTTTCTTCACTCGTATGAAACAGCAAGGAGTACGTTTTGATGCGACCCGTTACCACAGAACCATAGCTAAAGCCATACTGTTTAAGGCTATTGATGCCTTATATGGTAAAGACGGTTTAGCGTTGCCTGGTTACAAATCAAATATGGTGGCATATACAGTCTCATTATTGTCTCACCTCTCTGGGAAAGCGCTAAATTTAGATACTATCTGGAAGGAACAATGTGTTATTACACCTTCCGTTTATAATGAATTAACTATTGACATCTATAGCGTATATGCTAAATTGCTTGTGGGTGCTGAACATGTTACCTACAAAGTGAAGGAAAGTTATACTACGACTGACGGCAAACGTAGAAACAGATATGTTCCCAAGAGCATTCCTGTCGAAGACATCAAGCTCATCAAAGGGACAATGCTCTATCAGGTCCTTCAGTACGTTAAGAAGATTGAACCAATCGTATATAGCCATATTTTCGATGTCAACGAAGGAGAGAATATCAATGAGTGGACTAAAAAGACCCAATGTTGGGACTCTCTTAAAATCAAAGCGACAAACCAGGGCACAAGTATTAATATTCCACAGAATCTCTGCTCAGCCGCAGGTGATATGGATATTGAGGTAACTGAAGGTCAACAAAAGTTTATCAATGAAGCCGCTGAGATTGATTCAGAGACATGGTTCAGTATAAATAATTGGTCAAAAGACAATCCTGGAGAACTTACTCCTAAGGAACAGGCTTTTGTTGGCCAAGTCGCATGGAATATGAAACGCAACAAGCCATTGACATATAAGCAGTCTAAATGGGCATTAGATATATTTGAAAAAGCTAAGGATGCAGGTTGGGTAAAGGATGAATGAAGAGCTGATACACGAGTCATATTTGGACCAGGAGGTTGATGTAGTTAAACCGTTTGAGGGTCCTGCAATTCGTTTCTCACATATAGAGGCGAATGATGATGGCTTGCGTCCATATCAGTCAGAAATGAAGCAACAAGTCTATAGTTTGTGGGATCACATTGACAATGTTATGCTCCAAATGCCCACAGGAACTGGTAAGACCATTGTTTTTACCTCTATTGTTCGTGACATCCGCAAATGGTGCCAACGAAATAGCAGAGAGTCCAAAATTCTAATAGTCGCCCATCGAAAAGAATTGATTGAACAGGCCAGTAACAAGTTGGGTAGTCTATCTCATGGAATCATTCAAAGTGGAAAACCACAGCAGTTGTCACTTCCAATTCAGGTTGCTTCTATCCAAACCTTTATGAGCCGCAGGAACTATGAAACCATGCGCCTACAACGCTTTGATTTCATAATCATTGACGAAGCACATCATTCGATGGCTCCTGGATATCAGAAGTTGTGGGATATGTTCCCAAATAGCAAGAAACTCGGAGTGACTGCTACACCATGGCGAATGAGTCACTCTGGTTTCACTTCTTTATTTGGCGACATTGTACTATCACGCAGTATTGAGTGGTTTGTTAATAATGGATACCTCTCAAACTACGACTATATCTCCATCGCTCGCAATTCTGAGATCCAACATGAAATTAACTCTATTGATCGATATGGTGCTGACGGCGACTATTTAGAGGCAGAACTGAGCAATCTGTTTGATAAGGACAAAATTCGTGCTGAACTCTACAAGAGTTATAAGCAGTATGCCAAAGGCAAGAAGGGAATTATCTATGCCATCGATCGCAAACATGCAGCAAACATCGCAGAGCTGTATTCCGTTAATGGAGTCAAAGCATGTATGATTGACGGGACTACTCCTGCCAATGAACGTCAGGAATTAATTGACTCCTTCAAGGCTGGTGCAATTGAGGTGATAGTTAATGTGAATATCTTCTCAGAAGGTTTCGACTGTCCTGACATCGAGTTTATACAATTGGCTCGTCCCACAAAATCTTTGGCACTATACTTACAGCAAGTTGGTCGCGCCTTACGTATATCACCAAATAAAACCAGCTCCATCATCCTCGACAATGTGGGTCTATACAATCGCTTTGGCACTCCTATGGCTAATCGCCGATGGCATTATCACTTCATTGGCCATGATGAGGGTGAAGGATTCAATGATGGTTCTGGTATTACCCGTGATATTGTCTTCGACCCACAGGAGCGTGAGCCGGACTATAGCGAGGGCAACGAGGCAATGGTTGTGGTAGAGCACACTACTGGTGGTAAGCAAGTACGAACAGAAGATGCTAATAGTGCTGTCGCACTGGGTGAATATAATATCTACCGCAAAAATGGACTATATGGTGTTTGTGACCATAACAATCGCACTTTAGTACCACCAGTATTTGAGGATATGCATCCATATTGTGGCGGCTATATTCCGTTTAAGCAGAATGGGAAATGGGGCATAATGCTAAAAAACGGAACCATTAAGGTAAAACCAAAGTACTTTTATATCGGCCCATTCATAGAAGGAATTGCCGAAGTACAAAATAGAGAGAATGACCCCATATATCATATAAACGACAAGTTAGAAAGAATTGAATGACAGAGAAAAAAACATATAAGATGGTAGATTTGTTCGCCGGTTGCGGTGGACTTAGCCTAGGCTTGGAACAAGCAGGCTTTACCCCTTGGTTTGTAAACGAAATCGTTGAGCAATTTGCAAACACTTACAAGTTCAATCACAAGCTATCCGATGAGCATTTCTTTGTAGGTGACATCGCTAAACTTAATGAACATATCGAAGAATACAAAGATATGTTCGAGGGTATTACACTTGTTTGTGGTGGACCACCTTGTCAAGGATTCTCGATGGCAAACAGGCAAAGAATCCTTGATGATCCAAGAAATGGATTATACAAACAGTACTTGATATTCTTACGAAATGTACGCCCCCAATTCTTCATTATGGAGAATGTTAAGGGTATGATGAATAAGATTGGGGAAATCATTCAGAATTTCAAAGAATACCTTGGTGCCGACTACCAGTATGATTATGCAGTTTTGAAAGCACAGGATTTTGGTGTTCCCCAGAACAGAGAGCGATTCATCATGATTGGTAATCGCATGGGAGTTTCTCCTAAGGCCATATTTGCGGAGATTAACAAAAACAAGCGTGAAGCTTTTGTGTTACGAGATGCTTTATATGGACTGCCTCGTCTTGAATCAAAGAAAGAAAAGGGGCAAAGTGGAATAGAAGATATCCGTTCAGGTTTGACAGAACGTAATTTCGATTATCCAAAGACTGATTTCTATCGTTTCATCAATGGTGACAGGGTAATTACAAAGCTGTACAATCACAAGAATCGCTTCAATAATGAGAGAGATATTGAAATATTCACAAGACTACCACAAGGTGCCAACTCGTTGCATGAATCCATTGCAGATATCATGCCTTACAAAAGGCGCAATGGTATATTTAAAGACAAGTATTTTAAATTGGATGAGAGCCAAATCTGTAAAACAATTACTTCGCACATGAAATATGATTGCAACATGTATATACATCCATGGGAGGCTAGAGGGCTTAGTCCGAGAGAGGCAGCTCGCATTCAAACATTCCCAGATGACTATGTAATAACAGGTTCACAAAATATGTGGTATGCCCAAGTGGGTAATGCAGTTCCTGTGAAACTAGCAAAGGCTATAGGAGACGGCATCATGAAGTTTGTATGAACCACGTAGAATTATTTGCCGGAATAGGTGGTTTTCGAAGAGCCATGGACTTGATATCTCAAGACCTTGGTCTCCATATCCATACTATTGCATATTCAGAAATTGACAACAAAGCAATTGATACATACAATGCCAACTACGATACGACAGACGAATTGGCTATGGGAAATATAGTCTATTTTGTTAAAAACAAAAAAGCTATGAAAGATTTACCTGAATATGAGTTGTTGTCTGGAGGATTTCCTTGTCAAACATTTAGTATGATGGGAAATCAGGAGGGATTCCAGGAAGAACGTGGTCAGATGTTTTTTCGCATTATGGATATGATAAATGCCAGACATCCACGATATGTACTCTTGGAAAACGTCAAAAACTTAATGCGTCATGACGGAGGTAACACAATTGCCGTTATCAAACAAGAGTTGGAGAATGCTGGATATATCGTAAAAATGGACGTTTTCAACTCCAATGATTTTGGTTTACCTCAGAAGCGCAACAGAGCAATTATATTTGCAAGACGCAGACATATGGGCAACTTTGATTTTAATGCAAACCTTGTTAAGGATGCATTTTCTCAAATAGACAGGAATCATTGTTCATTGAACTTTTACAACTCAACAATAGATATTCTTGACAAAGAAGTTGAGGAAAAATATTATTTATCGGAAAGAATCAAGCCGACTCTGTTAAGTGACGGAAGCGCAGGATTTAGATCAAACTCAGAGATAGACCAAGTCGTTGCAAGGCCGTTAACAGCAACTATGCACAAAATGCATCGTGCTTGCCAAGATAACTACTATAGTGATTTGTTTATTCAGTCAAAAGGTAAAGACAGACCATCCGAAAGAATGACTAAAGAAGAACTTGCAAAGATTCCTATACGTAAGCTGACGCCTAAAGAGGCATTCATGCTTCAAGGTTTTCCAAATAATTTCGCTGATAATGCTGGTCGTGCAAAAGTGGCCAATGGAGCGATGTATAAGCAAGCGGGAAATGCAGTTAGCGTGAATACTATTTATGCAGTCCTATATTACTTAATTAATTCCGGCATTATTGTTGAATAAACAATGAAACAAATTAAATACATAAAAAGGCAGGATTCCTATTGGAAACAAGCATGGGGCTATTCTGGTGAAACGAGTCTGAATCTTTCATATGAGATTCTGGACTTTCTCACAAATGGCATGGTATCTCCTGGAGAACAATCCGGTATTACATTCTCCATATACAAAAAGGACTATTTTCAAGCTTTGGAATTTATTGAATCCCAATTACCTTTATATGTATCAACTTCAAGGACCTGTGATTTGGTGCACAAAGGTGACGCCATATTAATCAAGTTAAAGAGGAATATATGGTCTATATTCGGCGAAAAAGATCGTATAGATTATACTGTTAATCTGTTTTACAGAAAAGATGGAAGAATATATCTTAACGGTCTTAGACAAAAAGGTTTCTCAATAAGAGATTTCCTTGTAGAAAACAGTTCTGCCATCGAGTTTGAAATAAAAGATGGAGAATACACTTTACATGTTATATCATCAATAAGTAATTTATAATTTAATCCCCACAATTAATATGGAAATTACAAAATATATTAAACGGCAAGACAGTGGTTTAAAACTTACTCCAGGTAATTCTGGGGAATCAAGTCTTAATTTGTCAAATGAGATTCTTTACTTATTGTGTCCGGAATCTTTATCCCCTGGAGCTGAAAAGTCCATTACCTTTAAGCTTTTCAAAGACGATTTTATAAAAGCCATATGCTTCATTATTTCCAGATTGCCTCTGTATAAAAGCTCTTCTAATTCTAGCGTTAAAGTAGAGTATGACTATGCTTTCTTTAAGGAACTGCAAGATAATGTGGAATCCTTTTTTGGCAGCAATAACGAAGCTGAGTATACCTGTACATTACTCCACAAAACTGACGGACGTAATTATTTGAAAGGATTGAAGGTTGGCGGCTTTTCTATAAGAAATTATTTAGTAGAAAACTTAAGTGCATTAGTTTTTGAAAATTCAGAAGGGAACCTTACAATAAGACTTCTGTCTAATATTTCCGAAGAAAACGAACCTACTTTAATAAAACAGGAAGATCAGCTCATATTAAGTGAAACAACAATGACGCAATTTGTGTTCAATTGTGTTTCATATTTTAGCGAGAAAAAAGACTTATGGTGTAGAGTTGATAATTATGTTTCCGACGCAAATAATATAAATGAAGGAGATTCAATTAAAATCAGTAAAGAAGGGGATTTCTCGTTGGTAGGCATGTTCAAATGCACATCAGAAGATAACCTTATCAATTTCAACACGCCAAGAAGGAGATGGTTTAGCGAACCTTTTACTGTTATAGGTAAGACAGTTTTCCTTAGTACCGAATGGTATCCTGGAATGCGAGATAATGGTGGTGCATACAGTTTGATGCTTCCCGAATTTGCAAAGTTTATCTCTATATGTTTTGGAGAAGAATACCAATGCATTAATAACAATGGAACTTGGGAGTTGTGGTATAAACCTTCATTACACGTACAATCTCAAAGCTTTAATCCAAGAGACTGGAATAATGCTCCCTCACAAATTATTTACTACGGAGCTCCAGGAACTGGTAAATCTCACACCATAAAGAATAGAGAAGATTCAGGTTTACGCTGTATCCGCACCACATTCCACCCTGATACCGATTATTCAACATTTGTGGGATGTTATAAACCACATCGCAATAAAGAGACAGGTGATTTGACTTATGAATTTGTTGAACAGGCTTTTCTAGAAACATACATATTGGCATGGGAGAATCCACAAGAGGAAATTGCTCTAGTAATTGAAGAAATTAATCGAGGAAACTGCGCACAGATCTTTGGAGATATTTTTCAGCTATTAGATCGTGACAAAGATGGATGGAGCACATATCCAATTAAAGCAGATACTGATATTTGTGAACGTCTTACTGATATTGCGATTCCTGGATATTCTGAAACGATGTCTGCCCGTTACGGAAAAGACAAAGAAGGATATGGTTTTATGGCTCTGCCACCAAATATGAGTATTTTAGCCACGATGAACACCTCTGACCAGAGTCTGTTCCCTATAGATTCTGCTTTCAAGCGTCGTTGGGATTGGCAATATATGCCAATTGCTAACGGTGGCAATAATTGGAAAATTGTCATTGGTACAAATAAGTTTGACTGGTGGCGATTTGTAGAGAAGATTAATGCGCAGATAGGTGCGACTACTAGTTCTGAGGACAAGAAACTGGGATACTTTTTCTGCAAAGCTATTGATGGGCGGATTGATGCTAAGACGTTTGTGGGAAAGGTAGTGTTCTATTTGTGGAACGACGTCTTCAAAGATTATGAATTTGAAGGACCACTTTTTGAGGATACCGATGGAGAAAAGCTGACTTTTGACAAGTTCTATAAAGTGGAAGCAGGACAAACCATCGTAGAAACAAGCAAGGTTTTGGCATTTCTTAGGAAGCTTGACGCAACGATAAATCCTACAGTCCATATGGAAGAAAAAGGAACAGATGTAGAAAATGAGAACGGAGAATCATCCAATACGACAGGATATGTTGCAGCAAAGTTCAGCCTGAATGGTGGTAGCCCGCTGTCAATGACACAAATTGCAAAACAAGTAGTATCTGATTACGCAGCTCAGCATCCTACTGAAAATGGAGAACAGATAAGGGATGCATTCAATACAGCCTGCAGCCATATCGTGGTAGAAACGGAAGATGATTATAAGGCTCGTTTGGAAAAGGCTGAAAAGACTCATGGCGGCCAAGAGCTAGTTCTTGAAAGTGGCGAGAAGATTTACACTTCTAACCAGTGGGAGTGGAAATCTGCCGATTCCAACTTCGCTCGATTTATGACAGTAGTCAATGAAAATGGCTGGGGCGAAATAGTTGAAATAAAAGACAATAACGAATAAAACAGACTGATGTACATCCTCTTTGAAGAACACCAGTACGAGAGCCACCTTGTCGAGAAAATCTTGAAGGACATTTATGTGCTCCAGGATGTTGACAAGAAAGTGAGCGTGAACTATGTGGGCTATTTCTATAACCCATATCTAAAGGACTGTGTTTTCATTCTGCCCAAGGTATTACTGAAAGACATTACAATAATAGATGAGAGCGGAAAGAAAAAACAGTTAGAGGTAATAGCAGGTGTTGAGAAAAGAATAAAAGATGACGAAAAGAAAGAGAATATAGATATTCCAATTACACCAGAAATGATTCTTGAGCCGAAAGGCCAGCAAAACAACCTTGACGATCAATACAAAAAATTTATTTACGAGTTCTCTGTATGGGTGTATCGTGCGTTAAGCGTTTACTACAAAGCCAATCCCACGAGCAAAGCCATATTATACAAGCCATTGCCACAGGCGGGCAAAGGAAAGCGCAGCAAAGTGCACACCTATCTAGATATCGTGCTATCGCTCATTAACTTTAACCAGGAGAATCGTAACTTCGTGTTATTCACCATTAAGAACCTGCATCGAGGATTTAACAAGATAAACTGGACTCGTACCATCAGCCACTCGCAGGCTATATTACAAGATAAAGATGTAGTATATCTCAATCCTGTTAATAAGAAACGTGTGGTGAACAATGAGGAAGAGTTGTTTATCATCTTCTTCAGCATACTCAATTACCTGAACGAAGAGTATGGCTTCAAAACGCCCATTGACATTCAGTATGATCTAATTACTGGAAAGCAGTTCCAGCAGTATCTTAAGGGATTGGGCAGGATAAGACTTAGACAAATAAAGTATAAGTACTTCTCGGACAAGGCATTAAAGTTGTGGGATTTGTGCTATGCATTCTTTGACAACAATTATCAGATTGCACTGCATACAAACGCTAAGGAGTACATTCTTGCCAAGAGCTTTAACATTGTGTTTGAAGCAATGATAGACGAGCTAATCGGTGACAGAATTGTGCCAAACGGATTGAAAGAACAGCAAGACGGAAAACGTATAGACCATCTGTATACTTATGACGGACTGACCATCAGCAATGATCAGCAGGAGCAGATATACTACATAGGAGATTCCAAGTATTACAAAGTTGGCAACGAACTTGGAACAGAGAGCATCTACAAGCAGTTTACTTATGCTCGAAATGTGATACAGTGGAATATTGACCTCTTTGTAAACGGCAAAACAGAGAACTGGAATGACAAGAAAGAATATGAAGAGGACAAGAAAAGATACTCAAGTATTAGGTTGCGCGATGATGAAGCTGATTCATTGACAGAAGGCTATAACGTAATCCCGAACTTCTTCATCTCTGCTTTTATCGATGAAAAGCGACGCTATAATGATGGAAAAAACATCAGAAATCGCACAGAAATCATTGATGGAAAGAAAGTCCATAAAACCTATATATCCAGTCAATTCGAGAATAGATTGTTTGATAGAGACACCCTTATTCTGTCTCATTATGATGTTAACTTCCTCTACGTGCTGTTCCTCTATGCCCGGAACAAGCAAAACGAGAAGGCCATTTGGAAGAAAAAAGTGCGTGACATCTTCCGCAATGAAATACGACAGGTACTTGCAGACAAGTATGATTTCTATGCCCTAAAGAGTAAAGGGAATCCGTTTGCTGGTGAAGAGTTTATAAAAGAGCACTTTAAGGAACTGCAGGGGAAACTGTATCGTCCGTACAGCGATAAGAACCTGTTTTCGTTGGCATTGGAAAAACAAAAGGATAAGTCCAGCAGGGATTCTGAAACATATCATCTTTTGGAGGAATTCTTCGAGATAACAAAGGTCGATTTAGGTTATAATCCACAGCAGGAACTGGAGCAAAAGGTAGCTGCATATCAAGCTCAACATCCCTATAGTCCTACACCATTAAACTGGTTGCCAGAGTATCATGTCCAAAGGTACACGGACAATTACTTTATAATTGGTCTTTACCACGACAAAGAACATTGGGACTGGATTACAGGAAAGAACGACAAAGGCTCACTTATATATAATGTCCGACTGGATCCCGACAGAGATGGCGCAATGCCAAAGAGCCGTATTCGTGCAATGAAACCCAAGTTTGCCATTCTTTATGAAGAAGGTCATGAACACGAAAACAGGTATCATGTTTTCCGAATACATGATTATGCAGTAATGACTGAGGAAAGAATGAGACGGGCTCAATACCCAACTAATCATGGCGGCCCTCATGGTGACTATTTTATCTTTCGATTTGACGAAGAGGTGTCGATTGGAAAGTTCGATATTAACCGTTTCATTAGCCTGAAACGTTTGGAACATGGCTATAAGGATGGAATGCCCCTCTATATTACAGGAAAGGAATTGTGTGATTACGAATTGCAATTATGAGTATGAAGCGCAAGATATACGTAGCAAGCAGTTGGCGCAATGGGTATTATCCCGAGGTCGTTGCCAAGTTAAGGGAGGCGGGACACGATGTGTATGACTTCCGCAATCCACCATCGGGTGACCCAGGATTCAAATGGAGCAACGTGAGCGATGATTATATGGAATGGTCACCACAGCAATACCGTGATATGTTGCAACACGAGAAGGCCGTGCGGCAGTTCCACAATGACATCGAGGCTATGGAATCTTGTGATACGTGTGTGCTGGTTCTGCCATGCGGCAGAAGTGCTCATACGGAAGCGGGATGGTTTGCAGGGAAAGGCCGAACAACCATCGTCTATATACCAGAACGGCAGGAACCGGAACTGATGTACAAGCTGTTCAGCGGCGTATGCTGCTATATTGATGAACTGATTGAAATATTGAAGTAATATGGATAGACTCACCGCACAACAACGCCATAAAAATATGGCTGCCATCCGGTCGAAGGACACGAAGCCGGAGATGATTGTGCGTCGTGGACTGTGGAAAAGGGGATTCAGATACAGGTTGAATCACAAACAGTTGCCTGGCCATCCTGATCTCGTACTTAGAAAGTACCGCACCTGCATCTTTGTGAACGGTTGCTTTTGGCATGGCCATTTGGTAGATATGCAGACACTTGAAAATTCTGAATGCTGCAAGATTCCTAATACGAACCGCGACTTCTGGGTGGCGAAGATTCGGAGAAATAAGAAGCGTGATCGAGAAGAGCAGCGCACACTAGCGAGCATGGGTTGGCACTGCATCACAGTATGGGAATGCGAACTGAAACCGCAGAAGCGAGAAGAGACCTTGGACTCTATCGCTTTTACTCTAAATCATATCTGGTTACAAGACCACGGGGCGAAGAGTGTTCCTTATTCTGATATAGTTGAAGAGAACATTCAAATGCCGATAGCAGCAGAAGATTTTTAACATAAAAGAGGTAATTATGAGACATAGAATAAAAGCCGGAAAGGTTGGCTCGTTCACACCTGAAAAGCAGAAGGTGGAGATAGAACAACTGGAGAACAAAGAGGTTGCTGAGGAAGTTGAAGAAATCTTCGAGGAGGATTCGGAATTCAGTAATGATGACGAAGCCCTCGCAGCAATGGAATTATACGATAGTCCTGACGAAATGGAATAAAATTGCTTGCCTATGCCTATTAACAAAAACGCCCTTTTGCGCTTTCAGATACTTGACCGATGCTTCAGTGATTACAGCAAGAAGTATCAGATTCAAGACCTTGTTGACAAGGTCAACAATGCCCTCTATGACCTTTATGGAACCGAGGTAAGTCTACGCCAAATTCGCGAAGATATTAAATATATGCGCGATCGAGTGTCATATAATGCGCCCATAAAAGCCTACCCTCTTGCTGGTAAAAGATGTTACTATCGCTATGAAGATAGAGATTACACTATCTT
>Ga0310695_10005527_pt1 | contig 21963 bp, 20 predicted proteins | sample RumenRJG_04DNA_FD_203882 | JGI IMG/M metagenome (GOLD analysis project Ga0310695, IMG submission 203882) | Bovine rumen microbial communities from Lethbridge, Alberta, Canada - RJG_04 (v2) (version 2) | ecosystem: Host-associated > Mammals > Digestive system > Stomach > Rumen | place: Canada...
GAAGGGACGGTTGTCGGCTACGCTCTATGCCAACGATATCTTCCGTACGGCCAGATATAAGGTGACCTCCTACTATGCCATCGGCCAGACGGCCCAAGACGACTACACCTATACACAATGTGTGGGTCTCACCCTCAGTTACAATTTCAACGTCAGCAACTCGAAGTATAAAGGCACTGGCGCCGGTAACGAAGAGAAGAATAGACTGTAATTTGGAATTTCGTCGAAAGACATACCCCATCTCGTCGAAACTGATTTTGAACGGGATGGGGTTTTTCATACCTTTGCACCAGAAATTTTAATTCAACGCGCAACAAATAAAAAAAGCAAAGATATGAAACAGTTCAAAACTTTTATCGCAGCAGTAGTGATGATGACCATGTCATCAACAGTGATGGCCCAGACCACAGTGAAGGGCGTGTTAATGGATGAGACCTTAGGCGAGAGCGAGCCTTTCGCCACCGTCAGAGTGTTTAAGGCCGGTAAGACGGATAAGCCCGTCGCCATGTTCCTCACCGACGAGGATGGTAAGTTCTCCCAGGAAGTGAAGGGTAAGGGTAAGTTCGACATCGTGTTCAGCAGCATCGGTAAGGAAGAGCTGAAGCAGACGGTGACCCTGGGTCAGGAGAATCCGCTCGACCTTGGTACCTTATATATGAAGGAGAATGCCACCATGCTGAAGGGCGTGGAGATCGTGGCCCAGAAGCCGCTGGTGAAGATGGAGGTTGATAAGATGAGCTACAACGTGGCAGAGGATGAGGACTCGAAGTCGAACACCGTTCTTGACATGCTCCGTAAGGTGCCTATGGTGACGGTCGACGGACAGGATAATATCACAGTGAATGGTTCTTCATCCTTTAAGGTCTATGTCGATGGCATGCCCAACGTGATGTTCTCCTCGAACCCCTCGATGGTGTTCAAGAGCATGCCCGCCACCGCCGTGAAGAGCATTGAGGTGATCACCAACCCGGGTGCCAAGTACGATGCAGAGGGTGCCTCTGGTGTACTGAACATCGTGATGAACAAGATGGATATGGCTACAGGCGGCAGTGCACCGAGTCTGAATGGCTATAACGGTACTGTTCGTGCATCGGCAGGTAACAAGCAGCTGGGTGCCAGTGCCTTCCTGAACGGCCAGCAGGGTAAGCTCTCCTATAGTGCTAATGTGATGACCTCTTATAACAAGCCTGGTAACACCACTACCGAGATGGAACAGACCCAGATCGGACAGGGCGGTACCTCTCAGCTGATGACTTCAGACAATAACGTGAAGACCCCGTTCACCATGGGAAGTCTGTCACTCGGCTACCAGTTCGATGATATGAATGCCCTGAACTTCACCGCACAGGTCAACTCCATGTCGATGAAAAGTACAGGTACCTCTCTGACCACGATGGGTGGCAGTGCCTACGGCGAAAGCTTTAGCTACGGCAGCACCACTGATATGAAGAACTCGCGCACCTCTTTCAGCGGAAGCCTCGACTATCAGCACTTCTTCAACAAGGAGCACACACAGTCGCTCGGGTTCACCTATCAGCTAAATTACAGCCCCGCCAAGACGGAGTCGACCAACAACTTCGGTACCACTTCTGATTACATCGACCTGACAGACCGTTACTCTGAGAATAAGGACAAGACCCTGAACCACACTTTCCAGCTCGACTACACGATGCCCCTCGGCATTGGTCAGACCCTGAGCCTCGGTGGTAAGCTGCAGCTCCATGACGCAACATCTGACTCAAAGTACTATCTGGAGAATGTCTATGATCTCGGCTCCAGCTCAGAGTATGAGTATAAGAACAAGATCCTCGCAGGTTACGGTGAATATGCCGGCAACTTCGGCAACTTCGGTGCCAAGGCTGGTCTGCGCTACGAATACACCTGGCAGGATGTGGAATATCACCTGGGCAATGGTGATGACTTCAAGACCAGTTACGGTAACCTCGTTCCTTCCGCCAGTCTGCAGTATAACCTTGGTGTGGGCAGCAACCTCGGTCTGACCTACAACATGCGCATCTCCCGTCCTGGTATCTCCTACCTGAACCCCTATGTAGACAGGAGCAATCCTATCGCCATCAGCTACGGTAACCCTGACCTCGATGTGGAGAAGAACCACAACCTCTCGCTGGTCTATAACATGTTCACTTCGAAACTGATGGTGAATCTGAACCTGCACCACAACTTCGTGGACAACGCTATCTCGCAGTACAGCTTCTACGACAGCGACAACCTGCTGAATACCACTTACGGTAATGTGGTTCAGCGTCATCAGACCGGTTTGAGCGCTTACGTGAATTACTTGCTGACGAAGAACACCCGCATCTTCCTGAATGGTGCAGTGAACTACACAGATCTTCGTAGTGATGTGCTTGACCAGAGCAATAGCGGTTGGACGGCCAACGCCATGATCGGCTTGCAGCAGACACTGCCTTGGGACCTGAAGCTTAGCGCCTTCGCCATCACCTCTACCAAGAACTATACCCTGCAGGGCTGGAGCGGTGGTTTCAACATGCTCACAGCCAGTCTTACAAAGTCGCTGCTGAAAGACAAGCTCACCTTGGGCGTACAGGGTATCCTCGGCCTCAATGGAGGTGGCAAGTTGAACATCGAGAGCGAGACTCGTGGTAAGGACTTCATCAGCCATACGAATATCAAGGTGCCTATCTACGGCGTAACCTTCACCGTCAGCTATACCTTCGGTAACTCGAAGATGATGACGAAGCAGCACACCAGCCGCGTACAGAGTGACTTCATCGAGCAGCAGTCGCAGGGCGAGATGCTCAACAGCGTAGGCTCTGGCAACACTGGCAGCAGTAACGGAACAAACGGCAGCACCATGCCACAACAATAAAATTCCACATAGAAAAGTCTGTCTCTCCTGCGTTGAGATAATGCAGGAGAGATTTTTATTCAAAATAATTTTGTTTTTCACCCGTTTATTCGTAATTTTGCAGTCGTATGAAGAAGATTGAAAAGAAAGACATCTGGTTGTTCCTCATTCAGGCAGCCGTCTGGGGCGTTGTCATGCTGGCTCTGCCATTGGCCACATTCCTCAGCACACGTAACTGGGATTCCACTTCCACCTCGATGATGATGGTGTGGCAGTTGCTGCGAGGACCGCTGATCATCTATTTCGCCAATTTCTACATCTTCGGGCCTTACCTGTTCTTCCGCAGGAAGTACTGGCTCTTTGCCCTATGTAACCTGTTGCTGATTCTTTGCATCAACTATGGCTTCTTCTTCGGCTATTTCATGATTAAGGAGCATGTGCCCATGATGCCTAATAACGCCTGGATAGGTTTCTTCTCGGGTGCCTTCATGTTCCTGTTGCTGAACATCGTGATAGGTGCCATCGCCATCGGTATCCGTCATTTCATCCGCATCCGTCAGATCCGTCAGCAATTGCTCGATGAAAAGGCGAAAAATACAGAGGCAGAGCTCGCCTGGCTGAAAAACCAGATTAACCCGCACTTCCTTTTCAACACGCTGAATAATATCTCCAGTCTGACACAGATCGATCCTGATGCTGCTCAGGATGCCATCGCCCAGCTCAGCGATCTGTTGCGCTATGCGATGTATGAGACTAATAAGAAGACGGTACCCATCCAGGGTGAGGTCGAATTTATGCGTAACTACATATCACTGATGAAGTTACGTTGCAATGATAAGACGGAAGTGACGACCACCTTCGATGTGAAGCAGAATATAGAGATTGCTCCTCTGCTCTTTATCTCGCTGATCGAGAATGCCTTTAAGCATGGCGTGAGCAGCAGTCGTCCCTCGAAGATAGACATCCGTCTGTTGCAGAATGAGGGAGAACTGGTGTTCAACTGTGACAATACGAACTATCCTAAGGACGATGCCGATCGTAGTGGTTCCGGCATCGGGCTTGAGAATACGCGTCGTCGTCTGGAACTGATGTATAAAGGGAACTACGAGTGGGAGCAGTCGCTCGAAAACGAAATCTACCACGTTAGAATCAAATTGAATATATGACCTTGAAGTGTATCATCGTAGACGACGAGCCTTTGGCCGTCAAGCTGTTGGAGTCGTTTGTCGCCAAGACCTCCGACCTCCAGTTGCTTGGCAGTTTTACGGATTCCGTCGAGGCGATCAATGCCATCAAGGAACAGAAGCCCGACCTGCTCTTCCTCGATATTCAGATGCCCGACCTTAATGGTATGGAACTGGCTCACATGCTGCCTGAGGGGACGAAGGTGATCTTTACGACCGCCTTTAAGGAGTATGCCTTCGAGAGTTACGAGGTGAGTGCCCTCGACTTCCTGTTGAAGCCCATCCGCTATAATAAGTTCATCACAGCTGTAGAGAAGGCAAGGGAGTGGTTTGGCAATCACGGGGACAAATCGCGCGATTCGCTTTGTACGAACGATCATGGACCTGTTCCTGTGATAGCCTCCAACGAACCTACTCCTACGACTATTTTCCTGAGGGTCGATGGTGAATACCGTCAGGTCACCTTGTCTCAGATTCTTTATGTAGAAGGGATGAAGGACTACGTGATGTTCTATCTCGAAGGCCAGAAGCGTCCGCTGGTGACCCATCTGACGATGAAAGCGGTGGAAGACATGCTGCCCGATTCTCAGTTCATGCGTGTTCATCGTTCCTATATCGTCGCCCTCGACAAAATCCGTAGTGTGGATCGTAACGACTGTCTCTATATCGGTGAGGAGATTATTCGTGTGACAGAAGCTTATCACGACAAATTCATACAATACATAAACTCTAAATTCCCAGGCTATAAATCATGAGAAAACTACTAATGACCATTGTCTTGGCCGTATCAGCTATCACTGCCTTTGCCATTGTGACCGTTCCTGTCAAAGGAACCGTCGTTAGTCCTTCAGACCCGAATATCCGATATGCGGGTCGTATCAGTTTTACGAACCCGGAGCGTCCGGCATGGAATTTCCCTGGTATCCAGATCATGGCCGCCTTCGAGGGGACGTCGCTTAGGATGATGGCAAAGCCACAGAGTGGTTATTTCATGGCACAGATCGATCAGGCCGAACCTTTCAAGGTGGCCTTCCGAGGGGAACGGGATTCTGTGGTCACCCTCGCCACGGCCTTGCCAGAAGGGCGTCATCTGGTTCGTCTGATGTATATCATCGAGGGCTATGAACTTTATCCAGAGTTCTGGGGCTTCGTGCTCGATGAAGGTTGTCAACTTGTTGAGGCTCCGTCTTTCCCGTCAAGAAAGATCGAATTCATCGGCAATTCCATCACCTGTGGCTATGGTAACGAAGGGTTGGATAAGTTCGATCATTTCGACTATGCCACAGAGAACCATTACTATTCCTACGCTTCCATCGCAGCCCGCAACCTCGAGGCCCAGCATTGGGTCGTCGCCCGCAGTGGTATTGGTGCCTATCGGAATTATGGAGAGCCGAAGACGGGGTCTCCTGGTTCCTGTATGCCAGTACAATACGAATTTACGGGCTATGCCTATAAGCCGGAACTTCGTGAAGAGGCCTCTTTCCTCAGCGAGAAGTGGGATTTCGATCGCTATCAGCCTGATGTCGTCTGCATCAATCTCGGCACCAACGACCTTTCCACGAACAATTACGACCTGACACTTCTGAAGGAAGGCTATCAGAAGCTGCTGAAGATGGTACGCCAGCATAACCCAAAGGCAAAGATCGTCTTCCTGACAGGTTCCATGCTCTACAATCAGGAGTTGAAGGAAGCTTGTCAGTTACTCGATGAAATCGCGGCTGAGGCTCAGGCTTCAGGCGATAAGGAGGTCTATCGTTTCGACATGGAGCACATCATGGGGGAGGAGTTCTTTGGTAACGACTATCATCCCAATGTCTATCAGGACGAGAAGATGGCCAACGAGCTCACGGCCTATCTCCGCAAACTGATGAACTGGTTCTAACCTAACCGTTTCCTGACGTCTTCAAGGATGGCCATGAGGTCGGGCATCGTTTCGGCCCGAAGCATGGCGATGCGCGTTTGGCGGAAGTCGGGGATGCCCTTGAAGATGGGTGTGGCAGCGAGGTGACGACGGGTGTGGAGAATGCCTCGTTTTTCGTCGATACGTTCTACGTTAATGCGCAGGAGCTCTTCAAGGATATCGAGTTTCTCGTTGAAATCAAGGTTTTTACGACTAAAAATCCACGGACAGCCAAAGGTGGCACGACCTATCATGACAGCATCGACACCATACGTGTCGAAAGCATTGTCGGCCTCGTCGAGTGAGTGGATATCGCCATTGCCGATAATAGGTATATGGATGCGAGGGTTGCGTTTTACCTCTCCGATGAGTGTCCAGTCGGCATTGCCTGTATACATCTGACTACGGGTACGGCCATGGATGGTGAGTGCCTGGATACCGCAATCTTGCAGCTGTTCGGCCAACTCGGTAATAATGAGTTGTTCGAAGTTCCAACCTAAACGGGTCTTGACGGTTACAGGCAGTTTCACAGCATCCACCACTTTCTGCGTAATCTCCAGCATCTTGGGAATATTCTGAAGCATGCCGGCACCAGCACCTTTGCCAGCCACCTTCTTCACCGGACAGCCGAAGTTCAGGTCGATGACATCGGGCCCCGCCTGTTCCACGATCTTCGCTGCCTCGATCATTGCCTCGACGTCACGACCGTAGATCTGGATACCCACAGGACGCTCCGTATCACTGATGGTCAGTTTCGAAATCGTTGATTTCACGTCACGAATCAGCGCTTCGGCACTCACGAACTCTGTATAGACCATCGCTGCTCCAAACCGCTTGCATAGCAGTCGGAACCCGATGTCTGTCACATCCTCCATAGGTGCCAAAAACACAGGTCTTTCGCCGAATTCTACGTTTCCTATCTTCATTTCGCCTGCAAAATTAAAAAAAATCCCTGAATTATTTGGAGATTTTCATGAAAAACACTATTTTTGCAGCATCAACGTTTAACATTAAATTTGACACTATGGAACAATTACTGCACTATGTGTTCAGACACAAACTGTTCCCGCTCAAGGAATTGACGACGAGCGACGGTGAAACCGTCGAAGTGATTGACCCCGGCCTGCACAACCACAATGCAGGTCCCGACTTCTTCAATGCGAAGGTGAAGATCGGCCGGACGCTGTGGGTGGGCAACGTGGAGATCCATGACAAATCCAGTGACTGGTATCTGCACGGCCATGACAAGGATCCGCGTTACGATAATGTGATTCTCCACGTGGCAGGCGTGTTGGATGCAGAGGTGATGAACACCAACGGCGAGTTTATCAAACAGATGCAGCTCGATGTACCGGAACATGTCAGGGAACACTATGACGAGCTGTTGAAGACAGACAGCTATCCGCCTTGCTACAAGGTCATCCCAGAACTGACGCGGCTGATGGTACATGCCTGGATGGCTGCGCTCCAGACCGAACGGCTGGAACAGAAGACAGAGGCGATCCGTCGACGGGTGGAGCAGGGCAACGGCTCCTGGGAGGATGCCTACTTCGTCACCCTCGCCAGAAACTATGGCTTTGGCATCAATGGCGATGTGTTCGAGCAATGGGCCCAGCAGATTCCGCTCTCGGCCGTCGCCCATCATCGTGACGACCTCTTCCAGATCGAGGCAATCTTCATGGGACAGGCCGGACTGCTGGAGTTGGAGGCCGTGCCGGAGTATTACCAGAAGGAAGCGCTCAACGAGGGCTACTTCGCCAAGCTCCGTAACGAATACTGCTATTTGGCTAGGAAATTCTCGATGAAACCGATTGATTTCCATCTCTGGCGGTTCTTGCGCCTCCGCCCTCAGAACTTCCCCCACATCCGTATCTCCCAACTCGCAAACCTCTATTATCAACAGAAAGCCGGACTGAGTCAGCTGGTGTCCTGTGATACGATCGAACAGTTGAAAAAGCTCCTGAGCTCACATGTCACACCTTATTGGGAGACGCATTACACCTTTGGCTCCACGAGTCCGTTGTCAGAGAAACATCTCACCTACGGTTCCCTGAACCTGCTGATGATTAATACGGCTATCCCGATGCTCTTTGCCTACGGACGTCATCTGGGGAAGGAGGTGCTCTGCGACCGGGCCTTCGACTTCCTGGAACAGTTGAAGGCCGAAAACAATCATATCATCAGGATGTGGCTTCAGGTGGGACTACCTGTGCAGACGGCAGGCGACTCACAGGCACTCATCCAGTTGAAGAAGGAATACTGCGACAAGAAGGACTGCCTCCGTTGTCGCTTTGGTTATGAATATCTTAAAAGAAAATAGACTATGAACAACGAAGAACTTTTCTATGCGATGGCGCTGACGCGCATCAGCAATTTCAATTTCTCACAGGCCTTGGAGTTGTATAAGGCCGTGGGTAGTGCACAGTTACTCTACGAACATCGTCTTGAGATCGGCGATATCCTCAAGGATTGTTCCCCTCATCTCGTAGAGGCCCTGAAGAACTGGGAAGAACCGATGAAACGGGCAGATTTCGAGCTGAAATACATGGAGGAGCACAGCATCCGAGGCATCACACTGATGGATGACGACTATCCGCAGCGGCTCCGAGAGTGTCCGGATGCGCCGATCATCCTATATTATACAGGTAATAGCGACCTGAATCAGGCGAAGATTGTCAGCATCGTGGGAACAAGACAATGTACCTTGTATGGCCAGGACCTGATTCGCCGTTTTGTGGCTGACCTGCGCCTGCATTGCCCTCAGGTGCTCATTGTCAGCGGATTAGCCTATGGTGTGGATATCAATGCCCATCGACAGGCACTCGCCAATGGCTATGAGACCATCGGTGTGCTGGCCCATGGCCTGGACCAGATCTATCCCTATCGTCATCGTGATACGGCGGCAGAGATGGTGCGACATGGTGGACTGTTGACGGAGTTTATGACTCAGACAAATGCCGATAAGCCCAATTTCGTACGTCGAAACCGTATTGTGGCAGGTATGGCGGACGCTGTCGTCGTGGTGGAGAGTGCTGCCAAGGGCGGCGGACTGATTACGGCAGAGATTGCCCAGAGTTATGATCGTAGTGTCTTTGCTTTCCCAGGAAATGTCAATGCCGAGTTTTCAAAAGGCTGCAACAATCTGATCCGGGATAACGTGGCAGCCCTGATTTCCAATGCCGATGACTTCGTCAAGGCGATGGGATGGCAGGATGAGACCCTTCGTAAGATTGCCAATGCCGATGGAATCGAGAGAAATCTCTTCCCAAATCTCTCTTCAGAGGAGTCTGCTATTGTGTCGCTTCTACAAGAGACCAACGATCTGCAGTTGAATATTCTCAGCGTGAAATCTGGCCTTCCCATCGGACAGCTGACTGCCATCCTCTTCCAACTGGAGATGAAAGGCGTGGTCAAACCCCTCGCCGGTGGGATGTACCATCTATTGGCATGAGTCCTCGTGGATGCTCTCGGCCATGAGGCGGTAGATCTGACGGGTGCGCTCGTCGGGGAGAAGGGCGAGCTGGCGGTTCATGACTTCGACATCATAGCGAACCATGGGGCCTGTCTGGGCATCCTTGGGCAACATTTCCGACACTTTTCTGGCCGTTTCATCGATGAGTGGGAGGAAAAGTTGCCAGTCGATCTGCTCTTGCTGGAGGACGCGTTCGGCGAGACGATAGCAATGGTTCGTGAGGTTACAGGCCAGGACAGCGGCGAGGTGGAGTTTCTTCCGCTTCTCGGAGTCGGCCAGAACCACTTTTTCTGAGATGCTCTCTGCCAGAAGACGTATCTTACTCAAGGTCTCCTCATCAGAGGCTTCGATGAAACAGGGGATGGGCCGGAAATCGACCTGACGGTGTTTAGAGAAGGTCTGCATGGGGTAGAGCACGCCATAATGCGAGGCGTAGTCCTTGAAGACGTCCATTGGCACGCTGCCGGCTGTATGGATGAAGATGGCATCTGTTCGGCTGCTACAGACGGTGGCGGCTATCGTGGCGATGGCATCGTCCTTAATAGAGAAGATATAGACCTGCGCATTTTTGTCGATTTCATCGATATTTGTTGTATGGCGACAGCCGAGTTTCTCTGCCAGTTCGCAGGCATGTTCTTTAGTACGACTGAAGACTTGCAGGATGTCCTGTCCCGCCTCTTTCAAGGCGAGTGAGAGATGCGTGGCCAGATTGCCTGAGCCGATGAAAACGATCTTCATAGACTGGTGATGTGGTCAAGGATCAGGTCGGCTGTCTCTTCCTTCGAACAGAGGGGTAGTTCTCTGACGCCTGCTTGAGTGATGAGCGTCACCTTATTCGTATCGACGGCGAAGCCTGTCTTCTCCTCGGCGATGGAATTGGCGCAGATGAGGTCGGCATGCTTCTTGGTCAGTTTCTCGCGTGAGTTTTCAATCAGATGCTCCGTTTCCATCGAGAAACCAACGAGGATCTGTCCCTTTGGCTTGTGCTCGCCCAACCACGCCAGAATGTCCTGGGTGCGTTTGAGGGCGATGGAGAGATCGCCATCCTTTTTCTTCACCTTTTGCTCAGCAACGTGGGCTGGGGTGTAGTCGGCTACGGCACTACACATGATGATGATGTCCTGAGCGGCACTTCTGGATGTGATGGCCTCGAACATCTCCTGGGCGCTCTTTACATTGACCTTTTTGATACCTGCGAAGGGCTGGATGCTGACGGGACCGGAGACGAGGGTCACTTCTGCCCCACGGAGTACGGCCATCTTGGCGACGGCATAGCCCATCTTACCAGAAGAGTGGTTACTGATGAAACGCACAGGATCGATGGCCTCCTGCGTAGGACCGGCGCTGACGAGGATCTTCTTGCCCTTCAGGTCTTTCTCCTTCGCCAGATGGAGCAGGATCTGTTCCAGCAGCGTCTCCTCGGAAGGCATCTTGCCGGACCCCGTATCACCACAGGCCAGACGGCCGACGACGGGTTCGATGATATGATAGCCGTAGTGTTTCAGTTTCTGGAGGTTATCCTGCAAGATGGGATTCTCCCACATGCCTGTGTTCATGGCCGGTGCGAAGAGCACAGGCGCTTTCGTGGCCATGATGGTGGTGGTGAGCATATCGTCGCAGATGCCGCCCGCCACCTTGCCGATGACATTCGCCGTACAGGGAGCCACCATGAAGAGGTCACCCCTCTTGGCCAGCGACACATGCTTCACTTCGTAGTTGAAGTTGCGGTCGAAGGTATCGACGATGCACTTGTTGTTCGTCAGCGTCTCAAACGTCATCGGGGTGATGAACTGTGTGGCGTTCTGCGTCATGATGACGTGGACGTCGGCATTCAGTTTCACCAGCATCGAGGCGAGGTTGGCGGTCTTGTAGGCTGCGATACTCCCTGTCACGCCCAGTACGATGGTCTTTCCTGTCAGCATAGGCGGATGATTATTGTTCTTTCAGCAGGCCATGCTTCTCGTAGTTGGCCTTGCGTACAATTTTGTTGTTCTCGTCGACGAAGAGCACCACGGGCTTGTGGTTCTCTGCTTCCCAAGGTGTCATAGAGGCATAGGCCATGATAATTACCTTGTCGCCGACATTAACCAGTTTGGCAGCGGCACCATTCAGACAGATGATGCCCGATCCCTCCTCACCGGCAATGGTGTAGGTCTCAAAGCGGTTGCCGTTGTCGATGTCAGCAATCTCTACTTTCTCATATTCCAGGATGCCCGACTCGCGCAAGAGCTCTGAGTCGATGGTGATACTGCCCACGTAGTCGAGGTCAGCCTGTGTCACCACGGCACGGTGAATCTTTGCTTTTAGCAGGGTAATGTCCATGAATTATTTGTTTACGATGAAATTGTCGATGAGTCGTGTCTTACCAATATAAACGGCGATGGCTACAAGCGTCTCGCCTTCGATCTTCGGCGTACGCTGGATGTTCTCGAAGTCCACCACTTCCACGTAGTCGATGCGTGCCAGCGGCTCTGTCTCGAGGTTCTCCCGGATGATGTTGATCACCTTCTGGGCATCGCGCTCGCCGTAGTCGATGGCTTCCTGGCCTTTCTTCAGACTCTTGGAGAGGATCAGGGCAGCCTGACGCTCTTCGGCATTCAGATAGGTGTTACGGCTTGACTTGGCCAGACCGTCGTCCTCTCTCACGATGGGACAGGGCACAATCTCCACAGGGAAGTTCAGGTCGCGCACAAAACGCTTGATGGTTGCCAGCTGCTGGGCGTCCTTCTGTCCGAAGTAGGCACGGCCGGGCAGTACGATATTAAACAGCTTGCCCACCACTGTGCAGACCCCACGGAAATGAATGGGACGTACGGCGCCGCAGAGCAGTTCGGTGGTTTCCGTCGTATCGATGAACGATGTGAAATGACCCGGATACATCTCCTCGGGCTCTGGGTTGAAGATCAGGTCGCCCCCGGCTTCCTCAACCTTCTGAATATCTCGGTTCAGGTCGCGGGGATAGGCCTCCAGGTCCTCGTTGGGACCAAACTGTATGGGGTTGACGAAAACAGAGACAACCGTCCTGTCGTTCTGACTGGCCGACTTGCGGATCAGACTCTGATGCCCCTCGTGCAGAAAGCCCATCGTAGGCACCAGTCCTACCGTCAGTCCTTCTTTCTTCCAGGCCGATACGATCTCTCTAACCTCTTTGACTGTCTTTACTACCTTCATGTCTTATTGAGAATTAAAATTCTGGTTCAAAAAGTTTATCCATCACGTCGTCGTTGATCTCGTAGGTCTGTGACGCCTCAGGGAACGAGCGGTCCTCACATTCCTTCTTATACTGCTTGAAGGCCTCGAGCATCACGCTGTGCAGATCGGCGTATTTCTTCACGAACTTGGGGACGAAGCCGCCGGTATAGCCCAGCATGTCCTGATAGACGAGTACCTGACCGTCGCAGTCGTGGCCGGCACCGATACCAATGGTAATGGCCTTGGCCTGTTCGGTAATGATCTTGGCCAGTACGGCAGGCACACATTCCAGGGTGATGGCGAAGGCACCGGCCTCTTCTACGGCCTTGGCATCCTTCAAAAGTTTCTGGGCCTGTTCCAGCGATTTGCCTTGTACCTTAAAACCTCCAAAAGCATTCACGGATTGGGGGGTCAGTCCGATGTGGGCCACCACAGGGATGCCGGCTTGTACGATGGCTTTGATGCGGTCGGCATATACTGCGCCGCCTTCGAGTTTCACGGCCTGGCAGTTGGTCTCTTTCATGATACGTCCTGCATTGCGCACGGCCTCTTCGACGGATGCCTGATACGACATAAACGGCATGTCGACGACGACGAAAGCCTGTTTGGCGCCTCGGCATACGGCTTTGCCATGATGGATCATATCCTCCACGGTGACGGCCAGCGTGTTCTCATAGCCCAGCATGACGTTTCCGAGGGAATCGCCCACGAGGATCATGTCGATGTCTGCCTCGTCCATGATGCAGGCGGTATGATAGTCGTAGGCCGTCAGCATACTGATGGGGAGTTTCCCCTTACGGTCCAATAAGTCTAAAATGGATTTTCTCATTTCATTATTTGTTACAATGCTTCCTTTGAGGGTGCAAAAGTACGCTAATATTTTAAAATGCACAAATTTTACGGGCCTTTTTAGTTATTTTGTGTTGATTTTCATGAGTTTATTGGTAAAAAGCAGTATCTTTGCAGCGTTTTTAATCAACACCGAATATGAAAATAGCTTTAATCGGCTACGGAAAGATGGGTAAGATGATTGAGCAGATTGCCCTTGATCGTGGCCATGAGATTGTGAGTATTATCGACATCGATAATCAGGAGGATTTTGATTCTCCCGAGTTTGCATCAGCAGATGTGGCCATTGAGTTTACGGCGCCTCAGGCTGCCTATGGTAATTATCTGAAAGCTTGGGCCAAGGGCGTCAAGGTGGTCAGCGGCTCCACAGGTTGGATGAAGGAACATGGTGACGAGGTTCGTCAGGCCTGTGCCGATGGTAAGACGCTCTTCTGGGCATCGAACTTCTCGATTGGCGTAGCCATCTTCTCGGCCGTCAACCGTTATCTGGCAAAGATCATGAACCAGTTCCCGCAGTACGATGTGGAGATGGAGGAGACGCACCATGTGCATAAGCTCGATCATCCCAGTGGTACGGCTATCACATTGGCCGATGAAATCGTGGAAAATATCGACCGTAAGGAGGCTTGGAAGGAGGATACGACGGACAAGAAGTTCCTTCGTGTGGATCATATCCGTCGTGGGGAGGTACCTGGCATCCACACCATCCGCTATGATTCTGATGCTGACTTGATTACGATTACCCACGATGCTCATAGTCGTAAGGGCTTTGCCCTCGGAGCTGTTCTGGCTGCAGAATATACCAAAGAGCATCAGGGCCTGCTGACCATCAGCGATATGTTTAAATTCTAAAACGAAGGTTAAAAATCAGGAGATGATGCAACTTGCTGTAACACCGTTGCGTCAAATCGATGTAAACGATATTTTTAGCTAAAATGGTAAAAAAGAAAGAATTCAATCCTAAGGTACAGTGGGCGAAGTTTATCGTCGTACTGATACTTTATCTGCTTTTCTTGTATTGGGTCAAGAGTTGGTGGGGACTTCTCATAGTGCCTTTCATCTTTGATGTCTATATCACGAAGAAGATCAAGTGGACGTGGTGGAAAGAGGCCGAGAAGCCCGTCAAGTTCGTCATGTCGTGGGTCGATGCTCTCGTGTTCGCCCTCGTAGCTGTCTATTTCATCAACCAGTTCTTCTTCCAGAACTATGTCATTCCGTCGAGTTCGCTGGAGAAATCGCTGCTGACGGGCGACTACCTCTTCGTGTCGAAGGTCTCCTATGGTCCGCGTATCCCGCAGACGCCGCTGACGATGCCGCTGACCCAGCATACTTTGCCCGTCATAGAGTGCAAGAGCTATTTCGACTGGCCTCACTGGGACTACCGTCGTGTGAAAGGACTGGGCAATGTGCAGGTGAACGACATCGTGGTGTTCAACTTCCCCGCTGGCGATACGCTCTGTTCGGCACCCCAGTATCAGTCGTACGACTATTATCAGATGTGCTACAGCATCGGCTACCAGCTCTATCCGAACCGTCCGAATCCGGACTCGCTGACGGCCGAACAGCGCATCAAGTATTTTGAGACCATCTACGAGGCAGGCCGTAATGAGTTGTGGAAGAACCGCGCCGAATATGGTGAGATCATCACCCGTCCCGCCGACCGTCGCGAGAACTATGTGAAGCGTTGCGTGGGTCTGCCAGGCCAGACGCTGGAGATCCGCAACCATATCGTCTATCTCGACGGTCAGGCCAACAAGGAGCCTGACAATGTGCAATACACCTATCACGTTAAGCTGAAGCAGGCCATTCCAGAAGAAATGATGGACGAGCTGGGTATATCGATGGAAGACCTGACGAGCCTGAACACGCTGGGCTATATGCCGCTGACGCAGTATGCCGTCACTTCGCTTCAGGCTAGGAAGGACATCGTGGAGAGCGTGACGCTCAATACCGAGGCCAACGACCTGGAAATCTATCCGCTGAACGGCAACAAGCATTGGACGCGCGATAACTACGGTCCCGTCTGGATCCCCAAGAAGGGAGAAAAGGTCCGCCTGACGCTGGACAATATCGCCGTCTATGAGCGTCCGATCAAGGTCTATGAGGGAAACCAGCTGGAGGTGAAGGACGGCAAGATCTTCATCAACGGCCAGGAGGCCAGTGAATATACCTTCAAGATGGACTATTACTGGATGATGGGTGACAACCGCCACAACTCTGCCGACTCCCGCTATTGGGGTTTCGTGCCCGAGGATCACATCGTGGGCAAGCCGATCTTCATCTGGTGGTCGAGCGATCCTGACCATCGCGGCATCAACGGTGTGCGCTGGAGCCGTCTGGGCAAGATCGTCGATAACATCAAGTAAGGCAGCATGGAAGCGCTGCTCAGTACGACCTACTTCGGCCCTGTACAGTGGTATCAGAAACTGTACAGGGCCGAACATGTATGGATCGAGCAATGGGAGAGTTTCCAGAAGCAGACCTACCGCAACCGTTGTCTGATCGCCACTACCAATGGCGTCCAGGCCCTGACGGTACCCATTATCCGCAGCGAGTCGCCGCTCATCAAGGACATCCGCATCAGCGACCACGGCAACTGGCGCCATCTGCATTGGAATGCCCTGCAGAGTGCCTATGGCGAATCGCCCTTCTTCGAGTATTATCAGGATGATTTCCGTCCTTTCTTTACGGAGCGTTGGGAGTTCTTGTACGATTTCAACGAGGCCATCCGCACCAAGGTCTGCGAATTGATCGACATCCAGCCTCGTGTTTCCGATACGGAAGCCTTCGACGCTTCCCCTGCGATTCCCGACTTCCGCCAGGCGATCAATCCCAAGCATCCGGAACCTGATCCGGACTTCACGCCGAAGCCCTATTACCAGGTCTATCAGCAGAAACACGGTTTCCTGCCGAACCTCTCCATCCTCGACCTGCTTTTCAACATGGGGCCGGAGAGCATCTTCTTTCTTTAGATAAAGGCTTTGAAGGCCTCGTCGTATTCGGGCGAGTTGCCGAGGCGGCCGTTGATGAGACAGACGAGCTCCACGGTGGCGCGGAAGCAGAGCTGTTCGTCGCTGGCGCGGTAGATGTCCTGATAGAACATATACTTCAGTCCGTCTTTCTTGAGGTTCAAGCGCGAAATGAACTCATCGTCGCAGCGCAGGGGCACCTTATACTGTAGCTTCATGCTGTGGACCACGGCGTCGACGCCCTGTTCGTGGAGGGCGGCGAAGCTCACGCCCAGACTGCGGAGGAAGAGATGGCGCGTGTGCTCGGCGTAGTGCAGATAGTTGGCATTGTTCACGATGCCCTCGATGTCGCACTCGTAGTCGCGCACTTCCATGCGGGTTTCAAAGATATATTTCATACGTGATTGAGTATTTCGTTGAAATGGGTGATTTTCGTGAGCCGCTCGTGCTCGATTTCCTCGAAGCTCTCCAGCTGCCAGGTCACGTGGAAGGGGATATGGATGGCCCAGGCGCCGATGGTGAGAGCCGGGGCGATGTCGCTCTTCAGCGAGTTGCCCACCATCAGCAGCTCGTTGGGCAGGATGTCGAGATGCTCGCAGAGCTGCTGGAACTCCACCTCGGTCTTGTTTGACGTGATTTCCACGTGCGAGAAGTACTTCGCCAGTCCGCTGCGTTCGAGCTTGTTCTCCTGATCCTGCAGCTCGCCCTTGGTGAACACCACGAGGCGGTAGGGATAGGCCTGTAGCCGCTGTAGCGTCTCTTCGACCTCGGGCAGCGGTGTGGCGGGCAGGTGTAGCAGCGACTTGCTGTGGCTGAGCAGGTCGGCGAGCTCTTCGGATGAGAGGTGATCGCCGCCCACGCGCAGGGCGGTCTCGACGATCGAGATGGTGAAGGCCTTGCAGCCGTAGCCCAGGTCGGCCATGTTGCCGCTCTCGGTCTGGAAGAGCTCCTTGGCGGGGTCTTCGCAATAGGGCGCAATGAGGCCGTAGAGGTGTTGCTCTACGGCTTCGAAGTGCGACTGGCAGTCCCAGAGGGTGTCGTCGGCGTCGAAGGCGATCACTCGGTATGGCGACAGTGTGGGCATAATCCTTTGATGAGATAGTTCGTTGTATGTGGCTCGAAGCCCTCGGGCAGACGGATCTCCGGCAGGGCGACGCCCTCCAGACAGTAGGTCTGCTGACAGCGCTCGCAGTAGAAGTGCGGGTGCTGGTCGTCGTCGTGCTCATGGTCGTGGCTGTGGCAGAGCTCGTAGCGCGAGCCGTCGCCGCTGCCCTCGATGACGTGCACGAGATGATGTTCGCGGAAGAGCGTCAGAGCGCGGAACACGTTCGACTTGTCGATCGTGCCGATCCTCTGCTCCAGCTCCGCCATCGACTGGGGGAGCATCGACGAGGCGAGGGCCTTCACCACCACGATGCGGTTGGCGGTGGGCTTGATGCCGTGCTCTTCAAGCAGAGCCACACACTCTTTCTCTTCCATGGCTGCAAAAGTAATAATCCTCTCTAAAAAAGGTCGGAATGAGTTCCTGTATCAGTTAATGTAAGAATGAGTTCGTTGTTATTCTGTAACCATACCAATAACCAGTCTGATGTGATATGGCATTCCCAAAAACCTTCATAATTACCATGTAGATAGCTAGTTCATAAGGTCATCAACATCTTTTGCCTCATAAAGTTTACCAGAACGGACTTCATCTATAGACATCTGAAGCCCAGTCTTCTTCTGGCGTTTGGGGATGGTAACACCCGCAACTCCACGTAACATTTTGATAGCACGTTTTATCTCTGATACCAAAGATGCATCTTCAATTTGTACAACTAACTCCGTCATAATACATATTTATTATTTCTGCGTGCAAAGATAGTGCAAATCGAATGAAAAACCAAATTTATTTGGGTTTTTCTGAGATGCAACCTGGTGTTTTGAAGAAAAGGTCTTCTCTTTTTGGAGCTCATAAGGCTGGGTTATTACACAATAACCCAGGGGTATTTCCTAATAAAGGGGGAAGATGGGGAGGTAAATTCATGGAATTATAAATAATATATGTTACAATTTCACGGTTGTTATTCTGTTCGCAAAGACAAGGAATTTTCCGTTTAAAATCCAAAAAATAGAATAAAGAAAAGTTAACGACACGAATTTTCTGTCAATTCCGCGAAAAGAACCGTATCTTTGTAGGCAGAAATAGGAACTAAAAACCGTTACGTCGTGAACAGGAAATTATCACTCTCGCTGAAGATCGTGGGCGGCATCGTGGGTGTCGTCGTGTTATTACTCGTGTCGGCCACCATGCTGCTGAACACTCAGATGGTGCAGGACAAACTGCTCGCCATCGCCACCGAGCGGCTGCAGGAGAAACTGCAGACACAGGTGAAGATCGACCACGTGAGTGTGAACGTATTCATCCAGGAGGTCAATCTGAAGGGCCTCGAGGTCGAGGATCAGCAGCAGCGGAAGATGCTCGAGCTGGAGCGCCTGTCGGTGAAGGTTGACCTCTGGCAGCTGCTGGCCAGGACGATTGTGATCTCCAAGGCCGACATGGAGGGCGTGAACGCCATCCTCGTCAAGCCCCAGGAGGGTCCGGCCAACTACCAGTTCGTAATCGACGCTTTCAAGAGCAAGAAGGCGAAGCCGGCACAGACCGACAGCGCCGCCGTGAAGAAGAAAGAGCCGTTCGACCTGAACATCCATCACCTGAAGCTGGCGCGCATCGGCGGACAGTTCGACTACTACTCGAAGAAGGGACCCCAGACGGCGAAGTTCAACCTGGGCTCGCTCCTCATCGACGAGAAGGACGCGAAGCACCAGCTGACGATCAACGGCCTGCACTTCGTACGCGACAACCACAAGCCCCGCAAGAATAAGATCAGGCCCAAGCGCGGCTGGTTCGACGTGGGGCATCTCGACGTGATCGCCGACATGAAGATGACCATCGACTATATGGACAACGACTCGGTACACGCCAAGATGACGGAATGCGTGGCACGCGATACGCTGACGGGCTTCAACGTGAAGGATCTGCACTTCTCCGTCGGCGCTACCAAGCAGCATGCCCATCTGCGCGACATCGTGTTGCAGCATGAGAGCACCGTGCTCACGTTCGACACGGCCTACGTCGTGCTCCCCAGCAAGAAGCAGGGCCGCAAGTTCTCGTTCCAGACCTCCGTCATCCATGGCAAGACCCAGCTCAAGGACATCTCCCGTCCGTTCGCCCCCGTGCTGAAGAACTTCACGATGCCACTGGAGCTCAGCGTCGTGTTCAGCGGTAACGACAGCGCCCTCGTGTTCAGGGATATCGAGGTGCACACGCCCGACAAGCGGCTGACGATCGACGCCGTGGGCGGCATCGACCATCTGAAGAAGAAGGAGGATCTCGACATCCACTTTCACGTGAGTAAGATGAAGGCCAAGGGCAAGGTGAAGCAGGAGATCATCCAGCAGTTCGCCGGCAAGAAGATGATGATGAACCAGCTCGACGCCCTCGGTGACATCACCTTCACGGGCGACGTGCACATCCCCTACCGCCGCGAGGAGTTCCGGGGCCTGCTCGGTACGGCCGTGGGACAGATGAACTTCAACTTCATGATCAACGAGGAGACGAAGTATATCACCGGCCACGTCGACACCAAACGCATCCAGGTGGGCAAGGTGCTGAAGATGCCGGAAATCGGCGACGTGGGCCTGAAGGCCGACTTCAAGGTCGACATCCACAAGGAGCGTACGGCCCGCCTGCGCCGGCAGTATGGCGGCAAGATGCCCTTCGGCGACGTGAAGAGCACAATCTATGAGGCCAGCTATAAGAAAATCAAGGTCAAGAACCTCCTGGTGGACATCAAGAGTATGGGCGGCTACGTGGAGGGCAGCATCAGCCAGCAGAACAAGGGCCTCGACTGGGTCTGTGACTTCTCGTTTACGGATATCGACAAGATGAGCAACATCAAGATCAAGCCCAAGATGAAGGTGAAGGTGTTCGATAACTGGTTCAAGAAGAAGCCGAAGGACGACGCCAAGGACAAGAAATCGAAAGACAAGAAATCAAAGGACAAGAAGTCTAAAGAGAAGAAGTAGAGTCGGCTGGAGCAGCTGTGGTCTTCGCGGCGGGAATGCTGTCGCGAACGGCCGGCTTCCGCTGGGCGCTGCTGTCCTGGGCGTGGCTGACGGGCTTCTGGATGCCGTTGGTCTGCGTCAGGAACCTCACATAATTGGAATAGGTGTGACTGGAGTAGGCCTTGAAGATGTTGTTGGCGAAGAGAATGTCGGTAATCTGGTTCTCGTTGACATAATCCACCATGTTCTTCGTGAAATAGCGTGAGTCGATCACGTGGATATCCTCGAAAGAATAGAAGAGGTAGCCGGGCAGGGCATTGCCGAAGCTGTCTTTCAGGATCAGCAGCCGGCGGCCGTTCTTGGTCGAGGTGTGCACATGGGTGATTCTCGTGTCGCTGCCCATAAAGGTGCAGTAGGCGCCACCGCTTCCATCCTTATACTTATAGAAGAATATGCTCTTGTAGGGGTGGCCCATGCCGATGACGCGGTAATTCTCGTCGATCCGATAGTCGATATAGGTCGTGGTGTAGGTGACGTCGCGCGGCACGTAATAGACGAAGTCCTCGGGCGCCTCCTTGATGGAGATATCCTTTGAATAGCCGTACATGCTGCCCACGTAGCCATGAACCACCTTCCGGTCGTAGCCCGACAGGTCGCGATAGGGCACGCCCGCCACCTCGGCAAACTTCTGTGCGGCGTAGTAGGCGCCAAGCGGGGCCCAATGGTGGTCGGTACGCAGGAAGATATCCTCCTCGGCATGTTCGCCCAGCGTGGCGTAGATATCCACCGGCTTCACGTCGGGAGAGAGATGACGGATCACGTTGTCGATGGTCGGGCGCTGCGGATTGGTGCGCTTGCGCATCTTCTCAGGACAGTAGTACTCCACGGAGGTCGGGATGACCATGCAATACACATTCACCTCGGGGAAGGTCTCCTTATACTTGTTGGCGGCCTGGGCATAGCCTGTGCAGCCCTTGCCGGAGCCGCCGTAGGCCATCAGCGCACGCACATGGTCGCCAGAGCCCACGATGATGATGCCTGCATTGGCGATCTTCGCATTCTCATCGGCGGTTACGTGGTTCTCGTAGTTGTAGTCGGTATCCAGCGAGTCCAGGCTTTCAAGAACTTCAGACTGCTCCGGTTCCTCTATGGGGTCGGCGGCGTGGAAGGTGATGTTCTCCTCGCCGGTGTTTAGACGGATGAGATCTTTGACCTGCATGCTGAGCCACATGAAACGGTCGCGGAAGGGCTCGCTGTCGCTGAACCACGACGACACCTCGCTGGTGAACGAGCCGTCGAAAAGCTTCTCCGCCGTGAACTCGGGGAACACAGCCAGCTCGCGCTTCTCCAACTCGGAGAACGTGCTGCGGGGGAAGGTGTTGAAAACCACCGCAAAGGCTGCGAACAGCAGACCGAAGAACAGAATATAGGCTTTACTGAATCTCATGGCTGCTGGATGGTTTCTGGGTGAGATAACGTTCGTAAGCCTGAACGGTCTTGGCCGAAGAGGCGTGGATCAG
>Ga0310695_10005531_pt1 | contig 21952 bp, 13 predicted proteins | sample RumenRJG_04DNA_FD_203882 | JGI IMG/M metagenome (GOLD analysis project Ga0310695, IMG submission 203882) | Bovine rumen microbial communities from Lethbridge, Alberta, Canada - RJG_04 (v2) (version 2) | ecosystem: Host-associated > Mammals > Digestive system > Stomach > Rumen | place: Canada...
CCAGTTCTTCCAGACATCAGCTGTCAACTTCCTTGCTGCATGCATCTATTTCTTCTGCAACTATGAGAAGAGACCGTATGATGAGAATGGTCAGGAGCTGAACTTTGACAAAACTATTGACCCAGAGACTGGCATGATCAAGCCAACGGGTGTTGTTCGTGACTCAATGGGTAATGTAACGACTCCAGCATATTGGTTGGGCAAATATAGCGACATGCCCCATATCCTGTCATTCCTGAATGAGAGCTATGAGACTATCTTTGAGGTTCTGATGACAGATACTGAGGTGGCACCACTTCTTGGCCCGTTCAAGACGGCATTTGAGAATAAGGCAATGGAGCAGTTGGAAGGTATGATTGGTACGCTGCGCGTCTTCACTTCACGCCTTGCCACCAAGGAATCTTATTGGATTTTCCATAAGGATGGTGATGACTTCGACTTGAAGGTGTCAGACCCGAAGCATCCGAGTTATCTGCTGATAGCCAATGACCCAGAGATGGAAAGTATTATTGGTGCTTTGAACGCTTTGATATTGAATCGTCTTGTCACCCGTGTCAATACTGGCCAGGGCAAGAATATCCCTGTCAGCATCATCGTCGATGAGCTGCCTACTTTATATTTCCATAAAATAGACCGTCTGATTGGAACAGCCCGAAGTAATAAGGTAAGCGTGGCCTTGGGTTTTCAGGAACTGCCGCAGTTGGAAGCGGACTATGGCAAGACAGGTATGCAAAAGATTATTACCACTGTAGGCAATGTGGTCAGTGGTTCTGCAAGAGCCAAGGAAACCCTTGAATGGCTGTCCAATGACATCTTCGGTAAGGTCGTACAGTTAAAGAAAGGTGTGACCATCGACCGTGACCGTACCTCTGTCAACCTCAATGAGAATATGGACAGCCTTGTTCCTGGTTCTAAGATTGCTGATATGCCGACTGGCTGGATTTGTGGCCAGACGGCACGCGATTTCGTAAAGACCAAGGTCGGTAGGGGAGGAAGTATGGATATACAGGATTCAGAAGAGTTCCAAACCAGCAAGTTCTTCTGCAAGACCAACTTTGACATGGATGAAATCTCTAAAGAGGAGAAGGACTATGCTAATTATCCTATCCCTCAGTTCTACCATTTTGATTCGCCAGAAGTACGTGAGCGTATATTATATGCCAACTTCTTACAAGTTAATCAAGATGTGAAAGATATGATTAAGGAGATACAAGAGTTCAACAAGAAGTAATCACGGCGAGAGAGGGCTAATTGGTCTTCTCTCTTTTTATCAAAATTTGTATTGAAAAGTAAAATAAATACAAAAGAATTGTTTTATATGTAAATTTTCAATTGGTTTATTTGCCAATTACAAATTTATTCTTAACTTTGCAGCGGTATTCATTTTAGAAGTGGGGTACACCACTATAAAAACGATTTAAAAATATGGATATATCAAAGTTTAAGAATCAATCTTCAGCCCAGATTATTAACAGAAAAGAGGTTGAGGTCACTGCTCCAGATGGAGAAGTGTTTACAGTCCTTTGTCAAATAGGCAGTTATATTAACGAAGAAACCAGGAAACAGGAACTTTTCTGGCTTGAAACTTTGTTTGACAAGAATTTCTCCGATAACAAAGAGCAGATGATTAATAACATCTGGCGCGAGTCCCTACATTTTGGTATTGGTGGTGGTATTCTCGGAATTAGTAGTGGTACCAGGTATGAGGACAGGGCTAGAATTGGCAATCGTATTAAGGAAATACGTGAAGAGCGTGGTATAGAAGCACGAGATCTTGCACGTCTTGTAGGCATCGATGCAGCCAATCTCAGTCGTATTGAGAATGGTCGCTACTCCGTTGGACTTGACATTCTTGCGAAGATTGCTACTGCCTTGGGAAAAAAAGTGGATTTTGTTGATATTGACCAATAACACACGTTTCCATGGAATATGAAAATAGAATGGAGCAGCATTATGCTGTTTCCAAGAGCGGTGTATTGGTACATATCAACGAAGCTCATGATAGTAAGGAGGATTGTTTCTGTCCTCATTGTGGATGCAGAATGCTCAAACGTTGCGGTAATATCCGTGCCTGGCACTTTGCACATGACTATAGGTATGAAAATGAGGTTAATAAGGATTGTTCTTATGAATCCTATCTCCATGCCTTTGCAAAGTTGAGACTCAAACAGTGGTTTGAAGAGTCCAATAGCATCATACTCCATTTTCAACAGTCGATGGCATGTAAGTATGCTACAGATTGCATTTGGAAGGAAAGTGGTGATGAGTGTTCCAGACTTGACGAAAAGACTGTTGATTTGAAAAAATATCTAACTGTTTGTAGGCTTGAAGAGACTGTTCATGTCAAAGATGATAGATTCAGGGCTGACCTATTATGGAGTAACCCAAACAATTCAAAGAATGATATTCTTATTGAGATTAAAGTTACGCATGAATGTACTCAAAAAAAGAAGGAGTCCCATAAACGAATCATCGAATTTGAAGTCCATTCTGAAGAAGATGTAGAATATATTGTAGCCAATGACATCCAGGAAAGTGATACAGTGAGATTCTATGGTTTTAGCCCTAAAGATATAGTTGATGATGCCATGCCAGCCCGATATTCACTCTCAAAATTTATCTATTACAGTACAGGCAAGGCATTTGCAAGATCTTCATGCGATTGTAAGACTTTTAGGAATAGAAGAAGGTGTGCTTTGTTGGAAGTTACTATTAAGGATAGTAATTATGGTTCAGGTGTGTTTTTAGATAGGCAAGGAAGTCCTGAAGTATTTTCCTTCGGACGTTTTTACAACTGGGGACTGGCCTTAGCAAGAAGCAAAGGCTGTGATGTGAGGAACTGCTATCTGTGCAGTCATCATCATTATGATTATGACGAGGAAATACTTACTTGTGACCTAAAACCTGATGAAACCTGTGAGGCTTCACATGCTCTTACATGTGATAATTATATGTTGGAACAGGACTTTTATCATAAAAACCTCGATGACTTTATTAAATTCTCACAGAACAACATAGTGGATGTCTGGCCTAAAACGAGATAAAGAATGTACAGGAATTAAACAAGAAGTGACGATTTTGGGGAAGCCATGATGACTTCCCTTTATTGTTTTTAACCTCATACTTTTTTTAGCAGACAGTAATTTAATCATTCGATGGAACTTTATTGGCAAATAAATGACATGATTTTATAAGATGAGTTATACATTTTACTGTTTTTCACTAGAATGTCACTGGAAAATATATAATAAATCATAAAAGGTGCATCAGATTGAATTATTTTCATTAAATTTGTGCCAGAATAATCAATAATTGAAATAAATGGAACGGATTAACCGGATTAAAGTTGTGCTAGCCGAGAAGCAGCGCACGAACAAATGGCTGGCAGAAAAGTTAGGCAAAGATACTTCAACTGTATCAAAGTGGTGTACTAACTCTTCTCAGCCCGACATCCAGACGTTTTTGCAAATAGCTGAAGCGTTGGAGGTTGATATAAGAGAGTTACTGGTAGGAAGCCAAGATTCCGTAGTGTTGGTAGCAAGACCAAAATCAAAAACAATTTAGTTGTATAGTTTGAAATATGGCTGGTTTGAAAAATATAATTACCGATGAATCTCCCATCGATGTAACCAGAGAAGTTAATTTTATTTGGAGCGTTGCGAATAAATTGCGCGGAACATACCAAAGCGATAAGTATAAGGATGTTATCATTCCGATGACCATTATACGCCGATTTGAATGTGCTCTTGCTCCAACTAAGGACAAGGTTGTAGCCAAGGCAAAGTCAGACCCGAATTATCCTGCAAAGGCTATGTATGGTATATCAGGTTATCATTTTTATAATTCGAGCGAGTTTGACCTTGCTGAGTTGACAAATGACAGTGATAACCTTGCTGCCAATTTTAAAAGTTATCTACAGGGATTTTCCAATAATGTGAAGGAAATTTTACTTTCTTCAGAGAAAGGCTTGGATTTCGGAAAACAGATTGATAAGATGGATAAGAACAATCGCTTGTTTTCTGTTGTCAAAGCTTTTTCTGAGATAGATCTTGACCCTCGAACTGTGGATAATATCAAGATGGGGTATATTTTTGAAGAATTGATTCGCAAATTCTCAGAAAATGCCGAAGCTGGTGACCATTATACAGGACGTGACATCATCCGTCTAATGGTGGATATCTTATTGTCCGAAGGATGCGATGATATTTTTGAAGAAGGTAAGGTCATTACAATTCTTGACCAAGCCTGTGGTACAGGTGGTATGCTTAGCACTGCTTATAATCATATCATGCGTTTTAATCCAACAGCCAACGTAAAGCTTTTTGGACAGGAAATTAATCCCGAATCATACGCCATGTGTCTTGCTGAAATGCTGATAAAGGGTCAGAATGCGGATAATGTACGTTATCAGGACACTATGAAGGCCGATTGTTTCTCAGACATTAAGATGCGATTTGTAATAGAGAATCCACCCTTTGGAACTGCCTGGGGTGGTAAGGATGCAGCTGAAGGTGTTGAAAAAGCAGTTAAGGACGAACATAAGAAGCCTAATAGCCGTTGGGGAATTGGTTTGCCTGGCTCAGGTGATATGCAGATGCTTTTTTTTGCAGTCAGCAGTTAATAAGATGGATGATAATTATGGCCGATGTGCCATCATTGAGAATGGAAGTCCTCTATTTACTGGTGGAACAGCATCAGGTGAGAGTCAAATCAGACGATGGCTTTTAGAGAATGATTTGATTGAAGCCATTATTCAGTTACCAACAGACCTATTCTATAATACAGGTATAACTACATATATTTGGATTTTGTCAAAGAATAAACGACAGGCGAGAAAAGGCAAAGTTCAACTGATAGACGCATCTGGCATTTGCCATCAATTGAGGAAGGCTTTGGGTAACAAACGGTTTGAAATAACTCGTGAAGACCGTAATACAATTACGGAGCTCTATACAGAATTTCAACCAGGAGAACTTTCAAAGATTTATAATAACACGGAATTTATCTATCGTGAATATACAGTGATGCAGCCTTTGCAGCGCAGCTATACTATTGATGATATAAGTATATGGAGGTTGAAGCAGAAGGGTACACTTTCTAGTATTTATGATGCTCGAAAAATTGAAGAGTTGGAAAGTAAAGATGAATTGTCTCACAAGGATGAAATTAAATTGAGGTCATTGAGGGATGGAGAGTTCCTTTACACAAGAATCTTTGAAGCTCTCGAAGCTGCTAAGGATTCAAAAAAGTACCTTTCTCCAACAGCCTTTGCTCCTATATTAGAAAATGTTCTTGAAGGAGTGACTGATGACAAAAATACACTTGAAAAGATTGCAGAAGGACTGAGTGTAATGGATAAATCTGCAGAGATACAAAAAGATAGGAAAGGAAATATCATATACGATAAAGAGACCAAAGATACTGAAATCGTAAAGTATGAAGAAAGCATAGATGACTATATGAAACGTGAGGTACTGCCTCATGTTCCTGATGCGAAAGCTTTCTTCGAAGAAAACCTTTCAAAAAAGATTCCGGTTATTAAGACAGGTGCGGAAATTCCTTTTTCAAGATATTTCTACAAATATCAGATTCCGATAGATAGTCAAGTACTTGCAAAGCAGTTTGAAGAATTAGAGCTTAATGTCGATTCAAAAATTGCTAATCTCTTTAAGTAATTGTGCCTATGAGACAGATGAAAGATAGCAATATTCCATGGATAGGGGAAATACCTATAAATTGGAAAACTATGTCTAATAAGTACTTGATGAAGAAAGTAAAGGACATAAATGCCATTTATAATGGTGAAGATATACTTTCTCTATCAATGAAAGGTGTTCATGTGAGAGATTTGGAAGCAGGAGGAAAGATGCCTTCCACTTTTGACGGTTACCAAAATGTATATGAGGGAAATTTGCTAATGTGCTTGTTCGATATTGATGTTACCCCTCGTTGTATTGGCCTAATAAAGCAAGACGGCATAACGAGTCCTGCTTATAGCCAATTTCATATGGAGAAAATTGCAAATTCAAGTTACTACTACTATTATTATTTGTTGTTAGATTACGACAAAACACTTCTTCATTTGTCAAAGAACCTTAGGCATTCTTTGACGGAAGAACAATTGGGTAGTATAAAGACTTTAGTGCCGCCAATTGTTGAACAAAAGCGTATAGCGGATTTTTTAGATAGAAAGTGCACGGAAATCGATGAGTTGATTAGTGATTTGCAAGAACAAATAGATACCCTAGATCAATATAGGCGTTCTGTCATTACTGAGGCTGTTACCCATGGGCTTAAATCTGGTTTAAAGACTAAGAATTCTGGTATTGTTTGGATGGGATATATTCCATCACATTGGCGGGTTATCAAGACCAAGTACCTATTTGAGATAGTTAAAAGAATAGCGGGAGAAGAAGGTTACGATGTTCTTTCTGTGACTCAGCAAGGCTTAAAGGTTAAGGATTTGGACGACTATGGTGGTCAAATTGCTGAAAGCTATGCTGGCTACCAGTTTGTTTATCCAGAAGATTTCGTAATGAACCACATGGATTTGTTGACAGGATGGGTTGATTATTCTGATAAGTTTGGGGTAACGAGTCCTGACTATCGTGTGTTTAGACTTATAGATAAAAAAGCTAATAATTTAGACTATTTCAAATATGTTTTCCAATGTTGTTACTTGGATAAGATCTATTATTCATTGGGAAATGGTGTAGCTGGTGTTGGAAGATGGCGCTTACAAGCATATACCTTCAAGAACTTCCGCTTGCCAGTTCCTCCGTTGGAGGAGCAAGTGGCTATAGCTAAGTATTTGGATGAAAAATGCTCATCAATCGCCCATTATATCAATGCAAACAAGCAAAAGATAGCAATACTTCAAGATTATAAGAAGTCTATTATTTATGAATACGTGACAGGGAAAAAGGAGGTGCCAGCATGAACGATATATTATCAGAAAAAGACTATCAACGGTTTATCATAGACCGCTTAGTTGAAGACAATGGTTTCTGTGAGCGAAAGGCAAAAGACTTTGACCGCCATTTCGCCATAGACCGTGGTATGCTTTTTGATTTTCTGAATGCGACGCAAAAGAATGAAATGGATGCTCTTCGGAAAATATACAAAGGTGATTTGGAAGAGACCATTGTAGGGCTTATAAATTCAGAGTCTATAAAGAAACGTGGTAGCATACTTAATGTTTTGAAAAATGGAATAGAACTATCTAATTATCGTCTGACATTGATGTACAGACAGCCAGCAACAACCTTCAACAAAGAACTGAATGAGAGATATAATCTGAACATATTCAGTGTGATGGAAGAGGTGTGGGCAAGCGACAAGGAGCGTATAGACCTTGTTCTATTCCTAAATGGTATTGCTATCGCAAGCTTTGAGTTGAAATGTAATTTGGCAAATCAGAGCTATCAGGATGCAATATACCAATATCGCACTGAGCGTGACCCAAAGACTCGTTTATTCCTATTCAAAGCAGGTACATTAGTAAACTTTGCCATGGATTTAAACGAGGTCTATATGACAACCAAGTTGGATGGCGATGCCACCTATTTCCTTCCATTTAACTTGGGTAAAGGGATTGGTATTGATGCTGGTAAAGGGAATCCTGTATTTGATGATAGATACAGTGTGTCTTATATGTGGGAAAACATACTGAAAAAAGACACTCTGATTGAGCTTATAAGTAAGTTCATATTTATAGAAGTTAAGGAAAAGACTAATGAATTGACGGGAAAGACAAAAATTACAGAGACTTTGATTTTCCCTCGTTTTCATCAATTGGATGTAATTCATAAGACATTGGATGATGTACGACAGAACCATAGTAGTCAAAACTATCTTATTCAGCATAGTGCAGGAAGTGGAAAGACTAATAGCATCACTTGGTTGGCTCATCGCCTGACTTCACTTCATGACACAGATAACAAACAGATATTTGATAATGTTGTTGTTGTGACAGACCGTGTGGTTGTTGACCGTCAACTTCAGGCAGCTTTGTTGGGTATAGAACACAAGGCTGGATTGATTCGTGTTATGGATGAAAAATGTTCGTCTGCCGACCTTGCAAATGCATTAAATAGCAATACGAAAATTATTGCTACAACCATTCAGAAATTTCCATATATCGTAGATAGTGTAAAAGGATTTAAAAACAAGAAGTTCGCTGTTATCATTGACGAGGCACATAGCAGTACTTCTGGAAAAGACATGGCCGCAGTATCAAAGAGCCTTGGTGCAGGCGAAGATGATTTCACAGATGTTCAAGACATGATGACAGATGAGATTCGACGTAATGGCAAACAACCCAACGTTAGCATTTTTGCTTTTACAGCTACTCCAAAGCCAACGACTTTGATGTTGTTCGGACGATTGAATACAAAGGGACAGCGTGAGGCATTCCACATCTATTCCATGAAACAGGCCATAGAGGAGGGTTTTATCCTTGATGTCCTGCAAAACTATATCACCTATGATACCTATTATCACTTGAACAAAGAGATAGAAGAGGATCCACGTTGTAAAACAAGTGACGCGAAGAGACAAATCGCTCGTTTTGTGGAGTTACATGACACGAACATACTTCAAAGGGTAGAGGTGATTGTAGAACATTTCCGCACAATGGTAATGAGCGAATTGGGTGGAATGGCTAAGGCGATGGTTATTACGCCATCTCGTGCAGCTGCAGTAAAATATCGTATAGCATTCGACAAGTACATTAAGCGCAAAGGATATGAAGATATTCATGCTCTGGTGGCTTTTTCTGGTAAAGTCAAATTAAGTCAAGATGACGTTGAATATACAGAGTCAGGCATGAACGGCTTTTCGGAGAATAAGACTGCTGATTACTTTGACACAGACGAGTATAATGTGTTATTGGTGGCAGACAAGTATCAGACAGGGTTTGACCAAAAGAAACTTTGTGCCATGTATGTACTGAAATCATTAAGGGGAGTTAAGGCTGTTCAGACTTTATCCCGTTTGAACAGGATATGTCCTCCATTTGATAAAAAAACGGTAGTTTTGGATTTCTCCAATGACTATGAGGACATGAAAAAGGCTTTTGCTCCATATTTCACTGCCACAATTCTGTCGAACAATGTTTCGGCTGAATCAATCTATGACCTGGAAGCGAGGATAGATGCCTATACAATTCTTGACCCTGCTGATATTGATAATGCCAATGAGTTGCTATATTCCAAAAAGGTTATTACTGCCAAGGACAAACAGAAGTTGACTTTTTATTTCAACAAAGCCAAGAACTTGATAGAACGTTATCCATTAGAAAGGCAACAGGAGTTCGTTTCCCTATTGCGCCATTTTGTTCGGTTCTATGAGTTCCTGCTTCAAGCATCGAGCTTCGAGGATGTTGAATTACACAAGAAGTACAACTTCATACACTATCTTTTAGCTTACATAAACATTAAACATCCTGGAGGGGGATTTAATCTTGACGGAAAGATAAAAGCAACTAATTTTGTCCAAAAGAAGAAGGACGAGCATAAGAAACCTGATTTGGTTGCTCAACCAATTGTAAAGTTGCCTACGGCTGAAAACCTTGGTCTTACTCCAGATAAGGAAGAGCTGCTTTCAAAGATTATAGCAGAGATCAATAGTAGAACAGGTAAGTCGTATGATAACGATGTCGCAGTAAAGGCTATGCTTCAAATACGTGACATCATGATGAAGTCAGAAAAACTCAGGACGAGTGCCAAGAGCAACACACTGAAGGACTTTGAGTTTGAGTATTATGATGGCATTGATGAAGCTCTGATTAAAGGGCTTTCTGAGAACAAGGACTTCTTTTCTCTATTACTAAACAATGAGGATATAAAGAAAGATGTGTTGGGTATCTTTTCTGAGGAAATATATAATAGTCTAAGAACAACAAAGAAATAATTATGATAGACGAATCTGTATTCCATGACGTTATCGTCAAGTATAAGAACTTTCTCAAAACAGAGGACTGGGGAAGTCAAGAATTGTATAAATGGGAAGCCGTGTCTGTTTTTCAGAAGAATTGGAATATAGACGCAGCCAACCTATCAGGTATGCTGAAAAGTTCCCTAAGTGCGACAATGAACTTACTTGTAAGCCAATCCAGCTATCCTGGAAAGATGATTCAGATAATGGCAGAATGGGCACCAGAGGAGATACGCTCTATGTTCAAAGCACTATATGATGAGAGCCAAGATGTTTGTGAACGCATCGAGAATTTCAAGCAATCTGCTGTGACTGTTTTTCAGCGTTATAATCATGGAGAAAACAACCATTATCAAGACGAACACGCTATAAGTGTTTACTTATGGTTACGTTATCCAGACAAGTATTATATCTATCAGTTTGGTATTATAAAGAATGTTGCGGAGAGACTTAATACCGGGTTAGTGTTCAAAAAGGGGGCGTATAAGCAGAATATGGCTCAATTCTATCCTCTTTATGACGAATTAAACGGTCTTATTAAAAGTGATGTAGAACTAGCTACTTTGTTAGGTAAACATATATCTGGCAAGAATCGGTATTATCCTGATTTAGAGTTGAAGACCCTGACAGTTGATGTTGGTCATTATATTGGACGTTATTTGGAGGAGAAAGATTTCTTCAAAGTTGAATCTGTTCAGGATGAGAATCCATCTGTTGACCAACCGCATGATGACGTTCAAGAAGTTAATGATGATTCTCCTAGCAACTACTGGTGGTTGGTTGCAAAACCAAGCATTTGGAGCTTGTATGATATGGCTGTTGATGAAGTGCAAAGTTATACATTGTATAATGGCAATGGTCATCAACGTCGTATCTTTAAGAACTTTCTGAATGCAAAAGCTGGAGATGTCGTTATCGGGTATGAAGCAACCCCGACGAAACAGATTGTAGCATTATTGGAGATTGCGAAAGAAAACGATGGCAAAGAACTTTTCTTTAGGAAAAAAGAAACTTTCGCAAATCCTGTGGATTATGCTACTTTCAAGGACATTGATGAATTGTCAGAGATGGAGTTCTTGAAAAACAAGAATGGTTCATTCTTCAAATTGACGGAAGATGAATTCAACGTACTAATGGATATTATTCGTGAAGATAATCCGATAGTAAAGCAAAAGGATTTTGAAACGTATGATGATGATGCTTTCTTGAAAGAGGTCTATATGAATAAAGAAGACCTTTCCACGTTAAAGAAACTATTGACTACAAAGAAGAATATTATTCTTCAAGGTGCACCTGGCACGGGAAAAACCTTTGCGGCCACAAGGCTTGCCTATGCTATGATGGGGCAAAAAGACGAATCAAGAGTCGAATTTGTTCAATTCCACCAGAATTATTCGTATGAGGACTTTATTATGGGTTATAAGCCAGAGGAAGATGGTGGGTTTATTCTTCAGAAAGGACTATTTTATAAATTCTGTAGGATGGCAAAATCTGCTCCTGAAAAATCTTTCTTCTTCATCATAGACGAAATCAATCGTGGAAATCTTAGTAAGATTTTTGGAGAGCTTCTAATGCTTATAGAAAATAGTTATAGGAGTGACAAACATGCTGTAAAGTTGGCATATAGCGATGAAAAGTTCTATGTTCCTGATAACTTATATATTATTGGTATGATGAATACTGCGGATAGGAGCCTTGCGATGATCGACTATGCACTTCGCCGTCGTTTTGCTTTTTTCAAAATGAAACCAGGCTTTGATTCAGCCGGCTTTATGACATACCAGAAAGAAATTGGCAACGCAAAGTTTGATAAGGTTATAGAAGCCGTAAAGTCTCTCAATGACACAATCTTGAAAGACGATTCCCTTGGTGAAGGTTTCTGCATAGGCCACAGTTACTTCTGTAATCAGAAAATCTTTGATTATGGTTGGTTACGGAATGTTGTGTTATATGATATTGCGCCAATGCTTGAAGAGTATTGGTTTGATAACAAAGAAACAAGTAACAACGAAATAGATAAATTAATAAAGGTACTAAATGACTGAAGATAAGGGCATATTTATTCGCAATATCTATTATATGTTGACTTATGCTTTTCATGAGCTAAGACAGAACAACTATGAGTATATTGCTGGTGAAGAGTTCGAGAATGTTCACGACCTCTTTGCAGAAATATTGTCCTGTGGTATTTCATTTCTCCTGAAACAGGGCCTTCATAGAGAGTATGTGTCTAAAAATGAATCATTGACGACATTGCGTGGAAAATTAGACATCAATGGAACCATACGTGAACGGATTTCTCAGAACACAAAGTTATCTTGCGAATATGATGAATATTCAGAGAATTGCGAGTTTAATCAAATTTTGAAATCTACTTGTATTGCTCTCATCAATCATAATGAAGTGAAATCTCAAAGGAAGAAGACACTTAGAAGGTTGATGCCATTTTTCAATAATGTCAATACAATAAACCTTGATTCCGTCATATGGAAACGCCTTCGTTTTGACAGGAATACCCGAACATACCAAATGCTCCTTTATTTATGCTATTTTGTTGTTAGTGACATTTTACTTACTACAGATAGAGGAGATTATAGAATGAAACAGTTCTCTGATGAGAATATGTGCAGGCTGTACGAGAAGTTTATTTTGGAATTTTATAAGAGGCATTATCCGGAACTCAATGCTGAAGCCAGTCAAATTGATTGGAATGTTCAAAAAGATGTTTCAGATATGAATGTATTGCCCATTATGAAGACCGATGTGATGCTCCATTTTGCCTATCGTACCCTTATAATAGATGCCAAATATTATGGTAAGACTATGCAGAATAACTTTAATAAAAGAACTATACATTCCAATAATCTCTATCAAATTCAATCTTATGTATATAATTTGGACAAAGAGCATACTGGTAATGTGGATGGAATGCTTTTATATGCCAAGACACAGGAAGAAATCGTGCCAAACAATCAAGTGGTTTTGAATGATGGAAACACGATATATTTCCGTACTTTGGATTTAAATCAGCCATTCGAGGAAATCAAAAAACAGCTGGATCATTTAGTAATAGTATAATAATAGTATAACATTAGTTTATGGAATTGCATGAACAAAATAATTACACCATTGATGACATCCAAGCATTGATTGATAATCATGCAGAGGAAGGTGTTCATCTTGAATTAAAACGAGCAAACGCTCTTTCAAAAGAGAATGCGGACAAAGTTACGAAGACTTTTTCGGCATTCGCTAATTCTGACGGAGGAATTGTTGTATATGGCGTTGCTGAAGATAACCATGTGGCCAGTGAATACTCTTTTGTGGATGGGAACAAGATAACAACAGAATATATTAGTATAATAGCACGATATGTACAACCATCTGTTGAGGGACTTAAAATCTATCCTATTCGAAAGGATGGTGATTTCTCGAAGTCAATCTATGTCGTTCAAGTGCCTAGAAGTGACAAAGCTCCCCACATGGCCAAGGATCATAGATATTATAAACGTAATAATGTTGAGTCCATACCGATGGAAGACTTCGATGTGAAAGACGTGATGAATAGAATTCACAATCCTAAATTAGGAATAGTATCTTGTTTCTTAACTAAGATTCCTCAAAAGTTCGAAGGGCAGGAATACTCAAAATTCTCTTTTGTGGCAATGGTAGATAACTACGGAAAAGTTATGAGTCAGAACTATAAACTGATCTCTTATTTTTTCTGTATAGATGAAACTTTATCGCCAAAATATTCACCAGCTAATTATCTTGTTACTAAAGCGAAATCTCTTGTTATAGGAGATATGTTTTGCACTAAGATTTCGACACCGTCAATTGAAGCTATTTTCCCAAATGAGAAAGTGGAATTTGGCCATGCAGAAATCGAAGTTCCCATTAATGAAGAGGAAAAATTCATAAGTAAAGCTTTCGTTGTTTCCACTCTGTATTGGGAAGGAGGTGGTCGGGAAGATATGCTGTACTTTTTCAATGGGAATGACCCAATATATGAAAAAGATGAGATTGCAAAATACATCCCTGAACATCTTCAACAGTATATTCTTGGTTAAATTAAAACTGCCAATAAATTCAATGTTTCATACTAATAATTGACAAAAGTAGTTGTAATATGAAAGTCGCTCTCATTATATATAGCATTTCATGGCTTATTTTATTAGCCATCTACCTTTATAGACGTAAAGAAAGCACCTTTAATTGGAAAGAATCAGACTCGGTAGAAAAGTTTGCAATCTTCTTGGTCATTTTATTCGCTCCAATTATCATTCTCTGTCTGCCTTATTTCTTATTCACCAATATAAGAGATAAGAGGAAATCGCAAAAAGATGCAGAAGAAAGGAAAAAGGAGCAACAAATAGAATTGGAGTATCGGTCCAAAGCTTTAGCGTCAATTCGTCAGGCAAAAACTTTAGGAAGTCAAAATGGTAGTTTTGACTTCGCCGCATATTTAGCTTCTGTTAGATCATCCTCAACAACGAATTTGTATACTCACATGCAGGATGAGAGAAATTATCCTAAGATATTGGATCTTCTGCCAAAGCTAACATTACCAAATGGAATGTCGCTTCATGTGGAAAAGTGCAAACAACAAGGGTCAGGTGATAGTAGTAAACTTTTTGTTGAAACTCCTGATGGTAGTTATGACAAAAATATATGGAACTTTATTAATGTTGAATGTTCAGAAGAAGGAGCTTGGAATGCTTATATTTTATACAATCTTTGGCATGTCCTTCCGATGTTCTGGCATGCACTTTACAATCGCCGCTATTATTTGTTCTTTAAAGAGTTCACTGATTACATTGAATGTCTCCAAAAAGAAGATACCATCATGGTGAGAAAAGCCTTGAAACAACATGTCACATTACCTGATGTTGTAAAAGCCAATGGTCGCTTTTATGTGACATGCTGTTTCTTTACCAACTTTGGTGGTCTAATTCAAGAAACTATTGAAATCACAATTGAAAGCGGCAAGGCTACGTTCCATGAAATAGAACGAAAGACTTTGTTTGAATACCAATGTGGAATAATGTTTTAATCTATAAATACAAGAAAATGGGTATTTTCGATTATTTTGGAATAGAGGATTCCAATGAATCTCTCAAACCCTATGTTGACAAAGCAATATCAACATTTGAATCTGGGAACATAAGTCAGTTACAAAACGACTTGTTCCAGTTTGCTTCACTATTGAATAAGCCTGGAAGCGGTAAACTTATTACTAGTTTTCCACAGAAGGACAGACTATGTGAGGTTTTCAATCTCTGCCTACAATATGATTGGATGAACGACTCAGACATTCGTGAAGTATGGGCAGAAAACGCATTTTATTGTATTGCAGAGTATTTCAAGGTCGCTAAGACGAATCAGGATTATTTTGCAGCAGCATTAGACCTTTTCTTGACATGCAGCTACGGAAGAGATGGTCTTAAAACAAAATTTGATGATGTCCTTTACAAAGCAAGAATTCACCCAAGACATGCAGTAATCTTCTCACAAGAAGAATACAATGGAGGTGCTGATTATCTTATCAGAGAGTTTGCGTTCTTTAGTGCAACTATTATTTCTCCTGTCGTTAGGACACACCCCAATATTATATCATCACGGTTGAGATCTGCATATGAGGCTGCAAAGACTGATTTTGAATTTGCAACAGTTGGACCAGATGACATTATGCGAAAGATGTCATTTCTTTCTGCTATCATTGGCTCAATAATAGAAGACGTTTAAATTTTTCCGTAGGTTATATGGCAACTTGGACTAAGATAGAAAGGCCGATAGAGGGAGGCACAACAGTTTTGATGCAAGCCCCAGTGATTGTTTCTGCAAGCAGGAGTACTGATATTCCGGCATTCTACGCCGATTGGTTCTTCCATCGTTTACAGAAGGGGTATTCGGCATGGACGAATCCCTTTAATGGAGTCAAATCGTATATTTCCTATGACCAGACACGTTTTATTGTTTTCTGGTCGAAGAATCCTCGTCCGTTGTTGCCGTATCTTCATATTTTGAAGGAGAGGAATATACGGTGCTATGTTCAATTTACTCTGAATGATTATGAAGAGGATAAATTAGAGAAAGTACCTTCACTTGCCAATCGTATCGAAACATTCAGATTACTTGTCGAACAACTAGGTAAAGGCAGTGTAATTTGGAGATTTGACCCGATGATATTGACTGATGACATTTCAGTAGATGACTTACTTCGGAAAGTACAGAACATAGGTGAACAATTGAAAGGTTATACTGAGAAGCTAGTGTTTAGTTATGCTGACATAGCTATGTACAAGAAGGTGAAGCATAATCTCGAAGTCAGTGGAATACCATACCATGAATGGGACACAGAACTGATGGAAGAGTTTGCGGATAAGCTTTCAACCATGAATCGTGAACGGGGATGGAACTTCCAAATAGCTACTTGTGGTGAGAAAATAGATATAGAAAAGTATGGCATAATTCACAACCGTTGCATAGATGGAGACTTGATTACTCGTCTCGCATGGGATGATAAAGAATTAATGGATTTCATGAAGGTCAAGATAGAGGAAATACCAGCTCCAACACTTTTTGGACAGCCTGAACTGCCAGATGGGGCAATCCTTTTACCTCATAATCATTATTTCATCAGTACACATAAAAAAGATCCTGGTCAACGGCAGTTCTGTGAGTGTATGGCATCCAAGGATATTGGTGAGTATAATACATGCCCACATCTTTGTGAATACTGCTATGCCAATACTACTAAGCAGATTGCATTGGAGAATTGGAAAAGACATCAAGATAATAAATTTGCAGATACTATAACAGGAAAGTAAGAATGCCAAACTTTGTACAGATATTTAAAGAACGTGGAAACATCTCATTCGTTGGAATGAGAGATACTGCTATATCGTTGCTTCCAATAGATAGAACCAGGCGTATTAAGCTATATGATGACTTAGAACGAGGCAAAGGCATCTTGGATGACGACGACCATCTTAATATGTATCTGCATAGCTTTGGTAAAATGCACAAAGCGAAGTTGGACATGGCGTTCAACAGTATGTCTGGTGCTGATGTTTTTGGTGAAGAAGTTGAAGTCTTCGATTGGGGATGTGGACAGGGAACTGCTACAATATGCTTGTTAGATTTCCTGAAAGAGAAACATATAACGCCAAATATAAAACAAATATACTTAGTAGAGCCTTCATCCGCTGCAACGAAGAGGGCATCTGATGTTATAAAATGCTATAATCCTTCATATAGTGTTAGCACAATAACAAAGGATTTTGATAGCCTTGAAACGAGCGATTTCAAAAGAACAAATACAAGAAAAGTACATCTGTTTAGTAATATTCTAGATGTTGAAGCTTTTGATCTTGCAAAATTCATTCACTTGTTCCAGCAAGTGTTTGGTAGTGACAACTATTTCATTTGTGTTGGCCCTTATTACAGTAATAACAGGCGCGTTGATGAATTTGTCGCAGCTACGGCACCTGATGTTATGTATGCAACGCTTAATAAAGAGCGTGGTACGTGGCAAGGAGAATGGACTATCTCAATGCGTATTTTCTTTAAGCGCTTTGACCGTATTGAAACTATTGAGAATATTAGAAAGCGCATCGAAGATTCACATAAGAAAGAGCAGTTCTTTGCAGGATTTATACTTGATTCTGTATCTGAGGAGTACACTAAATCTGATAAAGCCAAAGAGACAGAAGGGCTTTATCATGCACTTTCTGTGTTTGATGTCAAGTCGAACATTCCTCTTGGCTATAATATAGTCAATGATTCAAAACTTGCAGTTCTTGCTAATATCATTTCTCGTGGCTTGCCTACTAAAGCACCTCTATTTTTAGAAAATATTTTCTCAGATATTTATAATATTTCAACCAAGCCAGATAAGGATGCTCTTGTTGAATATAAATCGACTCACAAGCTAAGAGTTCAAGAAATCTATGAAGCTTTGCATGTGATAGATCCACGCTTTAATGTGGAATTCTACAATGGGGATATGCTTGAAAGTTCTTTTGAAAAGGGGTTCATTGATCGGTATCTTAGAGGAACACAAAGTGAATATCTCATTCAGGTGTTTGAACCACAAAGACCTTTATCTTCGATTGTGGACATTCCAGACAAACAATTCAGTAAAGATCAAAGAGTTGATTTCGCTTTAGAAATCCCTTATGGTGATGCCCGAACAGGTTTTATCCTTGAAATGGATGGCAGACGCTACCATTCCAATATATTTTCTCGTCTGAATGACGAACGTCGGGACAAAATGGCTTTGCAAGGCGGGTGGGACACCTATCGTATAGAGCAGCTGCACAATATGGCTTTCATGAATAATTGGGAAACAGATGCTGCTTCTGTAAAATATCTTGCTACTCTGAAAGCAAACTTCGGGAAGAAATTATCAGGGTCTTGGCTTGATACGTTGCAGATAGTTCTTGCTCCACTTGCTATCGCTCGTGTAGAACGAATGATGGTCGAGGCCATGATGGCTGGGATTCTCAGAACTGATGCAGAGAAATGGAATATTGCTATCATAGAACGTGACGTTCCTTGTGCTGCCATAGCCATTACAGACCTAAAAGAAAAATTTGAGCAGATATGTTCATTGGCTGGTTCTGATGAAACATTCCCGCCAATTAATTTGTGTATCGTCTCTACGGAAGAGTTTAAAAACTCCCCATTACATTTGGGAAATACTGTTACGACGAATATGCCAGAGGCGCATTTCGACCTTTGTATGGATGTTTCCATGTTTTTGCGCGATAACATTGATGCTCTGTCTCTAAATGTTGATGCCGATATAGTTTATTTGATTCGTTCTTCCCATTACAGAAAACGTGAAAGAACGGTATGCACAGCAGAGAATATTCAATATCCTCCACTTGTTCAAAAAGATGGGACGGGTTCTTATGTAATCATTAAGGAGCGTGAAGAGATTCTAACATATTTCCTTCGTGATATATTTCGTAAACCTTCATTCCGTCCGGGGCAGTTACCAATACTCAGCCATGCATTGGCTGATAAGACAACTATTGGATTGTTGCCTACTGGTGGAGGTAAGTCATTGACATATCAGCTTTCTTGTATCTTACAGCCAGGAGTTTCTATTATTGTTGATCCTCTTGTCTCTCTTATGGTTGACCAAGTACGAGGTCTGCGCGAAGCCCGTATTGACGCTTGCGACTGTGTCAATAGTGGAATGGATGCAAAAGAGAAAGCGAAAAAACTGAACATGCTTCAAAATGGTGCAGTTCTGTTCATGTTACTATCTCCAGAACGGTTTATGATGGAAAACTTCCGTTCGAGTTTACTTACAATGACAGAGAAGAATCATGTGTATTTCTCTTATGGTATTATTGATGAGGTTCATTGTGTTTCAGAATGGGGGCATGATTTCCGTACTTCATACTTACATCTTGGGAGAAACATGATTAACTTCATGCATACTAAATCACAACGCCCACTTTCAATTATAGGACTTACAGCTACAGCATCTTTTGATGTTCTTGCTGATGTGGAGCGTGAGTTGACTCTTGGAGGTAATCTTACCATTGACAGTGAGACGATAGTTAGACCTGAATCTGATGCTCGCCCAGAGCTAACCTATCGAATAGTGGAGGTTCGTTCAAACTTTGATGAGTTAAGAGAGCCATCAGAACAATATGTGCTAAAGGCAAAGTCGGATTGGGAGCTAAAGGACGTTGTTGCGACAGAAAAGAAAAATAGGATGTATTCTCTTATTCATGAGATACCATCTGATATTGCGTTGCTTAACCAGAATGAGACAACGAAGACAAAGATTGCTCATATCTCTGGCTTCGAATCGGATTGCTTCTTTGCTCCAGATAGTACTCAACATTATCCCAATGCCGGAATAATATTCTGCCCTCATGCTCATGGAACATTTGGAGTCGAGGATAATGTGTGGGGAACTCGAACAGGTATATCTACAGAATTACGGGCCAATGGTCAAGATTTGGTAATCGGAACTTTTGTTGGCGGCGATCATCCATCTGGAGACATGAAATTGTTTAATGAGAATGAACAAAGCGTGATGGTTGCCACCAAAGCTTTTGGTATGGGTATTGATAAACCCAATATTCGATATACAATCCATGTCAATCATCCTTCGTCTATCGAGAGCTATGTTCAGGAAGCAGGACGTGGTGGCCGTGACAAAAAACATGCGATTTCCTATGTCCTCTTTGACCCAACAGAATATATAGAATTGACGATTGATAAAATCAATGACATTCGTTATTTGATGGGACAGGATGATCCTGTTTGGCTTGAACGCTATATCAATAAGTTTATTCTTGCTGATGACATCCGAGACTTATGCCAACATAATGGAGCAACAGACGAGCAAATAGACAGGATTCTTGATATTATTCGTAAGCAAGGTTTTCTTGAAAATATAGATAAAGACATCAATTTGTGGTTTCATAACAATTCTTTCAGAGGATTGTTTAAGGAAAAGGTTATTCTTGTTGAATTGACCGACCGCATAATGAACGCAAAGCCAACTCGTTTGATCGAGGTACAAGGCAAACTAAGAGATTTAACTGGCAATGAAGATTTATGCTTAAAAGTTTCTGCACAGAAAAAGAGTATTACTGTTTTTTCGGAAGAGGACAACAATAAACAATATGGATATATATTCCTGGACACGTTAACTCCAACTTATAGGTACACCGATTTCGATTACAATCTATGTTCATATATTTCTGGCTCACTAATTGAGATACTCAGTAGTTATCCTGAACACACACCGGCTTATCTGCTTAAACCGCTTGAAGGTGAAGATAACATTAATAAGAAATCACGGACTACCGCACGGCGGAGGATGTGGGCGTTGACCGCCCTGCCAAGAACGAGATACTGCACCACATACCGCCCACGCCGGAACAGGAGGACTTCATACAGAAGCTGATGCAGTTCGCCAAGACGGGCGATGCCACACTTCTGGGCAGGCTGCCGCTTTCGGAAACGGAGGAAAAGGCGAAGATGCTTATCGCCACGGACTATGCCCGCAAGATGGCACTCGACATGCGTATGATAGACCCGAATTATGAAGACCACCCCGACAACAAGGCGAGCCACTGTGCCAAGATGATCGCGGAGTATTACCAAAAATACGACGCGCAGAAGGGAACGCAGTTCGTATTCTCGGATTTGGGTACATACCAGCCGGGCGACGGGTGGAACGTCTATTCGGAAATCAAGCGCAAACTGACGGAGGATTACGGCATAGCGCCAAGCGAGGTGCGCTTCATTCAGGAGTGCAAGACCGACAAGGCGCGGAAGGCGGTGATAGATGCCATGAACGCCGGAACGGTGCGTGTGCTGTTCGGCTCCACCTCCATGCTCGGCACGGGTGTGAATGCGCAGAAAAGGTGTGTGGCAATCCATCATTTGGACACGCCGTGGCGACCGTCCGACCTGCAACAGCGTGACGGACGCGGAGTTAGAGCCGGGAATGAGATTGCCAAGCATTTCGCCGGGAACAACGTAGACGTGATTATCTACGCGGTAGAGAAGTCGCTGGACAGCTACAAATTTAACCTCCTGCATTGCAAGCAGACTTTCATCTCGCAGCTCAAAAGCGGTGCTATGGGTGCGCGTACCATTGACGAGGGGGCGATGGACGAGAAATCGGGCATGAACTTCTCGGAGTACATGGCGTTGCTCTCCGGCAACACCGACCTTTTGGACAAGGCGAAACTGGAAAAGCGCATCGCCTCGCTCGAAGGGGAACGCAAGTCGTTCAACAAGGGCAAGCGTGATTCGGAGTTCAAACTGGAGTCAAAGACCGGCGAGCTGCGTAACAACACGGCTTTCATAGATGCCATGACGGAGGACTGGAACCGCTTCCTTTCGGTGGTGCAGACCGACAAGGAGGGCAACCGCCTTAATATGATAAAGGTGGACGGTGTGGATTCCGCCGATGAGAAGGTCATCGGAAAGCGTTTGCAGGAGATAGCGAAAAACGCCACTACAGGCGGGC
>Ga0310695_10005532_pt1 | contig 21949 bp, 15 predicted proteins | sample RumenRJG_04DNA_FD_203882 | JGI IMG/M metagenome (GOLD analysis project Ga0310695, IMG submission 203882) | Bovine rumen microbial communities from Lethbridge, Alberta, Canada - RJG_04 (v2) (version 2) | ecosystem: Host-associated > Mammals > Digestive system > Stomach > Rumen | place: Canada...
AAAAATGGATGAAAAGAAGGAAACGATAAAAGCCCTGGACCGATATCTCTCCCCTCTTGACGTCTGGGCGATGGCCTTCGGCGTCATGGTGGGCTGGGGAGCGTTCGCCATGCCCGGAAACACCTTCCTCCCGGTGGCGGGACCCGCCGGCACGCTGATCTCCATGTTCATCGGCATGGCGATCATGCTGGTCATCGGCAGCAGCTTCTCCTATCTCATGGGACGCTCGTCCATCACCGGCGGGGTCTATTCCTATACCAAGGAGGCCTTCGGACGGGATCACGCCTTTTTGAGCTCCTGGTTCCTGTGCCTTTCCTATCTGACGATCGTGTTCCTCAACGGCACAGCCCTGTTCTTCATCCTCCGGATCCTGCTGGACGGGGCCGTGCAGACGGGCGTCCACTATGCCATCGCGGGGAACACCATCTATCTCTCGGAAACGCTGGTGTCCGCGCTGGTGCTGGGCGGCGTGGGGGTGCTCTTCATCGTGGCGAAGCCCCTGCTGCAGCGCCTCCACACCGTCCTCTCCGCGGTTCTTTTCATCGGCGTGGCGGTCATTGCGGTCATGTGCGTCCCCCACGCGCTTTCCAGCGGCGCGCTGACGGAGTTCGGGTCCGGCGGAACGGGGAAGGTCTACGCCGTTTTCAGCCTGGTGATCCTGGCCCCCTGGGCCTTCGTGGGCTTTGAGGTCACGTCCTTCGACACGGCGCATTTCAAGTTCCCCATCCGGAAGTCGAAGGGGCTGATCATCGTCTCCATCATCCTGGCGGCCTTCGCCTATGTGTCCATGACGCTGACGGCCGTATCCGCCGTACCGGAGGGATTCTCTTCATGGCAGGAGTATGTCTCCTCCCTGGACGGCCTGACCGGCCTGACCTCCGTGCCGACCTTCTTCGCCGCGGGACGCATCATGGGGACCGCGGGCCTCGCCGTCATTGTCGTCGCCGCGCTCTCCGGCATCCTGACGGGGATCATCGGCGGGTACCGCGCCGCCACCAGGATCCTCTCCACAATGGCGGAGGACCGCATCCTCTCCGAGCGGTTTTCCCGGACGAGCTTCAGTATCTTCTTTATCATGGTGATCTCCATCGTGCTGGCGTTCCTGGGACGGAACACCCTGAACTGGTTCGTCGACCTTACCTCCTTCGGGGCCATCGTCGGCTTCGGGTACACCTGCGCCGCCGCATGGAAGATCGCGAAAGCGGAGGGGAATAAAAAGCAGGCTGTCCTGAGCGTCGTCGGCACGGTGATCTCCGCTCTGTTCGCCGTGGTGCAGCTCGTCCCCAGCCTGACCGCCATGGAGGCCATGGGGAGCCAGGCATTCCTCCTGCTGTCCCTGTGGTGCCTGCTGGGCTTTGTGTTCTACTGGCGGACGATCAAATACGGCATGCTGACGGAACACAGCGGGATGTTCACCTCCGGCACGGTGCTGTTCGCGTTTCTGATCTACACGGCGATCATGTGGCTCGGCAAGCAGCTCGCCGGAAAGCAGAGCGTGGATGAGATCCGCTCCGCGCTGTTCGGCGGCGGCTTCGTTCTCCTGCTGATCATCTTTGTGGGACTCGCGGTCATGCTATACATCCAAAGGCTGGTCCGTATCAAGCATGAAGCCTCCGAGCGGGAGAAGATCCGCGCCGTGGAGGGAAGCCTTGCCAAGAGCCGGTTCCTTTTCAACATGTCCCACGACATCCGGACGCCCATGAACGCGATCCTGGGCTATACGAACCTCGCTTTGAAGGAGCCTACCTCCGATACGCAGCGCGACTATCTGACGAAGATCGAGAGCTCCAGCCAGCATCTGCTGGCGCTCATCAATGACATTCTGGAGATGAGCCGCATCGAGAGCGGAAAGGTGGAGCTGGAGTACGCTCCCGCCGATCTGTGCGGCATCCTGGACTCCCTGTACGACCTGTTTGCCGAGCAGATGAAGCAGAAGCAGATGGATTTCTCCGTCCACACCGCCCAGGTCCAGGACCGCTGGGTCTGGTGCGACAGGAATAATCTTAACCGGGTGCTGCTGAATCTCCTCTCCAACGCCTACAAATTCACTGACGACGGCGGCACGATCTCCGCCTCTCTCTACGAGCTGGGCAGCCCGGCGGACGGCTACGGCTCCTATGAGATCCGTATTCAGGACAACGGCATCGGCATGTCCAAGGAATTTGTGGAGCGGATGTGGGGCGCCTTTGAGCGCGAACGCAGTTCCACGGACAGCGGCGTGGAAGGCACCGGTCTTGGGCTGGCGATCACCAAGGGCATCGTGGATATGATGGGCGGCACCATCGAGGTGCTCACCGCCCCCGGCTGCGGCACGGAGATCCTTCTCCGCTTCAAGTTCCGGCTGGCGGAGAATGAGGAGATCCACAAAGAGAGCGTCGCTGTCGGGGCGGCGGACGAGGAGACGGTGGATTTCACGGGAAAACGCCTTCTGCTGGTGGAGGACAACGCCATCAATATGGAGATCGCGAAGATGATCCTGGAGCAGATGGGTTTTTCCCTGGAGACCGCCGAAAACGGACAGGCTGCCGTGGACATGGTCGCCGCCTCGCAGCCCGGGCATTTTGACGCTGTCCTGATGGATATTCAAATGCCCGTCATGGACGGCTACGCCGCCACGCGGGCGATCCGGGCTCTGGACAATACAGAGTTGGCGAGTGTGCCGATCTTGGCCATGACGGCCAACGCCTTCCGGGAGGACGTGCAGGCTGCCATGGACGCGGGCATGCAGGCGCACATCGCAAAGCCCATCGACATCGGCGACCTGACAAAAACGCTCCGATCGGTTCTGAGATCGTGATGCCGGGAGGCAGCGGCAATGTCTTCCGAAGAACGAACTGTATAGGTGAACGGACTGAAATATGTGAGCAACACACAGGGACACGACGCGGACTGACGGGATACGATCCCGGGCAGACGAAAAACTGCCGTGCGGTCTTTGAACAGGCCGACGCGCAGGTGCGCGAAGAGAAGAAGCTGCTCAAAAGCCCCGGCGCTGTGACCCGGCTATAAACAAACAGGAGGAAAGATACTATGCAAGAGAACCAGACGGCTTTCCGCCCCTCTCGCGACAGAAGGCGTATCTTGCTGATCGAGGATGAGTATGTCAACCAGGAGATCCTGAAAATGTTCCTGGAGGACAGCTATGACCTTGTTGTGGCGGGAACGGGAACGGAGGCTCTGAACATCATTCGTTCTCAATATGAGATGCTCAGTCTGATCCTGCTGGATCTGAATCTGCCGGATCTCAGCGGACTTGACATTCTGCGTCAGGTCAAGGCAGACTCCAGAACCGCCCGCCTGCCGGTCATTGTCGCGACCTCCGACGGCGACGCGGAGGTGGAGTGCCTGACGCTGGGCGCCATTGACTTTATTTCCAAGCCTTATCCGCGGCAGGAAGTCGTTCTGGCGAGAGTGCTGCGCACCATCGAGCTGTCCGAGGATCGGGATACCCTGAGCCTGACGGAGCGCGATCATCTGACCGGGCTATATAACAAGGAGTTCTTCAATCGCTACGCCGCCCAGCTCGACATCCATCACAGAGACTGCCCTATGGACGCGATCGTACTGAACGTCAATCAGTTTCATATGATCAATGACCGCTATGGAAAGGTCTACGGCGACGAGGTGCTCCGTCTGATTGCGGAGAAGATCCTGGAACTCGTTGAACAATCGGGCGGCATCGCAGGCAGGAGTGAGGCGGACAACTTCTGGATCTACTGCCCCCAGTGCGCGGATTATGGCGCGACCCTTGAAGCGGTGCAGGGTGACCTGAACGGAGACGGACAGAGCGAAAACCGCATCCGTCTGCGGATGGGCGTGTATTCCAACGTCGATAAGGAGCTGGACATCGAGCGCCGCTTCGACCGGGCCAAGCTTGCCGCAGACACCGTGAAGGGCAGCGTTACGAGGGTGATCGGGCGATATGACGACTCTATGCACGAGGCGGAGCTGCTTGCCGAACAGCTGATCGAGGACTTTCCCGCGGCGATCCGGGAGCGTCAATTCCAGGTTTACTACCAGCCCAAATTCGACGTGCGGCCCAATGAACCGATCCTTAACAGCGCGGAGGCTCTGGTGCGCTGGAGGCATCCGACGCTGGGTATGGTAAATCCGGGCGTGTTTATCTCCCTTTTTGAAAACAACGGACTCATTTCGACGCTGGATCAATATGTCTGGTCCGAAGCTGCGGCGCAGATCAGACAGTGGAAGGATCGTTTCGGGGTCACGCTGCCCGTATCCGTCAACGTCTCCCGTGTCGATATGCTCGATCCGGGGCTGATCGAGAAATTGCAGGAGATCGTGACGCGCAACGGGCTGACCACGCGGGAGCTTTTGCTTGAGGTCACAGAATCTGCCTATACGGAGGACGCGGAACAGATCATCGAAACTGTCACGCAGCTTCGCAAGCTGGGCTTTCGGATCGAGATGGATGATTTCGGTTCGGGCTATTCCTCCCTGAATATGCTCTCGTCGCTTCCCATCGACGCTTTGAAGCTGGACATGCAGTTTGTCCGAAACGCGTTCAGGGAGCGGAAGGACACCCGGCTTCTTGAGGTCATGATCCTGCTGGCAGAGTCCTTTGAACTGCCGACGATTGCCGAGGGCGTGGAAACGGCGGAACAGATGTTCACTCTCAAGATGATGGGCTGCGCGATCATCCAGGGCTATTATTTCTCGCGCCCTCTCCCTGCGGAAGCGTTTGAAGCGTTTATCGCGGAGAGAAAGGAAATCGAACCGCACACAGAAGCAAAGAGCGGCCTGACAAGAAAAGACAACTATACATATAATGCGCTCCACGACTCTCTGACCGGGCTCTATAACAACAGTGCCTTTGAGATCCTGTTCCATGACGCAGACCAGGAGCACATTGCCGTGCTGATCGCCGACATCGACGACTACCCCAATCTCAGGAAAAGCCGGGGGCGGGTATACGCAGACAACTTGGTTCGCCGTGTGGCTGAAGTTCTGCGAAGCAGCTTCCGCTCTGTGGATCATATTTGCCGGCTGAAGGAGGACGAATTCGTCGTCATCATGTCAAGGATCACAAGCTCGCAAAAAGAACTGGTCTTCTCCAAGATCGAGTCTGTTACCCAGGCCCTTCGGGAAGGAACGGACGAGCTTATGCCTGTCACGCTGAGCGTGGGTATCGCTTTCTCCGACCGGGAGCACCCGGACGGAGACATCTTTCAGGATGCGGACAAAGCGCTCTGGCGGATGCGGGAGATCCGGCATTCCGGTTATGCGGTATATTGAATTGTGATCAGGAAAGGATGAAAAGAAAATGACGGTTAACGATTTGAAAACCTACGGCGCCGATACCGAGGAAGGACTGCGGCGCTGCATGAACAACGAGAGCTTTTATCTTCGGCTGGTGAAAATGATCCCGGGAGACGCGAGCTTCCCGAAGCTCTATGACGCCGTTGACAAGGGCGACCTGGATGCCGCCTTTGAAGCCGCGCATGCGCTCAAAGGCAGTGCCGGCAACCTTTCGCTGACGCCGATCTTCGCGCCGATCAGTGAGATCACGGAGCTGCTCCGCGCGAGAACGCAGACGGATTATTCAGCGCTGATCAATCAGATCCGCGAAGCCCGGGACGAGCTGGCACACATCTGTGAGGAATAATCGCTTTCTTCACTGATTTCTGCGATCCTGCAGCAAACAAAGGCATGTCCTCTGCAGGTATCCTGAGAAAAGGAGCCTGCAGAGGCGGGAGACGTTTGAAAGAAGGATGGGTTTCGGTATGAAGAAAGCGCGGATCGCCATTGTCAATATCGCGATCATGGTGGGAATACTGATCTTTGTCATTCTGTATTCCAGCTATGAAGGCAAGGCCGCACTCCGCCGACAGGTGGAGAGCTTTGTGAGCACCACCGTCGCGATGGAGCATGTGACGGAGAATTATATGGCGGGCGAACAGCACATCTGCGACGTGTGGGCGCGCTATATCAACAGCAAGGGTATGAGTATCGAGGAGGCCGCCTCCTTCATCTGCATCTCTCATGTGACGCAGACCGCCTCTGCGCATATCGTGTATCTCGATACGCTGTCCGGTCTGTCTACGAGGGCAAGGCAGGATGCCGCCGACGACTATGCCGTCTCTTACGGACGGATAGGTCTTCTGAACGATGTGAGCTGGATCAATGATATCGGGAAATCCGTCAACATTTCCCGCGCCTATACAAACCCGGTCAACGGGGAACAGTCCATAGCCTTCTGCAATTATGTCACGCTTCAAGATTCAGAAACCGGCGAGCTCCGTGACGCCGTGCTGCTGCGCGTGCTACCGATCGCGGAGATGGCGCAGAAATGGATCTTCCCGCAGGAAGGGTTTGAAAACACCGAACTGTCCATGATTGATGCGAACGGCGATTATATCATCAAGGGCCATTCCTTCAAAAATTCCAGTTTCTTCGAGTTTTACAGGTCTTACAACACCATTGATCCAGCCTCCGCGCAGGAGTTCTTTGAAACCATCACGTCTTCGACCGGCTCCTTTACTATGCTCAACTCCCGCGGGGAGAAATGTATCCTCGCCTATACCCCGGTCGACGCGACAGGAGGATGGACGCTTCTCAGCTTCATGCCGATGAAGGATCTGCGCGTAAATACCGAAAACTGGCTGTTGATCGGCGTTATTTCCGCAGCCCTTCTGCTCCTCTTCGTGTTTGACCTGTCTGTCATGCTTAATTTCAATAAGAAGCTCCAGGCGGCGGCCAGAGAAGCGGCCTCGGCGAACAGGGCAAAAACCGATTTTCTCTCCACCATGTCGCATGATATCCGCACGCCGATGAACGCCATTATGGGCTTGACGACCATTGCGGAGAAGAATCTGGGAGACACGGAATCGGTGGCCGATAATCTTCGGAAAATCGGCCTTGCCAGCAATCATCTTTTGTCTTTGATCAACGACATCCTGGATATCTCCAAGGTGGAGAGCGGCAAGCTGAATCTGAGTCCCCTGACCTTCTCCATCGTCGATACGGTCGAGAACCTGGTCAACATCTCCCAGCCGATGATCAAGGAAAAGAACATCAGCTTCAGCTTCCGTATCAACCGTATGGAAAAGGAATATCTGTATGCTGATCAGCTGCGCCTGAATCAGATCTACATCAACATCCTTTCCAACGCGATCAAATACACGGAGCCGGGCGGAAGCGTCAGCGTAGATATGCGGGAGGAGGAAAGCGAGACGCCCGGCTGCGTCAAGCTGACCTACGTCGTTGCCGATACGGGCATGGGCATGAGCCCCGAGTTCATGGCAAAGATGTACGAGCCCTTCTCCCGTCAGACAGACAGCCGCGTCAACACCATTCAGGGCACCGGCCTCGGCCTTGCGATCACGAAGCAGATGGTGGATCTGATGAACGGCGTCATCGACTGCCAGAGCGAGCTGGGGAAGGGCACGACCTTCACCATCGTTTTGGATATTCCGGTCGCGGACAAGCAGCTCGACGACATGCGGCTCGAGCCCATCGACGTGTTGATCGTGGACGACGACACGGTCCTGCTGGAGACCGCCGTGGACGCGCTGGAGTCCTTGGGCGTCACCGCGGAGAAGGCCGAAGACAGCGTAACGGCGCTGGAGATGATCCGGCAACGTCAGGAGTCCGGCCGACAGTACGGCGTCGTGATCCTGGACTGGAAGATGCCCGGCATGGACGGCGTGGAAGCTGTAAGGCGCATCCGATCCGAGATCGACGAGAACGTCCCGATCCTGCTGATCTCGGCCTATGACTGGTCCGACATCGAAGACGCGGCAAAGGATGCCGGCGTAAACGGCTTTATCAGCAAGCCCCTCTTCCGCTCAAAGCTGTATGATAAGATCAACGAGCTTCTGGGAACGGAAGCGAAGTCTGCGGAGCCGGAGGATGATTACTCCGACCTTGCCGGAATAAGCATTCTCGTCGCGGAGGATAACGACATCAACTGGGAGATCATCTCCGCCATGCTGGGGATGTTTGGAATCGTGACGGAGCGCGCGGAGAACGGTCAGATATGCGTCGACAAGATGAAGGCGGCGGAACGCGGACAATACGCCCTTGTCTTCATGGATATCCAGATGCCGGTCATGAACGGACTGGATGCCGCAAGGAATATCCGCGCGCTGGAGGATCCGTGGGCGTCCTCTATCCCGATCATCGCCATGACGGCGGACGCGTTTTCGGAAAATGTCACAGAATGCCTGAACGCCGGCATGAACGGACATATCGCAAAACCCGTAGACATCAGACTTGTCATCAAAGAGATCCGCAGGATCAAGGAGGAAAAGAAAGCATGAAAAAGCTGATCTGCATCATTTTAGCCATTTGCGCAGCCGTATCGCTGACAGCCTGCGGCGGCAAAACGCAGGAGGAGACCGCCGCGGGATTCAAGCCGGCTCTCGACACCAATACAAGCTGCAGCATCACGGTAGTTGGAAGCTATGACAACTTTGAGGCGCTGGAGGCGGAATTTGACCGGTTCAACGAGTTCTATCCGAACGTTCAGCTCAGCTATGTGAAGCTGGACGACTACAGCAATACGCTGGTCACCGCGCTGGAAGGCAATGACAAACCCAATATTTTCTTCACCACCGCCTCGATGATCGGGAACGAGCAGTATGATCCGGTATTTGCTCTTGCGGAGGATCTTGCGGACCCGGCCCTGGGTTTGGATCTGGACTGCATCCGCCCCGGCCTCATCAACCATGACGCGGAAGGCCGCGTGCTGCTGGTTCCGGTTTTTTCCCGATCCTATGGTATGCTGGTGAACAAGGACCTGTTTGAAAAGGAAGGGCTCGACATTCCAACTACATGGACGGAGCTGCTGGCCGTCTGCGAAGCGTTCCGCGGCAAAGGCTGCTCAAGCCCCATGATGGGCTACAGTCTTAAGTCGTCGAGCTGTTTCATGTACACTGTCGCCTACCCGCTGTTTGCGGCTGCCCTTGCCGAAAACCCGGAAGCGCTTGTGCTCGCCAATGAACTGGATCCCGCGGCGGGAGAAACCATGCGCCCGGCCCTGGAGGCGGTGGAGCAGCTGATCGGAAGCGGCTGTATCGATCTCGACGCGTGCGATATGATCGAGGACAACTATACCCAGGTGATCCTCCGCTTTTTTGAAGGCGATGTGCCGATGATGATCTGCGCCGGTGATACCGTATCCGGCACCAGAAAACGGGAGAGTCAGTCGGAGGCATTCACCAATGCGCCCTTCGATTACTCGTTTGCCCCGATCCCCTTGACGGAGGAAGGCGGATATTTTATCGACAGTCCTTCCGTGGAGTTCTCCGTCAACAAGGACTGCGACGATCTGGATATGACAAACGAATTCATGCGGTTTCTGATCACAAGGGAAGAGCTGAACGCGATGGCTTCGGTGAAGCGCCTGGTAACGCCCACTACCGATCTGTCCTTTGATGCGGTTTACGCTCCTTTCGGGCAGGTGCCGTCGGAGCGTACCATCTCTCCGGAGGTGCTCGGCATTACGGATGCGCTTACGGTTCAGATCCGACTCGCGGCGTTCCAGGTCGGAAAAGGCGATATCACGGTGGATGAAGCCGTCACGATGTACGGAAGCCTGGAAGAAACGCAGTAATCCACGGGCGAAAAGCATCCCGGCATACCCGTCGGACCGGGGGCTCTGTCTGAGACAACGGAAGCGCTGATGAAGTGTATATGATATGAAAAGAGGCTGACCATGGCGAACAAGGTTTTCCAGATGAATGATCAGACGGCGTTCATGATCCGGGAACTGGGCGGACACATGCCCGGGGGGTTCTTCATTTACAAAGCCGAAGAGCCGGAAGAGCTTCTCTATGCAAACAAGCCTGTCTTTGATATCTACGGCTGCGACGATCTTGAGGATTTCAAAAAGCTGACGGGCTATACCTTCCGGGGCATGGTGCATCCGGAGGATTACCGCCGCATCTCAGACTCCGTTGCGGAACAGATCGACGCCAGCGATGACAACATGGACTATGTGGAATACCGGATCATCCGCAAGGACGGCGCCGTCCGCCGGGTGGACGACTACGGCCACTATCTGGAGACAGACGTTTACGGAGGAGTTTATACGGTCTTTATTTCCGACATCACGGAGAAGCATGAACGGATCGTGTCGGAACTGGAAGGTCATAAAGCGACGATCGACACCCTGAACGAGACCATCGGCAGGATGGACGCTGATCACCTCACTTTCAGCAGCGTCGCACAGGCTCTCGCCGGGGACTATTTCAGCATTTATGTGGTCGATCCCGACACAGAAGCCTTTGTCGAGTACAGCTCCTCGGAGGAGTACAAGAATCTGGGTATCGAAACGCAAGGGGCGAACTTCTTTGAGCTGAGCCGCAGGAACATGGAAACCTTGATCTATCCGGAGGATCGGGAACGCTTTATGGCGGTTTTTTCCCGTGAAAGGGTACTGAAAATCATCGAACGGGACGGCCACTTCACGACAAAATACCGTCTTATGCTCAATGGCATTCCTACGTATGTCAGCATGAAGGCAACTCTTCTGGAAAACCGGAACGAACGCCGACTGATCATCGGCCTCACCAACATCGACGCCCAGATGAAGCGCGAGGAGGAATTCCGGAAACATATGGCGGAGGCAAGGACCCGCGCGAAAAACGATTTTCTTGCCAACATGTCCCATGATATCCGCACCCCGATGAACGCCATCGTGGGTTATACGAACATCGCCAAAAGCCATTGGGATGAGCCGGAGGTCGTAGCGGACGCGCTGGATAAGATCGGTTCCTCCAGCCATTTTCTGCTCTCTCTGATCAATGATATTCTTGATATCTCCAAGATCGAAAGCGGAAAAATGCAGCTCAGCTTGGCAGCCTGCGATCTCAGAGATATTTTCCGGCGTATCGAGGATATTACGGCGCTGCAGGCGAAGAACAAGTCCATTACGATCACCTATTCGCACGACACAGTACATCATTACAAGGTAATGGCAGACGACCTGCGGATCGAGCAGGTCCTGATCAATATCACCGGCAACGCCATCAAATACACGCCGGAGGGGAAGAGCGTCGAGCTGATCGCGGAAGAACTCGGAGCGACAGAAGACAAAAAGATAAAATATCGCTTCATTGTCAGAGATACCGGCATCGGTATCAGCAAAGAGTATTTGCCTCATATATTCGAGAGCTTCACACGTGAAGAGAAAACAACAGTAAACCGCGTGCAAGGCACGGGCCTCGGGCTTGCGATCACAGCCAAAGTCGTTGAAATGATGGGCGGCGTGATCTCAGTCAAAAGCAAGCAGGGCGAGGGCTCGGAATTCACGGTCGAGCTTGCTCTGGAGCCCTCCGAGCCGGACGAGAATACCGCGGAGGCGAACGAGATCCAGTATGCCGCTCTGAACGGCAAGCGGGTCCTGCTGGTAGAGGACAACGCGATCAACGCGGAGATCGCCACCATCGTGCTTGAGCAGTACGGGATCGCGGTCGACCACGCCGAAAACGGCCGGATCGGCGCAGATAAAGTGAAGAATGTCGAAGCCGGTTATTACAGCGCCGTCCTCATGGACATTCAAATGCCGGTCATGAACGGCTACGAGGCGACGCGGGCCATCCGGTCATTACCGGGTGAGTATTACAGGACGCTTCCCATCATCGCCATGAGCGCGAACGCCTATGACGAGGATATTCGGGCGAGTCTGGACTCCGGGATGAACGCTCATATCGCCAAGCCTTTCCAGCCTGACGATTTGATAAAAACACTGTGCCGGTATATAGTCGATCAGTGAACACGAGCTATGCGGACTATGAGAGGATCATCGGACAATAAGCAGACGGAGGAAAAAGCATGAAGATCAGAAAGAATACGGCGTTTTTGACATGCACCGCAATATTGCTGTTCCTCATCCTGTCGCTCGGCGCGCAGATGTCGATAACGGCAGCGGCTGCGGGTCACGAGGGCATCACCGTCCGTGTAGGCTATTATGAAAACGAGGTTTTCCAGGAAGGCGCACGGGAGGGAGCTGTCAAATCCGGGTACGCCTATGAGTACTATCAGAAGCTCTCGGAGTATACCGGATGGCAGTATGACTATGTTTACGGCGAATTCGGAGACCTGTACCAGATGCTTCTGGACGGCGATATAGATTTCCTCGCGGGTCTTGCCTGGCGGGAGGATCGTGAGGAGATCATAGGGTATCCGGACGCGGCTATGGGCAATGAGACATATAACCTCGTCAAGCATGACGCCGATGAGGATATAACCGTCGCCCCCTCTACGCTGGACGGGAAAAAGATCGGCGTCCTCGACAGTGCAATGGCGGGTGTGCTGCAAGCGTATCTGGAGGAGCATGAGGTACAGGCTGAAATCGTTCTTTTCCGGGACTATGAGCCCCTTTTTGACGCTTTTGACAACCATGACATTGACGTTATGGCCGTGGAGGGAGACGGGGCATACGGACGGCCTAACGCAGAGCTTTTATATGCGTTTGGCGCTTCAGACTATTATCTTTGCGTTGCGAAATCACGCCTAGAGCTGTTGACTGAACTGAATGAAGCGCAGACGGAGCTTGCGGCGAATGAGCCGAACTATATCAACTCGCTGCGCAGCAGATACTATCCTGTCAGCATTTCGAGCCGAGCCTTTTCCGCGACTGAGAAGCAGTGGCTCTCCGGGCACGACGAGCTGCGTGTAGGTTATCTGAATCACTATCTGCCATACAGTGACACGGACGATTCGGGGGATGTGACCGGGATCGTCAGAGATGTCGTTCCGAGGATGCTGGAGGAGCTCGGTATCAGTCACATTTCCGTTTCCTTTGTCGGCTACGACAGCTACGACAGGATGATCTCCGCCCTGAGCGACGGAGAGATCGATACGGCCTTCCCCGTTGGCGGCGGTCTGTACTATTCCGAGGAGAGCGGTATTTTCCAGTCCGCACCCGTCGTATCTGCCGCCACGGAGCTGGTCCACCGGGGAGAGTATACGGAGGAAACGACAGCCCGTTTTGCGGTCAATGAGAACAACCGTATGCAGTATTACTTCGTGCTGACCCATTATCCGGACGCCGAGATCGTTTTCTATCCCTCGATCGACGACTGCCTGCAGGCGGTCAGCGAAGGCAGTGTGGGCTGCACCACCTTGAACGGACTGAGAGCGAACGATATCCTGCGCAACAGCCGTTACAGCGGCCTGGCTCTGCTCCAGACGACGTATGACGACGACCGGTGCTTTGGCGTTCAGATCGGCAACGCCGGACTTTTGAGACTGCTCAACCGGGGCATCAACGTGCTGGGCTCTGATTACGCGCAGAATCTGGCGTTCCGCTATACGGATCAGTTGTATTCCTATTCCGTATGGGACATGATCCAAAACAACATGGCGCTCTTTGGCAGCGCTATCCTCGGCATCGCCGCTTTGATCATCCTGTTTCTCGTTCGCGACGCCAGAAGATCCAGGCGGGAGATCCAAAACAAGGAAAACGCCCGGGTCGAACTGGAAAAGGCGAATACGGAGCTGGCAGAAAGCCAGGCGGCGAAGCAGCGCGAGCTGGAGGAACGGCTAGCGCTGCAGGGGGAATTGCTGGAGCAGCAATCGCGCCGGGAGCAGCAGGACAAGATGATCACCGCTCTGGCGTCGGATTATCGCTGCGTATATCACGTTGATCTGGATCGTGACGATGCCGTCTGTTATCGGGAAGATCCCACGGACTCCGAGCAGACGAAAGAAGGGATCCACTTTCCGTATCATGAACGCTTTGTCTGGTATGCAGAGCATTGTGTCGCGGAGAACTACCGCGAAGGTTTTCTGCGGTTCATCGACCCGGAGTACATACAGTCGGCGCTTTCAAACGAGCTGATCATTGCCTATCGGTATCTCGCCCAAAGAAATGGGAAAGAGTACTATGAAATGATCCGTATGGCGGGCGTGCGCCACGCGGAGGATCGCGACGACCACATCGTACACGCCGTGGGCCTCGGTCTCACAGTCATCGACGAGGAAATGCGGGAGGCGATGGCGAAGAACCGGGCGCTGGCGGAGGCGCTCAGCGCAGCCGAGGAAGCAAATAAAGCCAAGACGGCATTCCTGTCCAACATGAGCCACGAGATCCGCACCCCAATGAACGCGATCATCGGTCTGAACAACATCGCCATGAACGATCCCACGGCCAGCGATAAGGTCAAGGAATACCTGGGAAAGATCGGCGATTCCGCCCATCATTTGCTGGGGATCATCAACGACATCCTGGACATGAGCCGCATCGAATCCGGACGCATGACCATCAAAAAGGAGGAGTTCTCCTTTGCCAAGGCGCTGGAGCAGGTCAACACGATCGTCAGCGGCCAGTGCCGGGACAAGGGGCTCGTCTACGACTGCCGCGTCATCGGTCAGGTGGACGATTATTATATCGGCGACGCCACGAAGCTCAAGCAGGTGATGATCAACATTCTCGGCAACGCGGTCAAGTTCACGCCGGAGGGCGGGACGGTCCGCTTTATGATCGAGGAGGGACCGCGCTATGACGGGCAGGCGACGCTCCGCTTTATCATCAGCGACACCGGCATCGGTATGAGCAAGGAGTTTCTGCCCCGGATTTTTGACGCCTTCAGCCAGGAGGACTCTTCCTCCACCAGCCGCTACGGTTCGACGGGCCTGGGCATGCCGATCACCAAGAGCATCGTGGAGCTCATGAACGGCCACATTGAGGTAGAAAGCGAAAAGGGCAAGGGCACTGTTTTTACGGTAACCGTTACGCTGGGCGAATCGGAGAGAAAGAATCTCCCAACCGAAGAGGATGATTTGGTTTCCAAGGATATGAGCGTTCTGGTGATCGACGACGACCGGATCGCTCTTGAACACGCGGAAATCATTCTCGGCCAGGTGGGCGTAAGCTGCGATACGGCGGAATCCGGCTGGGAGGGCGTGGACAAGGTCCGCATCCGTCACGGGCGGCGGGAGGACTATGATCTGATCCTGATCGACTGGAAAATGCCCGAAATGGACGGCGTCGAGACGACGCGGCATATCCGTGAGATCGTCGGTCATGATACGCCCATTATCATCCTTACGTCGTTTAACTGGGAGGAGATAGCGGATGAGGCCAAGGAGGCCGGCGTAGACACCTTCGTGTCAAAGCCGCTGTTTGCCGAGAACGTGATGGACGAGTTCAGGGAAGCCTTCCGCCGCAAGCATGAGGCGCTGGAAGAGAATACAGCGGATCTGAAGGGACGCAGGGTACTACTGGCGGAGGACGTGGCGGTGAACGCCGAGATCATGATGATGGTGCTGGCTATGCGGGAGATAGAGGTCGATCTTGCAGAAAACGGCAGGGTCGCCGTGGACCTGTTTGAAAGCCATGAGCCGGGCTATTACGACGCGATCCTGATGGATATGCGCATGCCGGAAATGGACGGGCTCGAGGCAACGCGCCATATCAGAGCCTCTGATCACGCCGACGCGAAAAGCATCCCGATCATCGCGCTCACTGCCAACGCTTTCGACGAGGACGTTCAGCGCAGTTTGCAGGCCGGGCTGAACGCGCATCTGAGCAAGCCCGTCGAGCCGGAGCTTTTGTTTGAGACGCTGGAAAAGCTGATAAAGTAAAAGTGTCAAGCGGCAGGTGTATTCAAATGCCGCCGGACAAGAAAACACAGCAAGAAAACACAAATGGCATTCTGTGCTTTTTCTTCGATCGTATGGGAGCGGATGGAAAGAGGATGGAAAGCAGCAGATACTGGCTTCCCTGTTCCATTAGTAATTATACTAATGGCGCACTTATATACTGTGGTCTCTCGAACCACAGTATGTGCGCTCTGCGAGGCAACGCCCGGACCGAGAAGGTCCGGGCGTTTTGCGTCGCTGCGCTCCATCCAGGGGACGTGCCCCTGCGAGCGCTTGCGCGCTCTACCCCCACCGCTTCCGCGGCTGTCTTCCGAGAAGAGAATATCCTTCACATATTTTTTGTTCCAAATTAACGCAAATGCGAAACAAAATGTTCCAAATGATATTGACTTACGGTTTTCTGCCTGCTACGATACTGTTATGAAACGACTTGTTCCTGTTCTGTTTGGAGGCTCTTATGCGCAAAAAAGATGAAAACCGTATGCAGGTTATACGAGACTGCATCGACAGTTATTACAGCGCCTACGGCGAGATACCCACCGTGCGTGACATTTCCGCAAACACCGGTATCGCCGTCACCACGGTCCATCGTTATCTGACGGCGCTGAAGGAATCCGGCGAGCTCGAATACAATGGTCGCCGCTCCATCATCACAAAGCGGATCAACATGGAATCGGCGCAGTATTCCATGCCGGTTCTCGGTTATGTGCGCTGCGGCCCCGGCGAGGAAGAGGAAGAAGCGGTCATCGAGTACATCCGCCTGCCGGAGAGCATGGTCGGCCGGGGCGAGTTCTTCGCCCTCATCGCCAAGGGCGAGTCCATGATCGACGTCGGTATTCATCCCGGTGACTATGTGATCATAAGAAAGCAGAACTACGCTGAGCCCGGGGAACTCATCGTTGCGCTGTACGAAGGACTGAACAATTTGAAACAGCTTGCCTATGACGATGACGAGCACCGATATGTTCTGCGGTCCTGCAATGAGGATAAGGAATCCTATCCCGACATTTCGTTCGAGGAGCTCACGATCCAGGGCGTGGCCGTGGGCGTCTATCACGGATTTTGATTTCGTTAATATGAGCAATTTCATCCGGCGGTGACAAGATTCGACAGTTTTCGCTCTTCCGTTTTGTTACACTATAGCTCAGCTTCGACTTACTTCGCGTGCTCCAATCTGGAAACGCGATTTCATCACAGAGCTCAAAAACGACCTGGTCATTTTTACCATATCGTTTTCGCCTGAGGCCCCTTTTGAGGACTCAGGCGATCCTGCCCCTGGACAAAACGATTGACCCATTTTGGGATAATCGTTTTTCAAGTCTTTCTAAAACCAAGAAAGAAAGAATGATGTTCAACCTGAAAGCCTATCCACCCATCGAGCGAAATGCGGACGGCTCTCTCATCCGCATGAAGCTTCGCCAGTCGTGGGCGGTCAAACGGATCATCCGGGAGCATTGCTGCAATCTTCAGGATGAACGGAACTGCCTTCTGCTGGATGACGGTGAAGAAGTCACTTGCCCACAGCTTCGCAACCGCTCGGTGTGCTGCACGTTTTTCCGAAACGTACTTCTGAAGCTCGCTGAGGCCGCCGGGCTGGAAGCGGAGATCTTCCATGAGGATAATGTGCGCCTCTGCGCCCGATGCGGAAAGCCATATATTGCCCATGGCAATCGAGCCAAATACTGCGACGAATGCAAGGTCATCACAAAGAAGGAACAGCAAGCGGAATACGCCCGCCGAAAGAGGGCGAGACGTCGAAAAATAGAGATTTGAACCCCGGGTGTATCAAGGCTTTCCGGACGCAGAGGTCGGGGTGCCCGCATACCTTGTACCACCTACCCCAAAAGAGGTAATTCAAATGAACCCACAGATCGAAGAATTGCGTGCCGAGCAGGAACAGATCCAACAGGAGATTGAGCAGCTCGAGCATCAGCAGGTGCTGATAGAAAACAAGATATCCTACTTCAAAGGCGCGGATCGCCGGAAGCGATCCCACCGTCTTATCACCCGCGGCGCGGCGGTGGAAAGTATCGTCCCCGCCGTGAAGGACATGGATCAGGTGGATTTCTATGAGCTCATGGAAAAGGTCCTGACCCACCCCGCCGTAATACCGCTCCTGCCCGGAGGCAATGAAGATGGCACTGTACCACTTCCACCTGACGCAGATCAAGCGCAGTGAGGGTAAGACCGCCATGGCCGCGGCAGCCTATCGCGCCGGGGAAAAGCTGCACAGCGATTACTACGGTTTTGACTATGACTACACCCGCAAGAGCGGCGTCGTGCATACGGAAATCATGCTGCCGCCTCATGCTCCAAGAGAGTATGCAGACCGAAAGACACTATGGGACGCCGTGGAGAAGGCTGAGCGCGGCAAGAAAGCTCAGCTCGCCCACAGCTTTGACATTGCCTTACAGACCGAGTTTTCGCTGGAAGAGAACATCGCCCTGGCGAGGCAATTTGTAGCGGAGCAGCTCGTCGCCCGGGGCATGATCGCCGACCTTGCGGTACATTTGCCGGACAAGGATGACGGCATTGACAATCCGCACTTCCATGTAATGTGTCCCATCCGACCTCTGAACCCGGACGGCTCTTGGGGTCTGAAGCAGCGCCGGGAATATGTACTGGACGAGCACGGCAACCGGATCGAGGATGAAAACGGCAACTACATATTCAACGCCGTGCCCACGACCAACTGGAGCCAGCCGGAGACGCTGGAGGAGATGCGCCGGGCCTGGGCGGAGATGTGTAATCGCCGGTTTGAAGCTAAGGGTTTCGATTGCAGGATCGACCACCGATCCTATGAGCGCCAGGGCATCAAGCAGGTGCCCACGACCCACGAGGGTCCCAACGTCCGCAAGATGGAGGCCAAGGGCATTGAAACAGAAAAAGGCAAGCTGAACCGTTGGATCCGCAATGTCAATCGCTCGTTTGCCAACCTCAAAGCAAGGCTCGCGGCGCTGCTGGAGGCGCTCGACGCCATCATAGAGGAACAACGTAAGGCGCGGGCAAAGTTCGAGGCCGAAAATATCGCCACGCTGCTGAACACCTATTACCGCCGCCGCAATGCCGGGGCATACAGCTCCAGAGCCCGCGCGAACAATCTGCAGGAGCAGATCGACACCTTTGAATACCTGCAGGCCAAGGGCATCAATACGCTGGACGATCTGAAAGACGCCGTCCAACAGCTGGGTGACCGTGTCACCGATAAGCAGACGACGATCCGGGACAGGCAGAACCGGATCAAGGAGATCGACGACCTCCTGACCTGCGTTGAGAACTATAAGCGGCTAAAGCCCCTGTTCGATGAGATGAACAGGATCCGATGGAAGAAAAAGCGCGAGCAGTTCCGGCAGGACCATGATGGCGAGCTCAAGCTGTTCTACCTCGCCCGCAGGAAGCTGAATGAGGCGCGGCAGGGAGACGAACCCCTTCCCCTCGCGGCAATGAAAAAGGAACGGACTGCGCTGATAGAGAAAAATAAGAGCGATTACGCCTCTTTGAAAGACGAGCGTACCGAGTTTCTCAAGCTGCAGAAGATCAAGGCCCATCTGGAATCCGCGCTGCGATCCGAACCCGAGCGCAGCCGGGAGCCGGATCGATGAACACGATAGACGGAGGAATGATCTGTTATGGACGAACAGTTTGAATATGAATTGGTTGAAGGCGATGCCCCAGCCGATTATGGGACACCTCCCGAGAGTTTTCTAAGGGAATGTGAGGAATACTGGGCCAACACCATGAAGCCCTTTCATAAGACCATAGAACGGAAGATCGGCAACACCACCTACGTCATCGAGACAGAGTTTGCCGGCCGGGAGAGTCTTGCCGACAAGCTCCGGCGAATGATGATGGGAGACGATGAAAAATGATGGTGACAAACCACGGTGATTATGTTAAGCTCGACGCAGGCACTACGATACTGTCAGCTGACCAACCCGAAAAGGAGGATAATATGTTGGATCAGCAAACAATCACCGTCCTGTACTGCCGCCTCAGCAACGAGGACGCTTTGGACGGCGAGAGCAATAGTATCGCAAATCAGCGGAGTATACTTCAAGCATACGCAGACAGTCATGGGTTCACCAACACCCGCACGTTCATCGATGACGGCTACACCGGCACGAATTTCAACCGCCCTGGCATACAGGAAGCGCTGTCGCTGGTAGAGCAGGGGCTTGTATCCACCTTCATTGTCAAGGATATGAGCCGCTTCGGACGCGATTACCTGCAGGTGGGTCAGTACACGGAGCTCATCTTCCCCAGCTACGACGTTCGGTTCATCGCTATCAACGACGGCGTAGACAGCGCCTATGGCGACAACGACTTCACCCCGTTCCGGAACCTGTTCAACGACTTCTATGCCAAAGACACCAGCAAGAAGGTGCGGGCCGTCTTCCGGGCGAAGGCGGCGAGGGGCGAACACCTCAGCGGCCCTCCCTATGGGTATATGGACGATCCCGACCAGCATGGACATTGGATCATCGACCCGGAGGCTGCGAAGGTCGTGAAGCGCATCTTTGACCTAGCGATCGACGGGAAAGGGCCGGATCGTATCGCCCGGATCCTGGAGGATGATCACGTTCCGACTACCAAGGCCCTGTATGCGGCAAGGAAAGGAAAGCCTCTTCCGGAGCGCCCCTATCATTGGGCTGAGCAGTCTATCGTGGATATACTGGAGCGTCAGGAGTACACCGGCTGCACATGCAGCTTCAAGACCTATTCCCGGTCCTATAAGCTCAAGAAGCGGATCCCGAACAAGCCGGAAGATATGATCGTTTTCCCGAACACGCAGGAGGCCATCGTTCCGCAGGCGCAGTGGGATCGTGTGCAGGAGCTTCGGAAGAACAAGCGCCGTATGACCAAGGCTGACCGCCAGGGACTCTTCTCCGGCCTGCTGTTCTGTGCAGACTGCGGCGGCAAGCTCCATTTTGCTACCTGCAAGAGCTTTGAGGGGAAACAGGATCACTACATCTGCTCTCATTATAAGAGCGGACGCGGTACCTGTTCCGCCCACTACATCCGGGAGGATGTTCTGCGGGAGATCGTCCTTGAACGCATCCAGGCCATCAACCTGTATATCCACGACGATGTCAACGGATTCCAGGAAGAGTGGCTGCAGAACCGCCGTGAGGATCATCAGCGGAACATCCGCGAGGATAAGAAGCGGCTGACCCAGGCCAGGAAGCGCTTTGATGAACTCGATGTGCTCATCACCCGGGGATACGAGGATGCCGTACTCGGAAACCTGAGCATGGAGCGTTACAAGAAGATGGCCGAGGGGTACGAGGCAGAGCAGGATCGTCTGAGACTGGAGATCATCGCGCTGGAGGAATGGGTCAACCAGCAGGTAGAGATGAACGACGACCTGGATCGCTTCATCGCCCTGGTGGAGAAGTATGAGGAGATCATTGAACTGACGCCCTCTATCGTGAACGAGTATGTGCAGAAGATCGTGGTCCATGCCCCGGACAAGTCCAGCGGCAAGCGCAGACAGCGCGTTCAGATCTTCTTCAACTTCCTAGGCGAGTTCAACCTCCCCACCCTGAACGAACCCGTGATCATTGAAAACACCCCGAAAAACAGAAAGACCACATGACCATAATGGTCACACGATCTTTCTGCGGGCAAATAGTTACTTATCACTATTAACCCTTGATTTTCCGAGGTTTTTTGCATGTTCGTTGGTCTCGATCAGCGCTTGCTGAACTGCGGCGCTCTACGGGCTGCCTTGAGACCGTATTTCTTACGCTCTTTCATTCTCGGGTCACGGGTCAGGAGACCGGCGGCCTTGAGTGCGGGACGATAGCTCTCATCGAGGACGACGAGGGCACGGGCGATGCCGTGACGGATGGCGCCGGCCTGGCCGGACACGCCGCCGCCCTTGACGGTGGCTTCGACGTCGACCTTGCTCACCGTGTTGGTGGTGACCAGAGGCTGACGGACGATGAGCTTCAGGGTCTCGAGACCGAAGTAATCGTCGATCTCACGGCCGTTGACGGTGATGACGCCGCTGCCGTTGGGAATGAGGTGAACGCGGGCCACGGAGGACTTCCGGCGGCCGGTGCCGTACATATAGGGCTTCTTGGTCTTATAGGTTGCCATATTCGTTTACCTCCTTAGAAATCCCAGACTTCGGGCTTCTGGGCGGCGTGGGTGTGCTCAGAGCCGGCGAAGATGCGAAGACGCTTGAGCTGCCACTGGGCGATGGTGTTCTTCTGCAGCATGCCGCGGACGGCAAGACGCATGGCCAGATCGGGCTTCTTCTCCATCAGGGTCTTGTACTGGGTTTCCTTCAGTCCGCCGGGATAACCGGAGTGGGTACGATAGTACTTCTGCTCCAGCTTCTTGCCGGTGAGGACGGCGTCCTTGGCGTTGATGA
>Ga0310695_10005533_pt1 | contig 21949 bp, 22 predicted proteins | sample RumenRJG_04DNA_FD_203882 | JGI IMG/M metagenome (GOLD analysis project Ga0310695, IMG submission 203882) | Bovine rumen microbial communities from Lethbridge, Alberta, Canada - RJG_04 (v2) (version 2) | ecosystem: Host-associated > Mammals > Digestive system > Stomach > Rumen | place: Canada...
CCCTTGCAAAAGCGCCGGGAAACCTGTACACTGTTGCCATCACGAAAAACAGGAGACGGCCATGACACGCAACTTCAAGCTCACGCTCTGCTATGACGGGACGCGCTACCGCGGCTGGCAGCGCCAGGGCAACACGGACAACACCATCCAGGCAAAGACGGAGGCGCTGCTGACGCGCATGCTCGCCCAGCCGGTGGAGATTGCCGCCTCCGGGCGCACGGACGCGGGCGTCCATGCCCGGCGGCAGGTCTGCTCCTTCAAGGCGGATACGGGCAGCGATGTTGGTTTTATGTTAACTGAATTACGTACACATCTCCCGGAGGATATCGGGGCCGTCGCGCTGGAGGAGGCGCCGCCCAGGTTTCACGCAAGGCTCAACTGTCTGGAGAAGACCTATGTCTACCGCGTGTGGAACAGCGACGAGCCAAACGTCTTCGAGCGGCGCTGGCTGTATTTCTTCACCGCCCCGCTGGATCTCGACGCCATGCGCGCCGCAGCGGCGCTGCTTCTCGGGGAGCACGACTTCTCCGCCTACTGCGCAAACAGGCACATGAAAAAAAGCGCCGTGCGGCGGCTCGACCGTATCGAGATCGAGCGTCTCGGCGGCGAGGTGCGCCTGAGCTTCACCGGCAGCGGCTTTCTATATAATATGGTGCGCATCCTGACGGGAACGCTGCTGGAGGTCGGAAGCGGGCAGCGCAGCGCGGAGAGTGTGAAAACAGCGCTTTTGAGTCTTGACCGCGATCAGGCGGGCTTCACCGCCCCGGCCCAGGGGCTCATTCTGTGGGATGTGGGGTACTGAGAATTCCGATTTTTTGCACAAAACAGGATTGACAGATTTGTAGAATCCTGCTAAAATGGGGCATCTCAATTGGATATACTGAGTTTATCCGAAGCAAGATATCGACCGCCCTTCGGGGCCAAGGCCATACGGACAGCCGGGTCGGATGCCGAAGAACCGCGGAAGGCGGCGGCAACTTCTGTTGCCTTATTGATTGAGTTAAAAGCTCAAATTTTATGGTTTTGTAAAAGCATACAAATCTGTGAAATGGTCAATAAGAGTAGTAAAAGTGTTCTTTGCTATATAGACTCTTAAAATCCATTGGGCCGTTCCCCGTCACGCGGGGGACTCTATGTGCGCGTATGCGCATATACGGCTTTACAGCAGCTATGCTTTTGCATGGCTGCTTTTTTGATTCGTTTGGGGGACAGGATATGAAAAAAATCGTAGAAATCAAGAACATTTCGAAATCCTTTGGCGGCGAGGTTGTGCTGGACAACATCAACCTTGACATCTATGACAATGAGTTTATCACCCTGCTGGGCCCCTCCGGCTGCGGCAAGACGACGCTGCTGCGCATCATCGGCGGCTTTGAGACCCCGGACAAGGGCGACGTCATTTTCATGGGTGAGAATATCAACAGCCTGCCCCCCTATAAACGCAACGTCAACACCGTATTCCAGCGCTACGCCCTGTTCCCGCACCTGAACGTGTTTGAAAACGTGGCCTTCTCCCTGCGGGAAAAGAAGGTGCCCAAGGACGAGATCCAGAAGGCCGTGACCGAGATGCTGTCCCTTGTGGCGCTCAAGGGCTTTGAAAAGCGCGCCGTGACCAGTCTCTCCGGCGGTCAGCAGCAGCGCGTCGCCATCGCCCGCGCCCTGGTCAACCAGCCGAAGGTGCTGCTGCTGGACGAGCCGCTGTCCGCCCTCGACCTCAAGCTCAGAAAGGACATGCAGGTGGAGCTCAAAAACATCCAGAAGGCCACCGGCATCACCTTCGTCTTCGTCACCCACGACCAGGAGGAAGCCCTTTCCATGTCCGACACCGTGGTTGTCATGACCGAGGGACACATCCAGCAGATTGGCACTCCCGTGGATATTTACAACGAGCCGCAAAACGCCTTTGTCGCCGACTTCATCGGCGAGAGCAACATCCTGGACGGCGTGATGCTGGAGGACTACAAGGTCCGCTTCTCCGGCCACACGTTCCAGTGTCTGGACAAGGACTTCGCTGCGCGCGAGGCGGTGGACGTGGTAGTCCGTCCCGAGGACGTGGACATCGTGCCCGAGGCGAAGGGCCATCTGCGCGGCGTCGTGACCTCGGTCACCTTCCTCGGTGTGCACTATGAGATCATTGTGGACATCGGCGGCTTCAAGTGGATGATCCAGACCACCGACTTTCACGATGTAGACGAGCATATCGGGCTCTTCATCGAGCCGGACGCCATCCACGTCATGAAAAAGTCCAAGTTCTCCGGCATGTTCGGCGACTACTCCAGCTTCTCCGACGAGATGGACAAGATCGGCGAGGTCGACCTGGAGGAGCTTGAAGAACTTGAGGCGGAAAGTGAGTCCGGGAAATGAACAACAAAACCCGCAGACTGATCCAGCGCATGACGCTGACGCCCTACTCGATCTGGGCGGTGCTGTTCATCGTGGTGCCGCTGTTCTTTGTGGCCTACTACGCCTTCACCGACCAGAACTATCACTTCACCTTCTCCAACATCTCCCGCTTTTTTACCGCCACCTCCGTGGTGGATAACGGGGAGACCACGAAGGAAGTGCACACCTACCTTGTGATCTTCCTGCGCTCGCTGAAGCTCGCGGTCATCTCCACGGCGTTCTGCCTGCTGATGGGCTACCCCCTCGCCTACATCATGGCCCGGGCAAAGCCCCGCACCCAGAGCATCCTGCTGACCCTCATCATGATCCCCATGTGGATGAATTTTCTGATCCGCACCTACGCTTGGATGACCATCCTGCAAGACACCGGCATCCTCAACAGCTTCCTCGCCGCCCTGCACCTCGGCCGCATCCACATCATCGGCACCGAGTCCGCGGTCGTGATCGGCATGGTCTACGACTACTTCCCCTATATGGTGCTGCCCATCTACTCCATCATGGCGAAGCTGGACGTGAAGCTTCTTGAGGCCGCAAGCGATCTCGGCTGCCCGGGTGTGAGCGTGCTGCGCCGCGTGGTCTGGCCGCTGAGCATTCCGGGCGTCCTGTCCGGGATCAACATGGTGCTCATCCCCTCCATCAGCACCTTCTACATCTCCCAGAAGCTCGGCAACGGCAAGTTCTTCCTGATCGGCGACGCGATCGAGGGCCAGTACACCGCCAACAACCTGCATTTCGCCGCCGCCATCGCCTTCATTCTGATGCTGGTCCTGCTGGTCTTCATGGCGCTGCTGCAGAAGCTCGCCAACCGCAAGATCGTCGCGGCGTAAGGAGGGCAGAAAAATGAAACGTGCATCGAGAATCTACACCGCCATCATCATGGTCTTCCTCTTCGCGCCCATTGCGATCCTGCTGGTCTTCTCCTTCAACGAGGCGAAAAGCCTCTCGGTCTTCTCCGGCTTCTCCCTCAAGTGGTACCGCGAGCTCTTCCGTGATTCCGAAACCCTCAAGGCCGTGGGCAACACCCTGATCCTTGCGGTCTCGGCGTCTCTCATCTCCACCGTCATGGGCACGGCCGCCGCCGTCGGCATCAACAAGCTGCGCAGCAAGGCCCTGCGCACCGCGATGGACAGCGTCACCAATATCCCCATGATCAATCCCGACATCATCACCGGCATCTCCCTGATGCTCATGTTCGTGTTTGTAGGCCGCCTCTTCGGCGCGGCGACAAGCCTGAGCTTCTGGACCATGCTCATCTCCCACATCACCTTCTGCCTGCCCTATGTGATCCTGCAGGTGCTGCCGAAGCTGCAGCAGATGGACAAAGCTCTGCCGGAGGCGGCAATGGATCTGGGCTGCACCCCGCTCAAAGCCTTCTTCAAGGCGGAGCTGCCCGAGATCATGCCCGGCGTCATCACCGGCCTCATCATGGCCTTCACCATGTCGCTGGACGACTTTGTCATCAGCTACTTTACCGCGGGCAACGGCTTCCAGACCCTGCCCATCCGCATCTACAACATGACCAAGAAAACCGTCACCCCGAAGATGTACGCCCTTGCGACCATCATCTTCTTCGTGATCCTGGCGCTGCTGCTTATCTCCAACCTCTATGACGACGAGACGGCTCAGAAGCGCCGGGAAGCCAAAAAACGCAAAAAAACAGCCAAGGAGGCAAAATCATGAAAAGATCCATCTCTCTCCTGCTGGCAGCGATGCTGCTGTGCTCCATCCTTCTCGCCGGCTGCGGCAGCGGCGGCAGCAGCTCCTCCGGCAAGGCCCTGACGCTGAACGTCTACAACTGGGGCGAATATATCTCCGACGGTTCCGAGGATTCCTTCGACACCATCCGTGAGTTTGAGAAATGGTACGAGGAGACCTACAACCAGAAGGTCAAGGTCAACTACACCACCTTCGCCAGCAACGAGGATATGTACGCCAAGCTCTCCAGCGGCGCTGTGAGCTTTGATATCGTCATCCCCTCCGACTATATGATCGCGCGCATGGCCGAGAACAACATGCTGCTCGAGCTGGATTTCAAGAACATCCCCAACTATGAGAACATCAACGAGAGCTTCCGCGGCCTCTACTACGACCCCGACAACAAGTACACCGTGCCCTACACCTACGGCATGGTGGGCGTGATCTACAACGCCAACGCCGTCGATGAGGCCGACGCCAAGGGCTGGGAGCTTCCCTGGAACGAGAAGTACAAGGGCAACATCCTGCAGTTCAACAACTCCCGTGACGCCTTCGGCACCGCTCAGTACAAGCTGGGTCTGGACGTCAACGACACCGACCACATGAACTGGGACGCCGCCCTGGCAGAGCTCAAGAAGCAGGCTCCGCTGGTCAAGAGCTACGTGATGGACGAAATCTACAACATGATGGAATCCGGCGAGGCCGCCGTCGGCGTCTACTACGCGGGCGACTACTTCACCATGCTCGACGCCCAGGCCGAGAACGTGGATCTCAAGTTCTACTACCCCGAGCGCACCAACTACTTCGTGGACGCCATGTGCATCCCCTCCTGCTGCCAGAACAAGGAGCTCGCCGAGCGCTTCATCAACTACATGCTCTCTCCCGAGCCCGCCATCGCCAATGCCGAGTTCATCTACTACGCCTCCCCCAACTCCGCCGTCTACACCGACGAGGGCTATATCGACGAGATGGGCGAGGAGGCCATGGAGATCCTCTACCCCGACGTGGAGAACTTCAGCAAGCTCTATAACGAGTACGCCTACCGCGGTCTGGATCAGGCGACTCTCGATTATGTAAACTCCCTGTGGGAGACCCTGAAGATCAACTGATACTGTTTTTCCATAAAACAGTGTGTTTTATGGAAAAGGCATCGCGCTTTAGGCGCGCTGCCAGTTTTGCGCCAGACGGCGCAAAACATGTCTCATACAATCTTCTACGCGCCTGCGGCGCTATAAAATGCTTTCATAGCATTTTATAGAAGATTAGTATGATCTGCAGCAGAACGCGCCCCGCTTCATGTGAAGCGGGGCGTTTGCTTATGTTGTTTTCATAATTATGTTAACGCATTTTTGTTAACATAATTAATTAAAGCTGTCCGCGTTGGTTTTCAGCAGTCTCTCCACACTCTCGCGCAGGGCGCTGTGTTCCGGCTGCGTGAGATCGGGGTCGGACGCGAGCAGCAGCGTCGCCTCCTGCTGGGCCTTCTGCATCACGTTCACATCCGCGCCGAGATCGGCCACGTGCATCTCCGGCAGGCCGTGCTGGCGGGAGCCGAAGAAATCGCCCGGCCCGCGCAGGCGCAGATCCTCCTCGGAGATCTTGAAGCCGTCGTTGGTCTTGGTCATGATGGCAAGGCGCGCGCGGTTTTCCTCCCCGTCGTTGTCGGACACGAGGATGCACCAGCTCTTGTGCTGTCCGCGCCCGACGCGCCCGCGAAGCTGGTGGAGCTGGCTGAGGCCGAAGCGCTCGGCGTTCTCCACGATGATGAGCGCCGCGTTGGGCACGTCCACGCCCACCTCGATCACCGTGGTGGCGACGAGGATGTCCGTCTCCCCCGCGACCATGGAGGCCATGACCGCGTCCTTGTCCTTCGCCTTCATCTTGCCGTGCACACACGCGACACGCAGATCGGGAAACTCCCGCTGCAGCTCCTGCGCGTGTTCCTCGGCACTCTTGAGCTTCTGGGGCAGCTCGTCGTTTTCCTCCACCATCGGACAGACTACGAAGACCTGCCGCCCCTCCCCCACGAGCTTTCGGATAAAGCCGTTGAGGCGGGTGCGGTAGCTCTCATCCACCGCGAAGGTGTCCACCTTTTGCCTGCCCGGCGGCAGCTCGTCGATGATCGAAACGTCGAGATCGCCGTAGATGATGAGCGCCAGGGTGCGCGGGATGGGCGTGGCCGACATGACCAGCACGTGGGGCTTCTGCCCCTTGCCGATCAGGGCCGAGCGCTGTCCGACGCCGAAGCGGTGCTGCTCGTCCGTGACGACGAGGGCGAGCTTTTCGTATTCCACGTCCGCGCTGAAGAGGGCATGGGTGCCGATGATGAGGTCAAGCTCCCCGTTTTTCAGCTGCTCGCGCACAAGGCGCTTTTCCTTTGCCGTCATGGAACCGGTGAGCTTGCCGATCTTGAGCCCCAGGGGGCCGAGCAGCTCGGTGAGCGTGTGGGTATGCTGCTCCGCGAGGATCTCTGTCGGCGCCATGAAGGCGGACATATAGCCGTTTTCGGCACAGTGCCAGATGAGCGCCGCCGCGACCAGGGTCTTGCCGCTGCCCACGTCGCCCTGCACCAGGCGGTTCATCACCGCCCCGGAGTCCATGTCGCGCATGGCCTCCTCCACCGCGCGCCGCTGCGCTCCCGTAGGGGCAAAGGGCAGCGCCGCCCAGAAGCGGGAGAGATCGGACGCCGCCATACGCACGCCCGCCTCGCGGCTCCGCTCGCCCCGCATGCGCCCGAGGGCGCATGCGAGGACAAAAAGCTCCTCAAAAATGAGCCTGCGGCGGGCAAGCTCCAGGGCCTCAAAGTCCGCCGGGAAGTGGATGTTCTCAAAGGCGTAGCCCGTCTGCGAAAGCTGATTGCGCTCCCGCACGGAGTGGGGCAGGATATCCGGCAGCTCCCCGAGGCAGGCGTCCAGCCCCTGGCGCACCGCCTGGAGCATGACGCGCTGGCTGAGTCCCGCCGCCACGCGGTACACGGGGATGATGCGCCCCGTGACCTTATGCTCCCCCTCCGCCTTCTCGGCGATGGGGTTTACCATGCTGCGGCGCGGCCCGGCGGCTTCCACCTTGCCGAAGAAGATATAGGTCTCGCCCCGGTGAAGGTTATCCTTGGCGTAGGGCATGTTGAAGTAGGTGATATCCAGCACGCCGCTGTCGTCCACCGCCCGCAGCTTCACGAGATCGAGCCCCCGGCGCACACGGGTCAGGCGCGGCGTGTCGGCCACCATGGCCTCGACGCAGACGCTCTCCCCGTCGCAGGTGAGGGCGATGGGCTTTACCTCGCTGCGATCCTCGTATTTCCGGGGAAAAAAAGAAACAAGGTCACGCAGAGAAAAGACGCCGAGCTTATTGAGCGCCTGCGCCTTTTTCTCTCCTATGCCCTTGATGTATCGAACGTCGGTATTCAGATCCGTCATGCTTTACTCCACATAGCGAAGCGTGTAGTCGGAATTGGTCAGGGTGAACTTCTCGATCAGGCCCTTGGTGCAGATGATCTCATTGTCGTTGTTGATGAGCACCATGTCGAACTTGTTGTCCTTCGTGCCGTACTGGCGCCAGTAGTTGAGCGATTTGGTCTGGCCGAGGACAAACATGGCGGTGGAAAGGCAGTCTGCGGTGGTGCCGTCGTCACACACGATGGTGACGGACTTGAGGGTGTTGTTGTTGGGCCGGCCCGATTCGGGGTTAATGAGGTGGTGGTAGGTCTTGCCGTTCTGGATGAAGAAGCGCTGGTACGTGCCGGAGGTGACCACGGCGGTCTCCCCCACGGACAGGACGCCCACGTAGCTTGCGGTGTTGTTCGGATCCTGCACAGCCACGTTCCAGAGCGAGCCGTCCGGCTTGAGGCCGAGGGTCTGGACGTTGCCGCCCAGGGAGACGATGCCGCTGGTCACGCCCACATTGCGCATGGAGCGGATGGCGTTTTCCGCCGCGCAGCCCTTTGCCACCGCGCCGAAGCTGATCTCCGTCCCCGCGGGGAAGGACACCGCGTAGGAACCGGAGCTCGGGAAGCTGGTGAGCGTCATCTTGTCGAAGGCCTTGAGGGCGAGATACGGCCAGATCTCCTCATCCGTCGGGACGTAGTAGCGCCCGCTGTCAAAGCCCCAGAGCTTGATGACGGGATAGATGGTCAGATCCAGGGCGCCGCCGCTCTTTTTATAGATGTCATAGGCGGTGGAGAGCATGGTCGCCACCTGACCGGATATGGAGACGTTGCCGCCGTTTGCGTGGTTGATGGCGTAGGTGGTGCTGGTCTCGATATCGGGGTCGAGCATGTCGTTCATGGACTGGATGACGCCCTGGGCGGCGGTGAGGCCGCGTTCGGCGTTTTTGCCGTAGGCCGTGAGGGTCATGATCGTGTCCATGGCGAAGACCTGCCGCTGGCTCATTTTCGTCTCCCCGCAGGCGGCGAGGGGCAAAACCATAACGAGGCAGAGGCAGACGAGCAGGAATCTTTTTATTACAGAGCGCTTTTTCATAAGTGCTTCCCTTTCCGTGTGTCGAAAAGTTTTCCCGGCAAAGTACAAATCTGTACTTGCCATCCGATGGAAAGTTTGCTATAATACCGGATGTTCCCGTGAAGGGGCCGGATTGGGGTATAGATGATTATATCAGAATTCGCGCTTCTTGTAAATACGGGCAATATGCGGCTGTAGCTCAGCTGGATAGAGTGCCAGACTCCGACTCTGGAGGTCGTGGGTTCGAATCCCGTCAGCCGTACCATTTCGAGTGTTCATAACGGATTTGGGTTATGAACACTCGAATTCTTTTTTCCATCGGTATATTCGGTTTCCTTTTATGTACGGAGCGGGCTTGATGCCTGCTCCTTTTGCTTACGCTGTGACTGGGCTGCGAAGATACTCCACGCTCACGCCCTGCCGGGTGTCGGCTCTGTAATTTTGCGTGAACACATTGTCCGGGAGGACGATATATCCTACGAACCGGTAATGGATCACCACACGCTGGGTGCGGTTTCTGCCTGTGCCTTCGGTCTCATACACGTCGATCCGGTCGATCAGCTCCCGGAGGAGTGGTGCAGTCAGCGTCTCCATCTGCATGAACTTCCGAACTGCTGCGAGAAAACGATCTCTGCCAAGCTCACGGGCACCCATTTCTGTAAGCTGTCTGCGCAGGCCGGCGATCTTGCTCTTGAGCTCCATACGCTCCACCTCGTACCTGTGGCTCAGCTGCATGAAAAACTCATCCGTGACCTTGCCGGCGGCGTTGTCCTCATAGACCTTCTCATACAGCTTCAAAACGGTCTCACTTCGGGAGACCGATTTTTGAAGATCGTCCTCGAGCTGTTTCTTTTCCGCCAGCATGTCTTTCTGTGTCTTCTGCGCCAGCAGCTCAGCAAAGCCTTCCTCATCTGCTCTCAGGCATTCCCCGATCTGCCGCAACTCCAGCTTTACAATCTGCTCCACAGCATCCGCCCGGATATAATGGCGCGTCTTGCAGGTGCCGCGGTAGTCCTTTTCGTAATTGGAGCAGCTGAAAAAATGGATATTCTTGTTGCGGGCATTGGTTCCGTACCACAGCTTCTTACCGCAGTCAGCGCAGTAGAGAAGATCGGAAAACATGTTCTTCTCACCGTTTTCAGGCTTGGGAGCCCTGCGTCTGGTATTTCCAATCAGCTTCTGCACCTGCTCAAATGATTCTCGGTCGATGATCGGCTCATGCACGTCCTTGAAAACAGCCCAGTTTTCCACAGGATTCTCCAAGCGTGCTTTATTCTTGAAGGACTTGGAGTAGGTCTTGAAGTTGATCACATCCCCGCAGTATTCCTGCTGTGTAAGAATCTTGGTAACTGTCGTTTTGCACCACTTATACGGGTTTGTCTGCGTTTTCTTTCCTCCGCGGTCAAGCCCCTGACTCTGCCAATATGCCATGGGAACCATGATTCTTTCTTCCTGTAGGACACGTGCAATCGCTTCATTGCCCTTTCCTTCCAGACACATACGGAAGATGCGCCGTACCACCTCTGCTGCCTCCGGGTCGATAATCCATTTCTTCTTGTTCTCCGGCGCTTTGCGGTATCCATAGGGCGGCTGCGAAAGCGGCTCACCGAGATTCCCACGGATGCGGTGAGCGGAACGCACCTTTCGGCTTATGTCGCGCGCATACATCTCGTTCATCACGTTCCGGAACGGTGCCAGCTCGTTTTCGCCCTCGTCGCTGTCCACCATGTCATTGACTGCGATGAAGCGGACGTTTCGATCCGGGAAATAGCTGTCGGTATAGTTACCGACGGAAACATAGTCTCTGCCCAGACGAGACAGATCCTTGACCATGACCACAGTCACATAGCCCATGTCGATGTCGTCCAGCATGGCCTGAAAGCCGGGGCGGTTGAAATTGGTACCGGTATACCCGTCATCCACATAGAACTTGGTGTTACCCAGTCCCAATTCCTTAGCTTTCTGGTTTAGGAGCCTCTTTTGATTTGCTACGGAATTGCTGTCGCCGTCGGTCCCGTCGTCTCTGGAGAGACGGCAGTACAAGGCGGTAATGCCTGTCTGTTCTTTTTTCTTTTTCGGCTGCATGTCAATCCTCCTCTCCGGCAGCCGAACACACATATTCCGTGGAAAGCTTATCATCTTCTGTCAAATACATCAAATCTATCATGTCGCCGGAGATGATATGCTCAACTGCATGTCGAACGGATCGCCCCTCATTGCGCGGCTCAAATATAGCACCAACGGTATATATGACACCATTGATGCAGTATTCATGCTCGCCCTGGATCACCCCGACAACCCATCCCAGGCCTTTCATCTCTCCATCGCCGTCCTTTTCCTGTAGCGCGTCTCGCACATCTTCACGATTTCTTCTTCTATCTGTGCATTGGTATAGCTTGTTGGGAAGTATTTGCGGATGCGGTCCACAGGGATTCTCAGCCGCTCCTTTTGATTGGCCTTTTCGTTACACATGAGCGCGACGATGGAATCCTGCGTGAGTTTTCCGGCTGCACTTTCCGCTTTCAGCTGAAAAGCCTGGCTGACCGAGGGCGTGCAATCATTGGCTTCCATGGCCTCTATAAGCCAGAGCTGTTCCTGCTTGGACAGATATGAAAGATACACCGCCGGTGTCAGCGCGATCTTCCCTTCATCCACACGACTCAACAATTCTGGTAGTAAGTACGTCAGACGAATATAACGTTGGACCTGTCGCCCGCTTTCCGTCTCGCTTACCTGTTCGGCGCTCTCTGACTTTCCGACAACTTGTCGGGAAGTAAGGCCGTTGCGCTGTCCCTGTTGCTTCAATGCCTCCAGCTTCAACCTGTAGGCGAAGGCTTTTTCGCTGGGCAGCAGATGCTCCCGCTGGAGATTGCTGTCCACCATTTTTATAACGGATTCCGCACGATCCATTTCCGCAACAAAGGCGGGCACTGTTTTCAGTCCCGCCTTTTCCGCAGCATGCATACGTCTGTGACCTGAGATTACTTCATACTCGCCGGGGCTACCGTCTATGGGCCTGACCAGCAGCGGCGTCATGATCCCATTTATCCGGATGCTCTCAATGAGTGCTTCCATTTCCTCATCATCCTGCACCTTATATGGATGATGGGGAAATGGTTTAAGTTTACATAATTCAAGATTCTTGAGCTGTACAGTCATCAAGTAATCCCTCCTTTTCCATTTTCTGCGGAACAATAACCGCATCCTCAATTTTCAATATCGCGTTCTCCAGCATGCGGACACTCTCGTCATACCGCTGGGTGTCGACTACATTCAGTACATGTGCTTTTGCGGCAATCTGATTCAGGCTTCTCCCGACATGATAAATCTGCTGCATCATAGCATGGTAGTCCGGCGGCGGAGCTTTGCGCGGGATATAGCCCATGATCAGGTGCCGGAGATAGGCTGACTGTGACAGTCTGCATTTCTTCGCATTGCGGGAAAGCGCTTCGGCCTCTTTCTCATTCAGCCAAAGCTGGATATGGACATCTCTTTTTCTCACATCACTCCTCCTTCAAAAATGGGGTTGCAGGGGTCATCCCTTGCCTTTTGCCTTTGTGGAATCACAAAGGCGATGCTCGCTGGTATAGTGCAGACTTATTCTCCTCCTTCCAGACTAGCTGATCCGAGCTTGGCATAGCCGTCCTTCCCAGGCACATAGCTCAACCGGTAACGTGCTCCGACTTCCAGATCGAAGAAGCCCTTGCTCCGCTGCCACCAGAACACCGGCGTCAGGATTTTTCTACCATCCGAAAGAACAAAGAACAGGCGCACCATCCGATTACGTGCCTCGGCTTTCAGAATCAGCGTAGCCTCGACATCCCCAGGCTCGGTCATGATCGCGTAATCACCGGTGTCGATTTCCCGTTCCCGCAGCTCCGCCCGGCTGTAGATCCGATTTTCAAATTGCATGGTTTCCCTCCCTTCTCCTATAATATGTACCTCTTTTCAGCTGGTAAGAGTACATAGTTAGTTATATACTTATACAAGTTCTGAGAAAGCAAAAAAGAACGCAGTATCCCCCATAACACGATGATATGTAATGGGAATACTGCGCTCTTTGGGGAGAAAAAACTCCCCTCATCTATTAGCTGAAAAAAACATCGAATTCGTAGGTGCTTTTTGAAAAACAGTCGAAAAAAGATTCAGGCGACATCCTCGTCGCCCGAACCTTGTACAAGTTCCCGCTTCTGCTCTTTATCCTCGTCCCGCCGCTTTTGTCCGTTTCTCGTCAGAACCGGCAGATAGTCATAGACAGATCGGCACCGGAAGTCCGATAAGCAGATATCCTGCGCCTCCAATGTATGCCGGAGCCTTGACAAGGCACTCTTTATCTGCCCTCTGACGGCGCTTTCCGATACGCCCTCGCGCCGGGCTATCTCGGTGAAAGACAGGCCCTTGTAGAAGTGGAGCAGCAGTCTGCGTCTCGCGGATGTGCTCAGTTCTGCCAGGGCTTTGTTGAGAGCTTTATGCGCCTCATGCTGAAAAAAGACCTTTTCCGCCGACTGATTATGCGCCTGCGTGACAGCATAAATCGGGTCACATGTCGCGCCGCCCTTATCATAGGGCTGCCGTTCTTCCACATCAAAGGCATGCTCGGTAGTGCCGTACTGATATTCCCGGTCACGATACCGTTTATGCTCCCTGGCGTTTTCTGTGAGGAACTCCCGGACTTCACCGGAAACTGAAATCCCGGAATAGGTGTCATAGGTTTCTCTGGTTTTCATACACGACCTCCAGTTGATAGTGTTGGCTATGTACTGGAAGTCCGGGAACGGAAAGAGCAAGGATACGAAGCTTTTGTCGGGCATTTGAACTTGCGAAGGAATTATATCACAATGAGGACATGGTGACCAGTATCTTTTTTGAGCTGTTTCTTTGCAGTAGAAAGTGATCGATTGTGCTCAAAAGTCCGCGGCTGAAGACCATTCTGGGATTCTGCAGGATATTGCAATTTAAAAAAGGGTTTTGAAGATTTACGTCGTATAAGAGTAATAGCGTCATATTTTAGCGATGTTATCCGTGTCAACCCCGATATTTTTATTGAAGGAGTGAGCAGGATGTTCTTCAACAACGTAGAGAATCATGCCAAGTCTTTCCACGAAAAGTATCTGTTCTATCGAAACCTAGGGTATTCTGTAAAGGCAGCCAAGGTGCTTGGCGAACTAACATATGGAGACGATATTCTTTCTTATTGGGCTACATGCTCCATAGCGACTAACAAGCTTGTTGAACTCTCATACTGGCTTGATGCACAAAAGGCTTCACCAGAAGATGCTTTGCGTTCTTTCTATTGGGAGAAACACAGGGCAAAACGGAATAACATCCAAGATAGCTTTCCTGTTGCTGAGCCAGAATTATATCTTGACACCGTAGATGCCGACACAAACGCGGCGGATTTTGGGCCTTCCGACGCTTCCTCTTTCGGTTCTCACAGAATAAAACGCCAGAGAAAGATACGACCTGCCGTAAACGACAGGAATTTTAGCACAGATTTGTATTCACTTCCCCTTGATTCGACCACCCTGTATCTGGACATAGAGGAAGATGCGCATTGTTCTTCCAGAGTTTCTCCGGAAGCACTTGCAACAGATGCCAACGAGCCCATCGAGGAGAAAGCGGCTAAGGGTGTCTTCACCGCTCCGACTTCCACCTTCCGCATGACCACGAGCAGCGCATCCATGGGGATCTTGTTCAATCAGCTTCGTTCCGGCAGACATATCAGTTTGAATCAGGTTCGGATCGAAGAAGTGCTGAATTCCTTTGACTACGCTTCCGCGGTCCCGATTGACGAAAAGTTCCGTATCCAGACCGAACTGCTGCCGAAGAGTGATAACAAGAAACTGCTGTATATCAATGTACAGGCTTGTGAGGAGCACCGCGAGCATCAGAACATCATCGTCCTCCTGGATGTCTCCGGCAGCATGTCCGGAAATGCGGAGGTTACACAGGCGACAATAGCGACGATACTGAGCAAGCTGCGGCCTGGAGACACATTCAGTCTGGTGACATACAGTACGAAGGATCACACCGTTATCGACGGCTATCGCATCTGTGACGATCAGGATAAGGAGATCCTGATGGGACGCCTGCTGGAAATTGAGATCAAGGGTTGTACCCACGGATCGGCAGGAATCAAGACCGCTTACGAGCTTGGCGCGAAATACTTCCGGGAGAACTGGAACAATCAGGTAATTCTCATCACTGACGGCGATCTGAACTTTGGGATCACCAGCAAGGGTGGGCTGAAAGAACTGATTGAGGAAAAGAAAAAGAGCGGACTCTTCCTGTCTGTCATCGGAACCGGCCTTTGGAATTATAAGGATGACACTCTTGAGGTTCTTTCCAAGCACGGAAACGGCACCTACTGTGTGGTTAATGATCTAAAAGACGTGGAGGAGTCGATTGACCGGCGATACATCGCGCTGACAAATATCATCGCCAAGGACGTAAAAGCTCAGGTCGAGTTCAACCCGCGCCTTGTGAAAAGCTATCGGCTGCTCGGCTATGAAAACCGAGAGATTTCACATGAGGCTTTCGCGGACGATACGGTGATTTCCGAGCCCTATGGCAGCGGCGGCCACGGCGTAGCGCTGTATGAGTTGGAGATGGGAGGCGCAGAGCCGTCCGGGTTGAAGTATCAGACTGCTGTACCAACAGGCTCCGACGAACTCTGCACGGTCAAGGTCCGATATAAAGAGCCGCTGGAAGACGTCAGCCACGAGATCGAGGCCGTCGTGTATGACAGAGAAACCAGTACAAAGAACGCAGAGCTGGCGCGCCTGCTCTACTGCATCTCCGAAAAGCTGCGCAAATCGGACAAGCTGGATGCTGCAGATGAAAAGTTTCTGGAGAAAATGCTTACCGATGGGAAATACAAGGAACTTGGGAATCGTGAAAAGCTGACAATGCTTGCGGAAGCAATGATGAGGAACCAGAAAACATAATCGAAAAATATTGGTGATTGCTGATGATACTTTGCATCAGCAATCACCAATATGGGTGTTTTGATTGAATGCCTATATACAGTGTGGTATAATACCATCAAGGTCAAAAGGCCAAACGATAAATGAAGCAGGAAGCAAGGTGAATGTTCTATGCCGTCCATAATTGGTTTGTTTATTATACTGATATTCGCCGGAATAATAATCAGAAACATAGAAAGGCATAAGAAGAACAGAAACACAGAACCTTCGTTTTTGAATGAAGAACAAAGGCAAAAAGAAATAAAAGAAACCTTCGGAATAGGGGAAAAACACGAGTATGCAGAAACACTTGTACAATCTCCTGCCAATGAGCAGAAGCCCCAAGATTCCCAAAACGAGCCGGATGAAAGCACAATAAGGACAAACCCGGTTAAACAGGCAGACCCGGTAGTACAGTCAAGCTCTTCCTCAAGCTCAAGCATTACTACACCGCCAAATCCGGCCAAGCAGTCAAGCACTGCTACATATCCGATTATTGTTGCACGTCCGAGTGTTGCTGCACGTCCGAGCATACAAAGGGATGTACTCCGTATTGTTCTTTTAACTGACTCTGGAAAGTTCGGCGGTGCCTGCGTTTCGGGATATAATCCGCAGACTAAGAAGCTTGTTCGGTTTGTCAGCGATGCTGCTACTGGTAAAGAAATAGCGTTTTCGGAACTCAGAGGCATTTCCCCTATGGATATCGTCGCGGCGGAAAGAGTTCAGGACTGTCCGCTCGGCCCGCAAAGTGAAAATATCCTGATAAAACCCAGAAGCTTACGGCGTGTTGGCAGATACGATGGCACGATTGAAGATATCCGGCAGAATCTTCAATATGCAGATTCTCATATGCTTTCTGACACAACATCGAATCGTTTGTCTGATATTACCGGAATAAATCACTCCCTGGAAATCATTTCAGTACAGAATCTTGTACTTCGAGAAGCAATTCGGTACGATGGCGGCAAAACGACCCGAGCTGATTTCAGATATAAAGGCAAATACTACTCAGATTATCGCGTGACAGATTTCAATTACGATCTCCGAAAACGTGAGGATATAATTATAAGGATTTCTTCTGCCGATCTGATACTCAGCATTCCCGCGAAAGCGTATATTGTTAATGGCGAGAGCAAAGGCTTTTATAAGTTTATCGCGGCAATCTATCCAACGACTTCCCAGATGCTGGAGCCCACATCTTCTCATCGGGATAAAGACGATACGGTTGAACTGTTCAAGGACTACGAAACCGGCATGCCGATGCGTTTAATGGAGGAAAAATACGGGCGAACAGAATCCGAGATACGCTCGATAATTGAGAACTTCAAGAAGACAAAGCATCGTAATTGAGGGGAACAATATGGCAAAAGAATTATTCACGATAGGCTACTCCGGGTTTCCAGACATTCGGGATTTTATTGACACCTTGAAGTATCATGGCGTTCAGATACTGATCGATGTTCGCAGCAGCCCGTTTTCAGCGTATTACGCACAATACAACAAAGATCAGCTGGGGCCCATGCTGAAAGCAGCCGGTATTTATTATTATAATTATGCCAAACAATTCGGAGCACGCCAGGAAGACCACGCATACTATCGAAATGGCAGACTCGACTTTGAAGTTTTTTCTCACTCAGAACCATTTTTGGAAGGAATCCGGAGTGTTGAAAAATCTGCTGCTTCGATCGCATTCATGTGTGCTGAGAAGCATCCGAGCGAATGCCACCGGGCAATTCTTGTCGCAAAAGCGTTCAGTGACCACGGGCATGAAATAACACATCTTAAACCTGGCGGAATTACCCTATCGCAGCATGACATTGATAATGAGCTTCTCGAAAAGTATTTCCCGGACCGCGCACAGGCATCACTTTTTGATGAGGACAATAAATCTGAACAGGAATATATTGATCTTGCCTACAAGATGAGAAATGATGAAATCGGCTTCAAACTGGAGGATTTACAGACATGACCATCTATACCATCGGTTTTACTCAAAAATCTGCCGAACAGTTTTTCGAGGCTATAAAAAAGAATAACATAGAGCTTTTGATCGATGTGAGACTAAACAATAAATCTCAGCTTGCCGGTTTTTCCAAAGGGAGTGATTTGTGTTACTTCCTTAAGGAAATCTGTGGGACTAAATACATCCACTGTGACGAATATGCCCCGACTAAAGAACTGCTTTCCGCCTATCAGAAGGGCTCTGTTTCATGGGACGAATATGAGCAGACTTTTGATGCCATCATGGAAAAACGTGGAGTCTGCAAAACATTTCTCTCGCGATTTGGTGCCTTTGAGCGGGTGTGCCTGCTTTGCAGCGAACCTACGCCTGAGCATTGCCATCGCCGCCTTGTTGCCGAAAAGATTCAGCGTTCCAATGCCGATATAAGAATAGTCCACTTGTAATTACACTTTAAAGTCTAATCCGCCGTCTCTTGTCAAATATTTCTGACAAGAAGCGGTGGATTTTCCGATTCCCTGTTGCGGGAGTGGTAAGTGTTTCACCAATATAGAGGACATCGAAGCCGTGTTCATTAAAGACCCGATCGTTTTACCGGTCATTTCGTATTGACAGGAGCATCCATTTGAATATAATAAAAATATCAAAACGTCCGCTCAAGAGCTTATTTGAGCAAATAGTTGAAAGGTGATCGCGATGCGAGACATTGACAAAATCCGATCGATATTTCATAACTACCACGGCATGATGCGCACTGGGGAGCTGAGCCGTGAAAGGATTTATTATGCCGATATCCAATGGCTGATCCAGGAAGGATACATTGAAAAAGTGCGCACCGGGTATTATCAATGGATCAAGAATACCGATCCCAGTGAGCTAAGCACCGTTGTTCGCCTGTTCCCAGACGGGATTCTCTGCATGGACACGGCGCTCCGGCACTACGGCTACAGTGACCGCACGCCGGCAGCGTGGCACATGGCGGTGAGCAAGGACTCAAACAAGACCCGCTTTCACATTGACTACCCCTTTGTAAAGCCCTATTTTGTGGAGCCGGGGCTGCTTGAACTCGGCCTCACAGATGGCGAGATCGACGGAATCTCTGTCCGTATCGTTGACAAGGAACGCGCGATCTGCGATTGTCTTCGCTACCGCAACAAGATGGATCGGGAGATATTCAACAAGGCGGTTCAAAGCTATATTGCAGATCCGGAGAAAAACATCCCGAACCTGATGTCTTATGCCAAGCCTCTGCGCGTGGCAAAGCCGGTTCGGGACTTGATAGGAGTGTGGCTGTGATGACAGACCAGGCAGCGTCGGTACTCGCAAGACTGAAAAACAAGGCAAAGGCCGGCGGCATCAGCTATCAGCAATGCCTGCAGCTCTTTTTCCAGGAAGAGTTTCTGCGCAGGCTGGCCGCTTCGCCGTATAAGAACAACTTCATTCTCAAGGGCGGCCTGTTCATCTACACCCTGACAAACTTTGAAAGCCGCGCCACCGTAGATGTCGATTTCCTGCTGCGCGGGCTGAGCAACGACATGGCGCGCATGGATGCGATCATCGCCGAGATTCTGGCCGTGCCCACCGGGAATGATTTTGTCCGCTTCGAGGTCAAACCCATGGCCCCCATCGCCATGCAGCGGGAGTATCACGGGATCGGCACACAAATCATCGGCTACATCAAGAACGTGCGCGTTCCTTTCTCCGTGGACATCGGCGTCGGTGATGTCATCGTCCCCGGCGCGACAGCCCGCACCATGCAGACCCAGCTTGATGGCTTCGACGCGCCGGAGATCCTGACCTATTCGCTGGAAAGCACCGTGGCGGAAAAGCTTGACGCGATCCTGCAGCGCTTTGAGCTGACCAGCCGGATGAAGGATTTTTATGACATTACCTATCTCTCCCGGAGCTTTGACTTTGAGGGGGAGAAGCTGAAAACCGCCTTACTGAAAACGCTCCAAAACCGCGGCACGCCCTATGGAGAAAACAGCTTCGCCCGCGTCCTCGCGCTGGCAGAAGAGGATGACATGCATGTAAAATGGCGGCACTTCCTGCGGACGCTGGGCAGCGCGGAGCCTGACTTTCAGAGCGTCACGGACGCCTTCGGCGTTTTTCTGCAGCCGGTATGGGACGCCATGATTTGTGAGCGGGAGCTGCCGCAGACCTGGCACGCGGCCGATAGCCGCTGGATGTAAAAGAAAACAGGAGACAGAGATATGGATAACAGAAGCATTCGGAAATTGGAAGCAGAACTCTGGGAGTCGGCGGATCTGCTGCGGGCGGGGTCGAAGCTGACCTCGAACCAATACTGCATGCCCGTGCTGGGGCTCATCTTCCTGCGCTACGCCTACAGCCGTTTTAAGCTTGTCGAGGCGGAGATCCTGCGTAGCCGCCCCACGCGCGGAGGGCGCGTTCTGCCCGTGGAGGCCAGCGACTTTGCCGCCAAAAGCGCCCTGTACCTGCCGAAGGAGGCGCAGTACGACTACCTTGTGAACCTGCCCGCGAACATCGCCGCAGCGGGACTTTTGAGCCGCGACGGCCACCCCATGAATTCTCTGGGCGAGGTGGTCAACAACGCCATGTTGCTTGTCGAGGAGCAGAGCGAACAGCTCAGCGGCGTGCTGCCCAAGGACTACACCATCTTCTCGGACGAGCTGCTGGGCGAGCTCCTTCGCATCTTCAACAACAGCGCCATGGACGACGTGGGCGGCGACGTGATCGGCCGCATTTACGAATACTTCCTCAATAAATTTGCCAAAAACATCGCCTCGGACGACGGCGTATTCTTCACGCCGAAATCCCTGGTCAAGATGATCGTCAACATCCTCGAGCCGAAGAGCGGCGTCCTGCTGGATCCGGCCTGCGGCAGCGGCGGCATGTTTGTCCAGACGGGCGATTTTGTGAACAATGCCGGGCTCTCCGCCAACACCGCCATGACCTTTTACGGGCAGGAGAAGGTGGAGTACAACGCCCAGCTGTGTCTCATGAACATGGCGGTGCACGGGCTGACAGGCGTCATCAAGTCCGGCGACGAGGCCAACACCTTCTACCACGACGCGCACAATCTCGCGGGCTGCTGCGACTATGTGATGGCAAACCCGCCCTTCAACGTGGACAAGGTCAAGGCCGAGAGCTGCGAGAGCGCGGGGCGTCTGCCCTTCGGTCTGCCGTGCGTGAACAAGCAGAAGGAGGTCGGCAACGCAAACTATCTCTGGATCTCCTATTTCTACGCCTACCTGAACGAGACGGGCCGGGCGGGCTTTGTCATGGCCTCCTCCGCCACCGACAGCCAGGGCAAGGACAGGGACATCCGCCGCGCGCTTACGGAGACCGGGCATGTGGACGTGATGGTGAGCGTCGGCAACAACTTTTTCTATACCAAATCCCTGCCCTGCTCCCTGTGGTTCTTCGACAAGGGAAAGGACCCGGAGCGTCTTGACAAGGTGCTGTTTATCGACGCGCGGAACTACTACACCGTGGTGGACCGCACCCTCAACGAGTGGACGGACTGGCAGCTCAAAAACCTGAACGCCATCGTCTGGCTCTACCGGGGCGAGAGCTCGAAATACGCGGCGCTGCTGGATGCGTATTACCGGGAGCTGTCCGACCGGGCGACACAGCTTGCCGATACCGAGACACACGGGATCGCCGCTCGTCACGGCGGCTTTGCCGAGGCGCTGAAATCTCTGGAAGCCTTCAAGGAGAAGCAGCAGCGCCGGGCGGCGCTCGCGCTGAAAGACGTCAGCAAGCGGGACAAGAAAAAGACCGAGGCCGAGTGGGCGGCCCGCATCGCCGAAGCGGACGAGGCCGTCACCGTCGCGAAAGAGGCCGTCTGGCTCTATGACAAATTCGGCGAGGGCGAATACCGGGATATCCCGGGGCTGTGCAAGGTCGCGGCGCGGGATGAGATCGAGGCCAAAGGCTGGTCGCTGACCCCCGGCGCGTATGTGGGCGTCGCGCCCGTGGAGGACGACGGCGTGGACTTTAATGCGCGCATGCGGGAGATTCACGAAGAACTCCTGACCCTCCAGGCCAAGTCCAACGAGCTGATGGAGACCATCTCCAGACATTTGGAGGGGCTGGGGTTATGAAGTGGGAAACGGTGAAACTTGCGGATTGCTGCTCGTCCATTGCTGACGGCGACCATCAGCCGCCGCCAAAAGCAGAAAGCGGTGTGCCATTTGTAACAATTTCAAATATCAATTCAGCACATCAATTTGATTTCAGCAATACTATGTTTGTCTCTCAAGAATACTATAATAAACTTGATCCAAAACGAAAAGCTCAAGTCGGAGATGTCTTGTATTCTGTAGTTGGTTCTTTTGGAATCCCTGTATTGATAAAAGAAGGCTATGTCACAACAAACAGTTGATAAATAGCCATTTTTATAGGGGAGTATCAGAACTCCCCTACAAACTGTTATTTGCAGTTATCTATACTCATTTGGAATTTCGATATGAAGTGTCTCACAC
>Ga0310695_10005536_pt1 | contig 21943 bp, 16 predicted proteins | sample RumenRJG_04DNA_FD_203882 | JGI IMG/M metagenome (GOLD analysis project Ga0310695, IMG submission 203882) | Bovine rumen microbial communities from Lethbridge, Alberta, Canada - RJG_04 (v2) (version 2) | ecosystem: Host-associated > Mammals > Digestive system > Stomach > Rumen | place: Canada...
CATTAAAGAATTGTGACCATTCTGTTTACAGGATCGAAAAAGAATCGGATCTTCCCCACTCTGTATGGGGAAAACTCTATAAAAGCAGTGTTTACTCATCTGCTCGTTTTTCCGATAGTCGTATGGGGTCCGATACACCTTATATAAACGATATCTGCAAGCTATCAACCAACGCGGTTATTTATTCGTATTGTTTGTATGGTTATCGTTCTTATCAGGGAAGTGTTACAAGAATAACTCCGAATAAAAAGTTTTTCGAAAAACTTGATAATTTTATTGCTGATAAAAACGAAAAAGAATATCAGCATATAATACAAAAATGCATACAGGTGGTTTCACACAGACACGAAGAACAGCTTTACCATAAGCAGCTTTTTCTTTTGCAGAAAAAAACGGATCAAGCTCAATCTCTTGGCATTTCGCTTGATCCATCAATAGAAGACAGATTATCGTCAATGATAGCTAAATCTAAAGTAGGTACATTCAAGTATATTTATCTCAAACTAAAGCAACTGTATACGACATGCATTGCTAATTATCGTCAGAAGATCAACTACCATTATCATTTGGAATAGTTAAAAACAAATCCGAACTCTTATTCGAGAGTTCGGATTGTTTTTAAATTCTACCATGCCTGCTCGCCATCTATCATTAATGTTTCTCCCTTGGTTGCATCGGCCGGTCCCAGATCTGTCCAGTTTTCATCCATCCAAATATTATCGTGCACCGTATACCAATCCCCGTTTGTATGATATACCTTACTACTCGGGTTATCTAATCGAGAATCTGAGGTAGTAATCAAAATTTTCCCTTGTTTCTTCATATCATCATTTATGGCATTTCCGGTAAAAGGATTAACCGGATTATCAATAATATCTTTTAAGACCAATGTAGGCGTGTCCGCATTCGTCATGAAAGTATCATCCACATTAAAACCATGTGCATCAAAATCCTTCACCAGTAATACGGGATTATGTCTTGCTACCTGTAATCCGTCAGATGTTGTATAACCAAATCTATCGGTTGAAGATCCATGATCCGAAACAATTATGATCCTCGTATTATCATACACACCATTTTCACGCATGAAATCGAACCATTCGGCCAGGCAATCATATGCTCTCATTGTAATAAAATATGGATTGTTAATGTCATAATCACGTACCGGATCATCTGATCTTTGATTATGAGATACACCCACAAAGTGGTAATCCGGTTCCTGTAACTCAGCGGTTGTATGCGCCATCAAACTGTACATCATAATAAAATGATTTCCCGAATCCTCTACCTCTGTTAATTCTGACAATCCTTCCATCACAGAATAACTATCAAGAAACTCTTTAGGATAGGAACCATTCAAAGACATATAACGTCCATCGTTATAAAAGGTTTTCTTCGCAATATCCGGACAGGTCGCAAAAATACTGTATATAAAGAACTTCCAATAATCAGAGTCCTTTATTATCCTTACCTGTTCTTGTTCTTCAGCAGAAAGAAGATATCTGTATTCTCCATTGATCATGTTAAAAGCCTTTATGTTGGGATAACCATCATATATATCTATATCGCCAATCGGCTTATAATTTGCATTAGGCGGATCATTCACAAATACATCGAATCCATTATTTGAAAAGAGTACAGGCATCACTTTCAGTGCTTCATTATGTTTATCTACAATACTGATGTCGGTTCTTCTATTGTAACTCTGAGGAGTATATTCATATCCACCATACAATCCGGGCGCCCCCATTTGAGTATGCGCAGCCAAAGATACTGTGTTTGGATACCACGTAAACCCGTCAAACCCATCCTTTATGTCCGGTCTGTCTTCAAATACGTACTTTACAGTTTCTCCAACTACACGATCTATCATAAACACTACGACATTTTTCCCTGTCTTGCTTAGTGTCATTCTGGCAGAGCTATCACTAACTACCCTCGTCTCGTTAAAAGATCTGGTTTCTTTTAATGTCACTCCCAACTCTTTTATACATAATACTAAAACCAGCAGGACACCTGTGATAAGTAAGTCCTTCATAAGCTTGGTACATTTACAGATTAATAAACCTACCACTATCGCTATCAAAATAATACAAGCCAGATTTATCATATTTCTTCTTCTGTCAAATGTAATACCATCAACAAAGCCAAACCCAACTGTCATCAATCCAAAATCCGGCTTCAATATATAGTAATTGATCAATACAACTACGGCCATAATTCCATATAGTACAGAAAAAAGAGATCTCCTCGCAGGCATAAGATAATAAAATATCCCACCCCAAACTAAGAATATTCCCGAAAATACACAAAAATTCAACACTGCAAATTGCGCAGGATTCATGTAATAGGTTATATCAATAAACTCAGTTGGTGAGGATGCGATAACGGATAAAGGAACTTCTGCTCCGATCAAAAGTGACAATAGAATTCCGGATACTATCCATATTGTATTATACGTTGTTTTGCTCTTTTTAATCTTGATCATGAATTGCTCTGTTACATCAAGCAAACTTCCTTTTATAAATTTGACTTTTAAAAGCGGGATCATAAGAGCCACGGAAACGACTATAATAGCACATATCTTTCCAATATCAGGAACCTGTTTCTGCAAAGCCCCATCATATCTCATCAGATTTCCGTGTGAGAAAAGATATACAGCTATCACACATCCAAGCACCGCCATAATCCAGCAAATTATATGCTTGGCCCTTTGGTTAGCCTTCATCAAAAGATTCTTCATCAATGAAAAACTATTATTCAAAGTCCAATACATTACAAGTCCCGATGGACAACTATACAGGAGAACAAGAAATACCATTGCCAATATAGACGGTTGTATCATGGCTTTCTTACCTTTGCCATGAGTATATATAAGTGCGGAAATAATATTGATCATAGTCATTAGTATTGGAAGAATATTAATCTGAATCCCCCCAATAGCTAATAATCCATCCGATAAAGACAAATCCTTAATGAATAAAAAATGTGTTCCTCTAAATAACTGAACAGACGAAAGATATCTATATGCAGCAATAAAAAAAGGAATCTGAAGAAGCAGAGGAAGCATACTCCTGATCATCTTAACAGGACTGTAATCACACTCTCTGTAATAAGCGTTGGTTATCATCAATTTCTCATCGCCGGAGAAATTCTTTTTAATATGATCCAGCCATTTTTGCATGGACTTTTGCTTGTTATCTTCTTCGAGCTGTGCCATATCAGCCCTATGATACAGCGGGAAACAGATCAAATTTATAACTACACTTACAGCCACTATAGACAATCCACAATTCCAGCTAAACATATAAGCGAAATAGAATACAAGCTGTATCAAATAAATGATTGGCTGTATTGTAAGATTAAAAATATAATTAAGTAACATTATAATAAACAACCTTTCCCTCACAGGATTTTCAGATCAAGCCGTCAGCCTGATATCCTGTAGATTTTAATCTGTTGAAATACCTATCCATTCTTTAGGATAAATTACATCGTTCCAAACGCCTTTCAAAGGACATACAACTATCTTATCGGGATCATTATTTAACCATCCACCCCACCAGCTAAACGAACTGTTTGCTATTATATTGTGACTGCAACAGCTCGTCAAATACATATCATACAACGAATTATTTGTAGATTCATATTTAACATAATAATAGTTGATCAAATTATCAGGATGAGAATCAAAATATTCCCTTGAGTATTCTATATCATCAGAAAAAACAAAAATGTTTAGAGGTCGATCCGTATCTGCGTTAAGCTTTTTTTTCAATACTTCCAGAGCTTTATGATAATATTCCATCGACAACTGCCACTTTAATCCTACATAATCACCTCTGCGAACATGTAAAGAAATACCACTTTTTTCTTTTATTTCCTTTTCTTTACATAGAACTGCTTCATCAACAGGATTTACCGGTTTAAACATTTTGATCAACTGCTTCCTGTTATCTGCAAAATAACGATAATTTTGCCAAAAGCCGTCATAGTAAGTATCAACGCAAACATTGGAAACGCAATCATCAAATTGATAATTGCGTTTCTCGCGATAAATCTCTGTCTTCCATCCGATGGCATTTTTCTTTCTTACTCTGTTTATCCCCAGTTTTCTGACCATCAAGGAATCCTGAAATTTATATGAAAGCCGCTTTTCATATTCAATCGCATAATTATCTAACTCAAAGCTTCTTCCATTCACCTGCTGTCTATCCAGCATAGTTGTATCCAGCCACAATTCAGCATCATGTTGCTTTGCAATTGAGTATCCAAAAGCATAACAAAACATTTGATTACCCAATCCACCCTTTATATCAACTATAACTTTCATTCAATTTCTATCCTTAATCAGCCTTCGTAATGAACAGAGGTTCAGATCCTATGATTACTACATCAATCAAATACATTCTTGTAGTTCAAATATATATAATCTTCGATACATCTAAAATCATTAACACGATTGAAATTATCTATTATTGCAGCTTTTCTTGCTTCATATTCCTCACGGTTACAAGACTTACAAATATCAGCGATCTTATCGTAATCCTTTTTTTCCAGTTGGATTATTCCATCTGTGTTAAAATAATCCCCTATCTTAGTGGCACCAACATAAATAGGTATAGTCATAGACGCAAAACAATCTAATATCTTCTCAGTAAAATAATAAGGCTTAACATCATTTTCTACTACAATACTAAACCTATAATCGTCCAAGGTGTCGGCTTTATGCTTAATATATTTACCAAAAAAAGGGCCGTACCCATCAGCCAAACCTTCATCAACCGCTTTTTTTGCAAGTTCCAATCTAATCTTGTGGTATTCCGATGCAGTTTTTCTCGAGCAGATTACAGAAATATCTTTTGATTTATTCTTATATCTTCCCGGATCCAATACTCCCCCATTTATCTCAGTCCCGTACCACAATCCGCTTGCAGGCGCAAAGACAGCATTTTCAAACTTATCGAGTATTCTATCGGAAAAACAAAATATCTTATCATATGTCTCGGCAATTTCCGGATGAGAAAAAAAGAATTCATAGTCATTTGGACGAATCACTTCTGACTCATTAAACAAAGCCATATTCTTCCTGGCATATTTATTTACTTTGCCGTTAATATTTTCACAGGTATAAAACTGTATAGGCAGACCAACATTATTCCTATCCCATAAAATATAATCCGGATTCTGTCCCCAAACCATCGTATACGGAGTATGCTGACAAGCTGTATCTTTTAAATAAAATACCCTCTTGATCTCACCATTCCTATTGTAAACCAAAGGCTCTTCCTGACTTTTGAGTATTTCGATCTTCTGTTGCTCACGCCTTTTTTTCATATACTTATGAGGAAAGTAATCACGTGCAACTTTCTTCATCATTCCTTTTATACTCATCTTAAAACCTTATCTTGTCCTTTCAATCTTTCCGCCTTGAACCTTATAAACTATGTCACAGTTTTCAATTGTACTTAATCTATGCGCTATCATGATCATTGTTTTGATTCCCTGAAGTCCTTCTATTGCCTGCATTACCTCTTTCTCAGTTTCATTATCCAAAGCAGACGTTGCTTCGTCGAACACAAGAATATCCGGATCGCGATAAAGAGCTCTTGCAATTCCTATACGCTGTCTCTGTCCTCCCGATATTCTTACACCTCTTTCACCTACTTCTGTATCAAGTCCCTGAGGTAATGATCTGACATAATCTTCCAATTGTGCATCTTTTAATACTTTCCACACTTGATCATCATCGATATCTTCATCGCTAACTCCAAAAGCCACGTTTCTTCTTATCGAATCATCCGTCAGATATATAAATTGAGGGATGTATCCAAATAATCTTCTCCATCCCCTAAGATTATCAAATACATCATTTCCATCCACCTTTATTTCTCCCGAAGTAGGATGTAAAAGTGTTAATAATAAATCCGCCGTTGTAGTTTTACCGCCACCGGATGGCCCGACAAAAGCCACAGAAGTTCCTTTTGGTATTTCTAAGGAAACATTATTAAGGACATTCTCTTCCATTCCTTCATAACGAAAATCAACATTTTCCATCGTGATCTTTTCTTTAAATACTACCGGTATTACTTCACTATCATCGTCAATAGTATCTATTGAAAGCTCATTGGCAGCCTTTATATCCTTATATACCAGATCAATAGAAGCCTTATGATATACGACAACATTTATACTTGAATATATGGAATTAACACTGGGAAGTAACTTAAATGCAGCAACACAGAACACTGCCAATTGTGGTATTATCTTTATGTAATTCGGATTAAAAACTACATTTCCACCCAGGAAAAGCATGATCGCAATCACCGCAAATGATTCGATCAGATACTTTGGCATAGTATTATAAATAGAATATGTAACCTCCATATTCGTGCTCTGCTTGAAGGTTTTATCATAAATATTAATAAACTGTTTCTCAATATTCATGATCTTTATCTCTTTAACTCCGTCGAAAGCCTGACGCAAATGCTTGATCAGAAATCCATTAATCTTTTGGTTCCTGATCCCATTTTCACGATTCTTTTTTTGAATCCCAAGTATTACTACCATTAAGCATAAAACCAAGACCGCCCCTACCACCAGTGTCATTACAAAATTCTCTATGGCCAAAAATATAATAATACTTGCAGCCGTTAATCCTGCAGATATTATAGATAGAATATTGGAAATCAACTGAAATAATTCGCCTGTATCTGTACTAACTCCCCTTGTTAACTCTGCGGTGTTATGATTCAGGAAAAATGAATAGGGCTGCTTTAGATAGGCTGCCATCATTCGGGTCGCCATATCTCTTTTTATTGACGCCGCAAATTTAAACTGTCTGGAATACATGTAACAAACATATATGTTTTTAACTACATATATAACTATTACAGATATGATTAACCATAACAGTACTTCTTCTTTTTTGACTACCCCTGTATAGTCCATTATAAAAGCTGCCACTTTGTTATTGTGGATATCTTCGGTTTCCATAGCCAGATCAACTACCGGTAAAACTATTGTTACTCCCAGTAACTCCATCATAGAACCCACAATGATCATAAAAAACAATAAGACCAGATTTCGTTTTGTCCTTTTATCCAACAAATAATTCAATTGTTGAAATACATTCATTTTGAGGCTGTCCTTTCATATACACTTGCGGCTTTTAGTATTTTATCTTTGTACATTGTTTCTCCGGATTGTCTCTTCCATAAACATACATGATAAAATCCTTTTGAGAACAAATATGCTCCAAACGCTCCGGTTGTTTCTCCTGTCAACAAACAATTACATCTTCCCAAATAATACATCGCAGCTAAATAAGTCTGATTCATGGCTATTGCGCCTTGCTTGTAATCATCTAAATGACCTAATTTATCTTTCTGAACTCCACGATACCTTTTTTGTTCTAAATAATAAAGATCATCTCAATAAACAGATTTTAAACCATCCAATATATCTGCATCTTCCGTTGCCAAAAATATTTTATTACACTCATACTTTTCGCGTATTATATTTATCTCTTTTTCCAAGTCTTTTATCCCCGGTTGGTTAGAGTGACCAACTGCAGTGTTTAAATAATCTGTTCCTCTCGCCAATACTCCCAACCATCGCTCCTTCGTATTGAACCAGCTTATATTTTTATCAATTATCTTTTGTTCTTCTTCGCTAAATGCAATGAATCTTTCACAAACCGTTCTCCAATAATCTGCTGAAGCTTCATTGTTTAGCAAATACTCAAGTCGATCCAGGCTTCTCGGATTTTCCAAGATTATCACATTCTTCTCTTTTTTTATCTCACTAAATTTCACTCCTCCGGGTTGTAAGAAAAATCTATCCCACACATTTGTTTCTTTTCTTTCCTTATCAGAAACCAAAATGTTTTCTTTAGTCTGCATATCAATTGGCCTTTATCCATAAGCAAAACAACCCACCATCATCACTATAAAGACGAATATCACAATAAATAGATGTATCCGACCCCTTATACTTCTTGATCACTTTTTTTATGATATTCAATATAATTTCTCTCCAGCTCTCTATAATCACCACTGATAAGTGTTCGTGCTTTCCAATAAATACTCATTAATCAGATTCTCCCTCTTTTATTAAACTATGAATCTTTTTAATAATGTCCTTAACTTTATTTTCATTAGTATTATATCTGCCCTGATACATGAACCAGTCGTTGCCGTGATATAATTATTTATCAACATATCATCATCATTAGGCAAATCTTCTATTGTTTCTTCAATTTCCGGAATATAATGCTCTCTTTCATCTATCTTTTGAGCACTAAACTCCGCATTAGTACTGTCATCACAGTGTTCACCCGAACCATCATGTCCCATATTCCTCACTTTGGAAATCGTTGGCATTATAACCTTTTTACCTGTCACATAAAGGTAAATACAAACCATAAAGTCCGGAAATTTCAATTTAGTTTCATTATTCTCGCAATACGTCACAGGTATATAATGTTTTCCTGCAACAACATATATCGCTTCATTGTATATGTGGCGACAGGTTTTTTTCCATTTCTTTGCTTTTTTATGATCGAGTAATACTTTTTCTATATCTTTAATAGAGAATAATTCTCTCTCATCAATTCTGTTTTTCCAAATGCCATATCCCCACGCTGTATACTGTATGGTTCTAAATACTTCTTTATTCTGACCTTCTAATTTTACCGGATATACATACCCACAAATTGCCTGAATACTTTTATCCGACTCATATTTATCCAGATAATAATTCATGTATTCCAGAAAATTTCTTGAAAATATATTATCATCCTCAGATTTTATTATTCGGTCGTATTTCTCGAACACTTTTTTTCTTATAAATAAAGAATTTCTTGCAGCTCCTAAATTTTCTTCCTGGAAAAAAATGTTAACATTAGCAAACCCGGTTATTCCTCCGTTTAAATACTCCTTAACTTTTTCATAACCTTCTTTATACTTTTCACTGGGGGGATAATCTACAGTTATGTATAATTCGGTCTTGGCGGCCAACTCGTTTGCCGCTAAAGATTCAATACAATTTTTTAGATGTCTGTATCTGTTTAAGGTATGTATTGCTACCGGAGCATACAGTTTTTCATAATAATCCATAGTATCCTTTCGATTAAAACCGCGTTTATCTCATTATTTCAGGTCAAACAATTGTATTTTTTCCCGTATTATAATAATCCACAGTTCTATAATCGTTTTTTTCAAAATAAGACAATATATCCTCTGTCAATTCATCATTAAATTTCTGTGTTCCTTCGTTCTTATCAAAAAACTCTAAAGCCATTTTATCTAACATTTTTTTATATCCATCTTTAACTATGTTTGTCAATTCATCTTTAAACCCGGTTTTTTTCTTATTGGAACAGTTTTGTAAATAAAATACTTTCCTTGCAGTTAATACCTGTTCATCATTAAGTTTATTTATTCGAGGCATATCAAACAAACACTTTCTATATTCTGATAGGTTCTTAGGTTCTAATGAATATCCAAAACCTTTATAGTAAGGAGTCCCAACAATAACAACAGGAATTCCGTAGCACGCATATTCCGCTCCGGCATTTCCTCCTATTGTGATTATTGCATCAGCAATATTCTTGATACTTTCACTGCTGACTTCATCCGAAAGAAAATGAATGTTAGTTTTTTTGTGCCTTTCAAACATTGATTCTATAGAATCTTTTTCCTCATGATACGCTTTCCTTGTGGGATGCGGTTTCAAAATCCAATTAACCGAATCTATTTCTTCAGCAATACCAAGTGTCTTTTCCGTCCAATCATAATAATCTCTAAAGAATGTATCTCCGTAATTATAGATTGCATCAGTAAAGGTATGCGCCATAATAACAATATTTTTTTTATCCGGATCAAGCCCCAGTTGTCTCACGCCTTCGCTTCTATCCCAAACCTTTTTTCCCGCAAATGCTCCCCTGTCTATATTTCTGCCATTTTTACCCCGGAATCTTTCCTCTAAATATTTTATTGCTTTTTCTGCATCATCATCTTTTACACTATCTATATGTTCGTGACAGTAACGATTACTAAGGTACGGCCACCGTATAGTTCTTAATTGATCGTCAAATAATACTCTTCCAACGCCACCCCAACTCACATTAGATAACTTTGCGCCATGCTTGTAAAATAAAGCGCTTTGCATCCCTTCGTGATAAGCCAGATCATCCGCCACGCAAAACAAAGGCTTGTGCCTCTTTAAATAACTATCCAACGCATTAAACATCCACAACAGATGTAATATCTTTTTCATACAGGTTTTGTTGTTGGCTGATTTTATGGTTGATAATTCAGAGGTTCTCAATATATCCTCATAAATACATCTTCCAACAGGAATCCCTTTATAATTCAGAGCATTAAGTTCCTCTCCTTTTCCTCCTCTAATGTAAATAGATGCAGTAATACTAAGTGCTTTGGTAAAAGCATTCACATCTTTTTTTATTAATGATTCAATATCAAGATGAATAATCCCATATGATTCTAATAAAGCCTTTAAATTATCATTCGGTTTCCATGTGATAGCTATGACTTGCGCCTTCTGAGCCTCAGCCATTCCTAATGCAAAAAGGATTTTCGGAAGAATATATGCTGTCTGTAACCTGACCATTGAAAAATTGACGTATATATACCGATCATTCTTGATTTCCGGATATTTTACGTTATTTTTGTTATATTCTATCCATCTATCCAGTGTTTTATGTCCTATTGGAAAATCTTCATTTTTCACGTTTATTTCTCCGTACCCTTTTATAACGTTTTGTTCGCCGCGCCCAGCAATTTTAGCTTTACCAGCGATCCCTCCCCGGGCTCTATCGAGTAAATGGCAAATTCTTTAACACTACTTTCTCCTTCCTCAAACAAAGAAGAATAATTGATTGAAAAATCTTTCCCTATTTTTTCCAGGAAAACATAATTATATTGTTCTTCTATCAGATAATTTGATAAGTCTTGTGGTGTCATCCCTTCATCGTTATTTTCATCCACACCTTTTTTAAATTTTTCACCGGACAGTTTCCCACAGTCAGCCGGAAATGATGCATAATAATAAACTCTTGTTTTGCTTGTTCTATCTTCTATAAAAAACACTTTGTCCTGAGGTGTTAAAGATATACCTGCATTGTTATAGGCTTCCTTGTACGTACTTCTCCCTATCGGTCTGTCAAAAATTACTTTGAAAGGATTGTAAACTGTAAATAATGTTAATATTGAGGCTACCATTGCGTAAATATATTTATTATTTTGATTCTTTATCATCAACAATTCATATATCACTATCCAGGCTATAGTTGCCACTGTTGGTGTCATATATCTCACAAATGATGCAATATATCCTAACCTAGTCAAATAAAGAAAGCACCACATTATAATAGCAACCACCAACCCTGTATAAACCGACGTTACTATTTCTTCATAATTCTTTTCACTTTCAAATGAATTAATTATTCTTTTATGTATCATTTGTTTCATGATCCATAAAACAAACAAACATAAACATGCAAGCAATGCGTCCGGAACAAATCTAAACCTTACAAAACTTGAATCTATGATTCCCTTCTGTAAAAACCATGCACTCCAAAAACTATAAAACTGAGCTTCGGCTTCATCAGTCAAATCCTTGTAAACAATATATCCATAAGCCACTCCAATACCAATTATTGTAAATACTCCAATAATCAAAAATGCCTTAAAATATTTCTTCCTAATTATCAGTAATCTTACGATCCATATTATACTTCCGCTGACTATAAAAGCAGACAACAATAATATCGGGACAAAAACTTCCGTTATTGTCACTCCACCATATATATATTTATATAATTGATATGTTATATATAAGAGACACGAAATCCAAACAGTACAAAGCGGGATAATTTTTTGCAATAAACCATGTGCCTTATCGAAAGCAATTCGATCCATTGTAAAGAAAACCAAAACAAATAACGTTCCAAATAAAGACAATACACCCGCTCTCTTGATCATGCAAGCTACAATCGCTCCACAACAGGTACAAAACAAATAAGTTTTATCATTATATTCTTTACTTCTGCAAAACAGATTAATTACCATTATCAATGCATATAATACTGCAGCTTCTAACAATCCGTCATTTGCGTAATCTGTATAAGAATTGCTGAAGAGCTGCAATATTATTACGATTATTGAGCAAAATTTAATATATTCTTTCCTTTGTACTAATGTGAAAGCAGGAAGAAGTGCAGACAATGAATATACAGATCTTGCCCATGCAAAAACACCATCCGAGTATTCAAACCACAATATATTACAAAAGTATCCCCATGCAGCACTTATCGGTGCTGTATATAACAATTGTAATTCTGAACCTGCCGGTATGTTTTCCCCCCCCAGATCAGAATAAAGATACATATTCAATAATTGAGGACCATATACTCTACAGGAGTCTCCATCTTGTATAGTTCTTCCGTTATGGTAAAGGATCATTAAGAGACATATTAAAATAAAAGCAGCAAATCCGGGTGTTAGAATTAATTCTTTTGCCAAGCCTTTTTGCTTTTTTATCACAATAAAAGAATAGAAAAAGGATACAATACCAAACAGTATAGCTAAAACAGCACCAACAAGCGTTGGCCCAAAATATCCTACAAAGATGATGATCATAATAATAATAGTTATTGCAGGATAAATGAGCTCTTCCACTTTCTTTTTTGTTAATAAAGCCATTGCTGTTGCTATAGGCAATGCAACAAGTATTCCCACTTATCAATCCCCCTCCTTGTTGCCATTTTTATCAATAATTGCATCCAGCAATAAATATCCTTCCGAGGTGAACTCTACTTTGTAAAGAGTATCATTAACTACACCCTCGTCCCAACCAACAAAAACCGGCCAATAATTTTCCTTAAAATTTTCATCGGTATTTCTTAAATATACATAGTTATATCCTTCGTCTTTAACCAGTTTAGTTAATTCTTTGTATGTCATCTGCTTTTCAATTTTATCGGTGTATTTTAAGGGGTCCGGATTAAAATTGAATCCATCAATAGTACCGCTACTTGCGGGAAATACCGACCAAACAAATACCGCAGGAGCTTCCGGTCCACGTTCGACCTTATCAAGGAAAAACACTTTATCTTTTGAAGTGAAGCGAGTACTGTCTAAGCCGTCATACTCTATTCTCTGTTCTTTATCACGATAAAAAATACCGTTTATCGGATCACCATACGTCAACATGATTATGAACATTAATACTATAGGAAATAATTGAACACTTCCTTTACCCTGGATCATAATGACATTGTAGATCAAGAGTAAAACTAAAACCACTATAATAGGAGCCGTATAACCCGATATAGAAGGAAATATACTATCTTCATTTTTATTCATTGAACTTATCCATAATGAAGCAATTACAGAAATATAAATCAATACACCTATCATCACTGATAAGTTAATAATGTCAAAATACAATAGATTATTTCTTTCTTTACCTTTATATAAATATCGTGTGACACCTATCAAACAAAATGACAATAAAATGAAAGTAATATCCGACATACGGATCACATTACGTCCAATTAAATACTTATCATCGGTTGCTTTGAATAATAATTCGGAAAACTCATATATCTGATTTCCCCAATTGCTTACAGGGTCATTGTTTACTATTATTAATCCCCCAATTACTATGGTTCCCAAACATACAGCGGACAATATTAAAACAACTTTTTTGATTTCTCCCTGGTAGATATGTTTTATTACCTTTAATACAGCCATTCCGACTGCAAGCGCTGCCGGAAGTACGACCATTCGTATTAATACGTTTTGTATATTTCCTTTTTCGGTAAATATTCTTACAATCTCAGGAATCATCGAAAGAGTATATCCGCTTAATACGCATACTAATAGTTGTTTTCGATTTCTTTTTGCATCAATACTTTTTGCACTCAGATATACTAATATTGGGAACATTTGTAATGCTCCGTATACAGAAAAAATACCTGAAGCAAAAACACCATATGCCAAACAAAACGGATTATATTTCTTATCTATTACAGTTAAGAAAAGGTAAATTATCGCCGCCATTTGAGCAGCATAATAATCGAATACCACATAAGAATCAGTTAATTTTATAATAGGGATTAATACAACAATTAAACTCAAAACAAACCAATTGATAATGCCTTTGTTGTACTTTCGATATCTAAATATGGGCAATACACTTGAAAAAATAAATATATTATTTGAGAAAATACACATTTCTTCTGAAAATTTACCTGTCAACTTTATATTTAAATATGCCCAAAAAGAAGTAAACGGAAAAAATTTATCGTTTAATACATTTTTAGATGACAGAAACAGACTTTTAACTGCCGGACCTAAGTATCTTAGTGCATCTTCCGAAGTAAAAACCCGCCCCTTTGATATGAAAATAAATAAAGGGATCGTGCAAATAAATGTGAGCATCCCCGATGTTAAGGCATATTTTTTTATTAACGCTCTTTTACAGAAAAAACATATGATACTATATACAGTCGCAAATGCAGCAACAGCAAGAATAAGGTAATAGCCTACTTCAACATTACCCAAGCAACTTGAAACGAGCAAAGGTATTGTGATCAATCCTATCGCCGGAAAAACAACTTCTTCAAATCTTTTTTTACATAATATCGCTAAAAAAATAGCGATAGGGATCAATATTATAATACCCATACTAACCCTTTCCCTTTGTAATTCTAGACATAGTAAACCATTTTATTTTACCATTTTCACCATTTACTGTAAAATTACACGCCCTTCGAAATAACGCTTCCCCCCTTTATTACCTGTACAAAAAAGCAGATCTGACATTCATCACTCTCAGATCTGCTAATAATACTTAAAATATTTCCTGATCAACCAGGTCTTCCCTAAAATATAAGAAAAGAAAACTATATACCTCTAAGTTCCTTACGCTTCTTCATCTCAGATTCGTAAAGTTTCTTTTCACCCGTTCCCAATGTTTCGAGAGAGCTGGTTATACGCTTCTTTAACAGCGACATAGCCTGTACCTCCAGGCTTGCCTTCTGATCCGAGCCCCACATCTCATGAGACAACGTTACATGTCTTTCTATCACACACGCTCCCAAAACAGCAGCTATGACAGAGGGTTCCAGATTGGCCTCATGTCCGCTGTAGCCTACCAGACAGTCATATCTCTTCTTCATCTCGGGTATGAGACGGAGATTCAGCTCATTATTGGGCGACGGGTAGGTAGAATTCGTGTGGCATATTATATAATCGCCGTTGGAATACTTTTCCAGCCAGGATACCGTCTTGTCCATCTCGTCCAGCTCTGACATTCCTTCGGAAATGATCACCGGCTTACCGGATTCACATGCTTTCTTTATCATCTCCTCGTTTGTATTCATAGCTGAAGGGATCTTGATAAAAGGAATATCATACTGAAGCAGGAATTCCAGGCTGGGGATATCCCATGGGCTGGCCGACCAGTCCATGGGCTTCTGACGACAGTAACAGTCTATTTCATCATATTCCGCTTTTTCAAACTCCACACGCTTCTTATATTCAATATAAGGCATGGTACCCCAGGGCGTTTCTCTGGGCACCTGCTTTTGCGCTTCAGGCACCGCAAGCTCAGGTGTTCTCTTTTGGAACTTTGCACAGTCCCACTCACAGGCATATGCCGCATCCAGAAGACGCTTCGCTATCTGCATGTCGCCATTATGGTTTATTCCAATCTCAGCGATCATGTAAGGTACTGAATTCTCGGTAACCGTGAAGTTGCCAAGCTTAATACTTTTATTTGCCATACTACTTGTATCCTCTTTCCTGCAGACGATCCCTTAAACCGTCCCATTCTACGGTTGATCATTTTACTTATCGATTACTCCGGAAGCTTCTCCGGTTCGGGATAGTCCACGCCAAAAGTATCTACCGTCATGCTCTTGATACGCTGGTCATGTACAGGTCTGTCGTTGTAATCAGTAGGGATCTCGGCAATGGTATTTACCACATCCATACCCTTTGTTACTTTTCCGAAAGCCGCATACTCTCCGTCAAGAGAAGGATAATCCTTGTGCATGATGAAGAACTGGCTGCCGGCAGAATCGGGGAACATGGTACGTGCCATGGAAAGTACTCCCGGTGTATGCTTAAGATCATTCTTAAATCCGTTATGAGAAAACTCCCCCTTTATTGAATAACCGGGGCCACCTGTACCGTTGCCCTTGGGATCACCACCCTGAAGCATGAATCCCTTTATTACTCGGTGAAAAATAACTCCGTCGTAGAATTTCTTGTTGATAAGGCTAATGAAATTGTTGACTGTATTGGGAGCGATCTCCGGATACAGCTCTGCCTTCATTACGCTTCCGTCTTCCATTGTTATGGTTACTACAGGATTCTGTGCCATTTTATTTCTCCTTTATCATGCTTATTTCTCACTTCTTACCTTGGATGTTTGGCCAATAATAGCTTCAAGCTTAACATCCGAAAGATTTATAAAAATTGTATACAAACCACTCCCATTAGACTGTCTCCATAGCACTAGTACCTACACTATTTTATTGTATGTACCCTGAAAAGTAAACATTTTACATTCTTGCTTCGAATCAAGGTAATATCACGCTGGCTATGTAACCATTACTTCTTTCTAACGTTGCTTTTTATAGTATAATGTGCTACTTTACAGTGTATTATGAATATTTTTTATCTGATCATTATGCAACCAATTGAGTATTTTTTAGATTTCACCTTTGAATTCATGTCAAAAAGGTTTGGTAGCACCGGTATTGCAATCATCGCAGTCAGTCTAGTGATTAGTTTTCTCGTACTCCCTCTATACAAAGCAGCTGATTCAATTCAGGAAAAGGAATTAAAAAAACAGCTAAGAATGCAGCCTTGGATTGATCATATCCGTAGATCATTCAAAGGTGATGAACGGATAATGGTACTAAACACTTATTACCGCGAACAGAAGTATCAAAAAATATTTGCTTTACGTTCAATGCTCCCTCTTCTTATCCAGGTTCCTTTTTTTATTGCAGCGTTCCACTTTCTATCCACACGCGCCGGACTGGAGGGTGACTCATTACTTATAATCAATGATCTTGGAAAACCAGATGGCCTTATCACTATCTCTAACATTTCGGTAAACTTATTGCCTGTTATAATGACTGCCGTTAATATCATTTCAGGTATACTTTATCTCAAGGGACATTCAGTTAAAGATCATTTTCAACACTATATCCTTGCTTTATTTTTTTTAGTGATCCTTTATAACAGTCCTTCTGGCCTTGTATTATATTGGACACTCAATAATCTTTTCTCTTTATTTAAGAATATATTGATGAAGTATTCTTCCAGACCTCGTATATGGGTCTGCACCATACTAACAATTATTGGTGCCGCAAGCTTTATCTTACAACTACTTAATAGACGTATAAATAGACTTACCGATTTTGTTTACGCTATTATCATTCTTTTAATATGTCTCTTACCAGTCTTTTTTTCACTACTCGACCGTATAAAACGTTCATCCACTCAGCATAATTCAAAAGAATTCAATTTTTCTAAAATTCAAACTCTACTAATACAAATTATAATTACAATTCTTTTAGGTGCGGTGATTCCCTTATCGGTAGTTAGTTCTTCACCCACTGAATTTATAGATATGTCCAGCTTCAAAACACCTTTGTATTATGTTTTATCTAACTTTTTAACAACTATCGGTACCTTTGTGTTCTGGATTTCTGTTTTCATATTATTTACAAAAGAAAAAAATAGAAAATGGTTTTCTTTAATATTATTGTGTATTGCCGATATTAGCATAATTAACTTTATGTTTTTTGGAAAGAATCTTGGTACTCTTTCTCCACAACTTTCTTTTGATGGAGATTTTCGCTATACGACATTTCAGACATTATTCAACGCTACCGTTCTTATATTATCGCTACTCATACTCTTTTATATTTTTCGCTATTTAAAGAAACTATTTAACATCGCACTTATAGCTACTATAATTGCTCTGACTCTGTTAGGAATTAAAGATATAATCAAAATAAATACTATACTTGCAAATAAAAATTTCCTTGAAGAACAAGACCAGGCTTACGGATTTTCAATCCCCCTCAGTAAAGAAGGAAAAAATGTAATAATTTTTTCCCTCGACAGAGCTATATCTGGTTATATCCCCTATATATTCCATGAGAATACAAAACTGAAAGAACAATTTGCTGGATTCACATATTATCCAAACACTTTCTCTTATGGACCCAAAACAATATATGCTGCCAGAGCTGAATTTGGGGGCTATGAATATAATGCGCTTTCTTCCGCAGCTTTGGAGGAGCCTTTCAATTACGATCAGAACGATGAAGCACTTTTAGTCCTTCCGCGCATATTCTCTGAAAACGGCTACAGAACCATAGTAACGGATCCACCTTTTGCAGGTGGAGATGTCGATTCAGACCTTTCAATCTATGAACCATATCCACAAATTGAAGCATATAATATTAAGGGACATTTCGATATTACTATTATAGGTGCACATGAAAGATTACTTCACCATTTCTATTTCTACAGCATTTTCAAAAGTCTCCCTTTATGTCTGCAACATGAGCTGTATGACGGTGGAAATTATTATCGTTCTGGTGACGAAAGCGCTTTCACTGCACAGGATTTTATACAATCATATAGCATTTTAAAAAGTCTCATATCATTTACGGAAATCTCCTCTGATTCAAGTGATAATTTTGTCATGATAAATAATGATACTACCCACGATACTGCAGAACTTCAGCTTCCAATGTATGAACCGGCAGAACAAATTGACAATACGGGGCTTGAATTAGGTGTTCGATACGACGATTATGGAAACTGCATCAGAATAGACGACACCGTATTTCATTATCATGGCAATATGGCTGCTCTACTAAGAATTGGGGAATTTCTTGACTATCTGAGAGAAAATGATATTTATGATAATACTCGTATCATAATTGTATCAGATCACGGAACTTCACTTGAACAGTTTCCTAATCTAATAATCCATGATAAAGATCGAACCTACGATATGCAATACTATAACCCACTTCTGATGGTTAAGGATTTTAACAGCAATGAATTTTCCATATCAGATCGATTTATGTCTAATGCTGACATGCCACGCTTAGCTACGAATAATATTATTCCAAATCCTATTAATCCATTCACTGGGGCTGATTTGTCAAAAACAGATGCATATTCCCTTCCTTTCCAGACAATAACTGATGGATCCGGAACATGGTTTACAATACATGATGACATCCATACACCCGAGAACTGGGCTGTAGTTCAAAATCCTACAAACTGACAAATTTTTATACTTTCCAATATTATTGCACCTTCTATCATTTACTGTTTAGTAAAGATAATTAAATATATCTCATCTCTCTATACTTTCTTATTGAAATTCCACAAATAACGCTGATTTTAAGCTCTCTGTGGAACACCTATAGTTCGTTGACAACCAGATCTATGAGCGAAAAGTGCATCTTCTCTGTTGCGAAGTGCTTCTTTTCCGACTAAATGGGTACACGAATCAAAACGTCATTGCTTTTATGAAGGCGATTCGTCTCCCGTTCATTCTATGGCCGCTAACCTCTCATGTCTAACAGGATCGTCCGTGTATCACCTGGCCCGGAGTCCTAAATTCCTTCGTCCAGCCTACCCATAGTGGGATGCCGCACTTGCTCCTAATCAGGGTCATGCCCTATTTAATATGCTTTAGCGGCGTCGCTCTGCTTTGTCTGATAGAGAGCACTCCTGTAATCCAGCGCCAATTGATTCTGGCGGACGTTCACTGGTACATTTGTGCATGTCGTCTGTTACTTTATGCTGCTTCCGGACGGATGATGTCTCTGCGCAGTTTCTCCGCATCAAACTCGCATCCCGTCTTAAGAATCGTGTAGAAGACCCTGATCGCCTTGCATGCCACCGCTATCTTTGCCTGCATGCCTCCCAGCGGATTCTGCGTTCGATATCGGTAATACATGAACACTTCACAGAACGCTTCATTCCAGCTGATCAGCGATCTGGCTGACTCATACATGGTCCTTCGCAGCCTTCTCCTGCCCCTCTTGCTGATACACGGCTGGCCTTTCTTCTTCCCTGAACTGGCCTTTGTGATCTCCAGTCCGGCAAGTTTCTGTACCTGTTTTGGATCGGTGAAACGTCCGATATCACCTACATCCGCAACAAAACCTATGACCGTACTCAGCCCTACTCCTTTTATGGCGAGCAGTTTCTCCACATGCGGCACTTTCATGATCTCTTCCGCAAGGAATTCATCCAGCCGTTCCAGCTGTTTTGTTTTGGTCTGATAATCATTGATCAGAAACCAGATCTCCAGCCTTGCAGCTTCTCCTCCGGATAATCCGACGCTTCCCTGTGCGGCTTCTACCAGAGTCTTTGCCCTCTTTATCCCTGCCGCACGGAGCTTCGCGTTTCTCCAGAGTTCGTTGATTTCCCCTGCTCCGAGTTTTATGATATCTGCGGGAAGCGGCGCGTGTTCCAACACCATCATCCCGCTTGCCGTATCAAAGTCTTTATAACATTCCAGATACTCTGGGAAGTATTTCTGCAGCCATCCCTGGATCTGGTTTGACAGCCTCACGTGCTGCTTCATGATCTGATCCCGGCAAACCTGCGCTTCACGGATCTCCGCGTATACACCTTCCGGCAGATAAGATGTGCTGTACCGTCCCTCTCTGACCAGACCGGCGATCGTCTTTGGATCCTTCAGATCGCTCTTCTCAGGACTGTTGTCATCCAGTTCTTTACATTTCTTCACGCTGTATGGATTGACTGTCACAAGAAGAATATCCCTGTCTGTGAGGAACTTCTGGAAGGTCAGCCAGTAACATCCTGTGGGTTCACAGCCAACAATGACCTTGGTCTTTTCTGTCTTCTTCATCATCTCTTCGACCCAGCGAATAAATGTGAGAAACCCGACCTGTGTATTACTGAACCGGAATGCCCGTTTGCTGAATTCATATCCTCTCCAGTCAAAGCATCTCGCAAAGTGTGTTTCGGATCCGATATCTACTCCTACAACTAAAGTGTCTGCTGTTACTTGATTGAGCCTGTCATTCTGTGTTAAATTCATGGTGAAACCTCCGCTTTATTATTGTGTTTTTTCATCCGCCAAGATGAACACTCTAATCATAGCCAGAGGTTTCTTTTTATTCAATTGACGTTATTTCTGAATTACAGGAATGCTCCTAATATTCTAAAAACATCTTACCTTTATTGTATGTACCGTGAAAAGTAAACATTTTGCATCCCTCCCCATTAATATGATAATATTTCGCTGTCTATGAAAAACACTACCGAAAAAACTTCTCACGGCCTTTCCGGAGCAGCTCTCAAGTGGATCGCCATCATAACCATGACTATCGATCATTTTGCAGTTGCAGTATGGTTTAACATTTACTGTCATGATTTCATAATCCATCCGGAATACAAAACCGCATTTCGAATAATGAGATTCATCGGACGTATTGCATTTCCTATCTTTATCTTCCTTATGATCGAAGGGTATAAGCATACTCACAGCAGATTAAAATACCTGTTGAGAATGCTCCTGTTCGCATTTATCTCTGAAGTTCCCTACGATCTGGCCTTTTATAAAAAGCCTCTCTATATGGATAAGCAGAATGTCTTTTTTACACTCTTTATAGGACTTGCGACCATTGCCGTGATGGATCTTATAGATATTGTCCTTCGTGAGATTTTTTATGGAGAAAACCATATTAAACGCAGCACGCCCGGACTTTCGGGATTACCCCCTCTGCCGATGAAATGGCAGCTCCTTTGCTACCTGCTGGATGCAGGCCTGACTGCAGTAGGTATGGGGACTGCCTGGTATCTGAAAACAGACTATTCATGGGTTGGAG